>OBLR010000041.1_pt1 | contig 18949 bp, 16 predicted proteins | sample 1519891 | NCBI WGS metagenome assembly OBLR01 (sample SAMEA3113583, study PRJEB22503) | soil metagenome | reverse complement strand
ACTGGGCCACCGGCGACCCGAAGCAGCAGGTGCGCTGCATCTACGTCGCGATCGGCCAGAAGGGCTCCACGATCGCCGGCATCCGGTCGTCGCTGGAGCAGGCGGGCGCGCTGGAGTACACGACGATCGTCGCGGCCCCCGCGTCCGACCCGGCCGGCTACAAGTGGCTCGCGCCCTACACCGGCTCGGCCATCGGGCAGCACTGGATGTACCAGGGCAAGCACGTCCTGATCATCTTCGACGACCTGTCCAAGCAGGCGGAGTCCTATCGGGCGATCTCGCTGCTGCTGCGCCGTCCGCCGGGCCGCGAGGCGTACCCGGGCGACGTGTTCTACCTGCACTCGCGGCTGCTCGAGCGGTGCGCGAAGCTGTCGGACGACATGGGCGGCGGCTCGATGACGGGGTTGCCGATCATCGAGACCAAGGGCAACGACATCTCCGCCTACATCCCGACGAACGTCATCTCCATCACCGATGGCCAGTGCTTCTTCGAGACCGACCTGTTCAACCAGGGCGTCCGGCCGGCGATCAACGTCGGCGTCTCGGTCTCCCGCGTCGGCGGCGCCGCGATGATCAAGGCGATGCGCAAGGCCACCAGCAACCTGAAGCTGTTCCTGTCGCAGTACCGCGACCTGGAGGCGTTCGCCGCGTTCGCCTCCGACCTCGACGCCGCGTCGCGCGCCCAGCTGGACCGCGGCGAGCGCCTCGTGGAGCTGCTCAAGCAGCGACAAAACAGCCCGTTCCCGGTGGAGCACCAGGTTGTGTCGCTGTGGGCGGCCACCAACGGCGAGCTGGACGAGGTGCCGGTGGAGGACATCGGACGGTTCGAGTCCGAGCTGATCGACTTCATCAGGCGCGGTCACGGCGGCGTCCTCGCCGGGATCCGCGAGACCGGACAGCTCAGCGACGACGCTGAGACCTCGCTCAGGGATGCCATCGCGGAGTTCAAGAAGGGCTTCGAGACGTCGGCGGGCGGCTACCTGCAGGAGCAGGAGGCCGCGGCCATCGACGAAGAGCAGGTCGAGCAGGAGAAGATCACTCGGGTGAGGAAGCAATAGCGGATGGGCGCCCAGCTTCGACGGATCCGGCAGCGGGCCAGCACGGTCAGGTCGATCTCCAAGATCACCCGCGCGCAGGAGCTCATCGCCTCGTCGCGGATCATCAAAGCACAGCAGCGGGTGCGGGCCTCGGGCCCATACGCCCGGCAGATCACCCGGGCCATCTCCGCCCTGATCAGCTATAACGTCGGGATCAGCCACCCACTGCTCACCGAGCGCACCGACACCAGGCGCGCGGCGGTCCTGCTCATCACCAGCGACCGCGGCTTTTGCGGCGGCTACAACAGCAACGTCATCCGCGAGGCCGAAGGGCTGATGTCGCTGCTGCGCGAGGAGGGCAAGCAGCCGGTTCCGTACATCGTCGGCCGCAAGGGGATCGCCTGGTACCGCTTCCGGCAGCGGGACGTCGCGCACGAATGGTACGGCTTCAGCGACAACCCGCGCTTTGAGAACGCCGAAGACATCGGCCGGGTCTTGGTAGAGGACTTCGGCAAGCCGGAGGCGGATGGCGGGGTGGCCGAGATCCACGTCGTCTACACCGAGTTCGCCTCGATGCTCACCCAGCGGGTGGAGGTGCGGCGCCTGCTGCCGCTGGAGATCGAGGAGGCCGAGGCGGCCCCGGCCGAGGAGGAGATGGGGGCGCTGCCGCTGTATGAGTTCGAGCCGGAGCCCGAGCGGGTGCTCGACGCCCTCCTGCCGAACTACATCGAAAGCCGGATTTGGCACATGCTGCTCCAGGCGGCGGCATCGGAGCACGCACAGCGCCGGCGGGCGATGAAGTCCGCCACCGACAACGCCAATGAGCTGGTCGAAACCCTGACACGAGTGGCCAACCAGGCACGGCAGGCAGAGATCACCCAGGAAATCAGCGAGATCGTCGGCGGGGCCAACGCGCTCGCCGAGGCCTCCGCGGGGAGTGAATGAGAACCACCATGACTGCAGAGACTTTGGACACCGCGACGGCCACCGGTCGCGTCGCCCGCATCACCGGTGCGGTCGTCGACGTCGAGTTCTCCGTCGAGACGATGCCCGAGATCTACAACGCCCTGACGGTGGAGGTCACCCTCGGCGGGGAGACCAGGACGCTGACCTTCGAGGTCGCCCAGCACATCGGCGACAACATGGTCCGCGCCGTCGCGCTGCAGCCCACCGACGGGCTGGTGCGCGGCGCGCCGGTCGTCGACACCGGCTCGGCCATCACCGTCCCCGTCGGCGACGGCGTCAAGGGGCATGTGTTCAACGCGCTCGGCGACGCGCTCGACGTGCCGAACGCGTCGATCAAGGCCGACGAGCGCTGGGGGATCCACCGGCACGCGCCGGCTTTCGACCAGCTCGAGCCCAAGACCGAGATCCTTGAGACCGGCATCAAGATCATCGACCTGCTGACCCCGTACGTGCGAGGCGGCAAGATCGGCTTGTTCGGCGGCGCGGGCGTCGGCAAGACGGTGCTGATCCAGGAGATGATCACGCGAGTGGCCCGCAACCACAAGGGCACTTCGGTGTTCGCCGGCGTCGGCGAGCGCACCCGTGAGGGCACCGACCTGATCCTGGAGATGAAGGAGGCGAACGTCCTCAAGGACACCGCCCTGGTCTTCGGGCAGATGGACGAGCCCCCCGGCACCCGGCTGCGGGTCGGCCTGTCCGCGCTGACCATGGCCGAGTACTTCCGCGATGTGCAGAACCAGGACGTGCTGCTGTTCATCGACAACATCTTCCGGTTCACCCAGGCCGGTTCCGAGGTCTCCACCCTGCTCGGCCGGATGCCGTCCGCGGTGGGCTACCAGCCGACGCTGGCCGACGAGATGGGCGTGCTGCAGGAGCGGATCACCTCGTTGCGCGGCAACTCGGTCACCTCGATGCAGGCGATCTACGTGCCCGCCGACGACATCACCGACCCGGCGCCGCACACCACGTTCGCCCACCTCGACGCGACGACGGTGCTGTCGCGGGCCATCACAGAAAAGGGCATCTATCCGGCGGTCGACCCGCTCGACTCCACGTCGCGGATCATGGACCCGACCATCCTCGGCAAGGAGCACTACGAGGTCGCCCAGGAGGTCATCCGGATCCTGCAAAAGTACAAGGAGCTGCAGGACATCATCGCCCTCCTCGGCATCGACGAGCTCTCCGAAGAGGACAAGATCACCGTGTACCGGGCGCGGCGCATCGAGCGGTTCTTGTCCCACCCGATGTACATGGCCGAGGCCTTCACCGGCCAGGTGGGCGTCACGGTGCCGCTGGAGGAGACGATCGCCTCGTTCAAGGCGATCGCGGAAGGCAAGTACGACCACATCCCCGAGCAGGCGTTCTTCATGTGCGGCGGCGTCGAGGACGTCGAGCGGAAGGCCAAGGAGCTGGAGAAGTAACCGTGGCTGAGCTGCGCGTCGCCCTGGTGTCCCCAGAGCGAGAGGTCTGGTCGGGCGAGGCCGAGTTCGTGGTCGCCCGGACCCTGGAAGGCGAGATCGGCATTCTGCCCGGGCACTCGCCGGTGCTCGGCGTCCTTCTCGATGGCAGCATCGTGAAGATCACGCCCACCGGCGGGGCCGATCCGATCCTCGCCATGGTCGGCAGTGGGTTCTTGTCCGTCGCGAACGACGAGGTCTCCGTGCTCGCCGAGCAGGCCGAGCTGGGCACGGAGATCGACGTCTCCGCCGCCCGCGAGGCGCTGCGGCAGGCGGGCGAGGGCGAGCGCGACGAGCAGGCGGCGGCGGCCGAACGGCGGGCACGGGCCCGCCTGCAGGCCGCCGGCGTGGAGGAATAAGGTGGCCGGCGACGCGAGCAATAAGGTGGCCAAGAGATTCAGGTAGCCAAAGTGGCCTCGGCCGGGGGCGATGAGTGGGTAGCCGCGGGGGTATAGGCCGTGGTCTAGCGGCCGACGGCGGGCTCTTGGCGCTGGATGTCGGCGTCGTGCTCGCCGCCGTTTTCCTGCTCGTGGTCTTGCTGCTCGCCGTGGTCTTGGTGCGCCGCTGGCTGCTCGAACGCCACGGTGGCACGATCGAGTGCAGTCTGCGCACGCTGACCGAGGGCGGGGCGACGGGCTCTTGGCGGCTCGGCGTCGGCCGCTACCGGGGCGACGAGCTGTACTGGCACCAGATGTTCGGTTTCCGCGCCCGGCCCCGGCACATCCTGCATCGCCGGGATCTCGTTGTGTCCAACCGGCGTCGCCCCGAGGCGGGAGAGGTGTCCGGTCTGCCGCTCGAGGCCGCCGTGATCGAGTTGCGGGACGGCCCGCTGACCGTCGAGCTGGCGATGGGAGCCGCGGCGCTCACCGGCTTCCTCGCCTGGCTCGAGGCGGCCCCGCCCGGCTTCCCTGTCGATCACATCACCTGACCCGCGGGGTCCGCGCCTGCGGAGGGCTCCGCCGCCCGCACACCTCTGAAAAGCATGGAGCGGCTCCGCCGGGCGCCTTGCCAGTCCGCTCATGAGCCCCTTCGCCCAGCGGCGCGGATCATGAGCGGATGACGCACACCCCCCGGGTAGGGAGGCGCCGCCTGCGGAGTCGACCTAGCCGCCGGGTTTCCACAGGATGTCGCCGTGGTCGGCATTGGCCACCCGGCACAAGATGAACAGCAGATCGGACAGTCGGTTGAGGTAACGCGCGGTGAGCGGGTTGATCGTGTCGCCGTGGGCCTCGATGGCCGCCCACGTGGATCGCTCAGCCCGCCGCACGACCGTCCTCGCCACGTGCAGCAGCGCGGCGCCCGGCCCGCCGCCCGGCAGGATGAAGCTCCGCAGCGGCTCCAGATCGGCGTTGTAGGTGTCGCAGGCCTCCTCGAGCCGCGTGACGTACGACTCGTCGATCCGCAGCGGCGGGTACGGCGGATCCGGCACGACGGGCGCGCAGAGGTCGGCGCCCACGTCGAACAGTTCGTTTTGGATCCGGCGCAGCGCGGCGGCGATGCCGTCCGGCAGTCGCCCCATCGACAACGCCACGCCGATCGCGCTGTTCGCCTCCTCGACGTCGGCGTACGCGGTGAGCCGCGGATCGGTCTTGGCCGTACGGCTCCCGTCGCCCAGACCCGTCGTCCCGTCGTCGCCGGTTTTGGTGTAGATCCGCGACAGCACCACCGGATTGTCTTTGCGCTCGTCAGCCATGTGGTCAGCCTACGGACCCGCCTGGCTCGTTCCGAAGACGGGGTGAAGGGAGCCGACTACACTGTGGTGCCGGTCCAGTACACATCGTAATAGATCGCAGTGCTGGATCGCAGGGGGGTCGCGCCCGGCGGTCACAGGGGCCCGCCGGGCGCAGCGGCCGTCGGCGGCTGCGGGAAACGCGGCTGCGGGAAAGCGGCGAGGAAGAGATACTCCGCGGTCGCGACGACCTCCTCGGTGCTTGGCCGCGGCGTCGAGTGTACCCAGTCGATCAGCAATTCTTGCACGGCCCCGACCAGACCCACCGAAAGCCTGCGAACGTCGAGGCCGGTCAGCGTGGTGTTCTCGTCGGCCAGGCCGGCGATCACTTCAGCGAAGTCGTGCACGGCCGCCCGTCGCGCGGTGTGCAGCGGCTCGCCCGCCCGGCGCACCTCGACGTGGGCGATGCGGGCCCGCCGCTCGTCCGCGGTCATATAACCGATGTAGGCGGTCAGCCCGGCGCGCACCAGCCCCGCCACAGTCCCGTCGGCCATATCCAAGGCTTGCCGCACCCGCTGCCCGCTCTCGCCGAGGATCCGGTCGTACAAAACGCGCAACAGCGACTCGCGGCCGTCGAAGCACTCGTAGAACCCGCGCGTGGAAACCTTCGCGTCGGTGCACAGCATCTCGATGGTGGTCGCGGAGTACCCCTGACCGCCGAACCGCTCGAGGGCGGCCGCCAGCAGCCGCTCCTTACGGTCGGTCAACCGCTCTTGAGCGGAGAGGCCCCGGTACGTACGCACATCGCTCATTCAGAGGATGTTTGCACGAATTGACCGCGCGGTGTCAGATGAACCCGATTCTGGCGCTCGATACTCTTGCGGATACTTCCCGGCCTTCGATGGGCCCTCGGAACACCTCGCGCCAAGAACGGCGCATAGACCATGGAGGCGGCCGTGTACGACTACATCGTTGTCGGTGCGGGCAGCGCGGGGTGCGTGCTCGCCGCCCGGCTGACCGAAGATCCGGACATCAAGGTGTTGCTGCTTGAGGCCGGCCCGCCCGACGACGCGCCGGAGCTGCACATCCCCGTCACGGTCGCCACCTTGTTCAAGGGGCCGTACGACTGGAACTACACGACGACCCCGCAGCCGGCCGCGGCCGACCGCAGCGTCTATTGGCCGCGCGGCCGCACGCTCGGCGGCAGTTCGTCGACCAACGCGATGATCTACATCCGGGGGCACCGGCACGACTACGACACCTGGCGGGACAAGTACGGGTGCACCGGCTGGGGCTATGACGACCTGCTGCCCTATTTCCTGCGGGCCGAAGACCAGCAGCGAGGGGAGTCGGCCGACCACGGGGTCGACGGCCCGCTGCGGGTGGAGGATCTGCGCTACAAGCATCCGCTCTGCCGGGCCTGGGTGGACGCGGCGACGGCCTACGGGCTGCCGGCCAACAACGACTTCAACGGCGGCAACGGGGCCGAACAGGACGGCGTCGGCTTCTACCAGGTCACCCAGCGACGCGGCCGGCGGTGGTCGACCGCCGACGCCTACCTGCGTCCGGCGCTCGACCGGCCCAACCTCACGGTGGAGACCGACGCGCTGGTCACCAAGATCGAGATCGAGGGGAGTGCGGGCGGGGGCGGCCGCGCCACGGGTGTACGCTATCGGCGGCGTGGCCGCGAAGAACGGACGGCGGCGACCGGCGAGGTCATCGTGTCGGGCGGCGCGGTGGCCAGCCCGCAACTGCTCATGCTGTCGGGCATCGGCCCGGCCGACCATCTACGCGAGCTGGGCATCGATGTCGTGCTCGACGCGCCCGAGGTGGGCGGCGGGCTGCAGGATCACCCGACGGTGGCCGCGCTGTGGCACGCCCCGAGCACCAAAGGCCTGTGGGAGGGCATCAACTCCCGAACCTTCCTGCTGTGGCAGTCACTGGGGCGCGGGCCGTACGCGTCCAACGCGGCGGAGGCGGGCGGCTTCGTCCGCACAGTGGACGGCCTGCCGGCCCCTGACCTGCAATATCACGTGCTGGCCACGCCGTACATCGACCAGGGCCTCACCGACCCGGCGCGCCGGCTGTTCACTGTGCTCATCACCGCCGTGGCCGTGGGCTCGCGCGGCCGGATCACGCTGCGGTCGGCCGATCCGCGCTGGAAGCCGGCCATCGATCCCGGGTACCTGACCGACGAGGCCGATCTCGAGGTGCTCGTCGCGGGCGTACGGCAGGCGCGGGAGATCTCCTACGCGGGCAAGCTGGCCAAGCTCACCGCCGGGGAGTACGCGCCCGGCGAGCAGATCGATTCCGACGACGCGCTGCGCGCCTGGGTACGGCGGGACGTGGTGACCCTCTACCACCCGACGAGCACCTGCGCGATGGGCGGCGACGGGCTCGGCGTCTGCGACCCGGATCTGCGGGTGCGCGGCATCGAAGGGCTGCGCGTGGTCGATGCCTCGGTGCTGCCGGCGGTGCCGCGGGGCAACACGAACGCGCCCACGATCGCGGTCGCCGAACGTGCGGCGGACCTCATACGCGGTCGTACGCCCCTCGGGCCGGTGAGCACGGCCGAGGCCCCGGACGCTTCCGAGGCCCCGGACGCTTCCGAGACGCGGGACGCTTCCGAGACGCGGGACGCGGCCGAGGCGTAGCCGGGCCGGTCCGGATCCCGATTGGGACACGGCGAACAATGGCAATGCCCGGCCCGAATCCCGTTACCGTGCGACTATGTCGTGTGTACCGTGCGTAGCGATCATGGCATTTTTTTCGCCCGGTACGTCGAGGAGGACTCACGGTATGCGCGGCAAAGCGATCATCACCGCGGTCGTGGCCGGGTTCACGATCGCTTCTATACCGCCGGTGGCGGCCGCCGCGCCGCCCCCCGGCGCGCGTATCCAGGAATGGCTGGCGGCCCGGCTCACGGCCGAGCAGGCGGCGCCCGGAGCGGTCTCGCGGCCGCCCGCTCCGATGACGGTGTTGGTGCATGGCACGTCCGCGCAGGTCGCCGCCCTTGCCGCCCGCGCGTCCGGGTTGCGGCTCATGCGCACATGGGAGGCCATCGGTGTGGCCGTCGCGTCCGGCCCGCCCGACCGGATCCGGGCGGCGGCGCGGCAACCGGGGGTGATCTATCTCGAAGGCGACCGGCCGCTGGTCTACACCGACGTCACGTCGAACGTCGCCACCCGCGGCGACGCGGCCCGCCGGATGCTCACCGGCGCCGACGGACACGCGCTCGACGGGCGCGGCGTCTCCATCGCCGAGATCGACACCGGGGTCGACGGCACGCACCCGTTCCTCACGGAAAAGGACGGTTCGAGCGCCGTCGTGGCGAACCTGAAAAGCATCTGCCCGCATGTGTCCCTGGGTCCGGAGTGTTTCTTCGACGTACCGGGAAACGACTCCGACATCTTGGCCGAGGGCGGCCACGGCACTCACGTCGCGGGCATCATCGCCGGTCGTGACGTGCGCGTCGATGGCAGGGCGATGCATGGCGCGGCTCCCGGCGCGAAGATCGTCGCGCTGTCGGTCGACGTCGTGATCAGCATCTATGACGTCGCGAACGGGCTCGATTGGGTACTGCACAACCACGCCAAGCCGTGCGGCGCGGGGGGCGGCGCGGCGATGTGCCCGCCGATCAAGGTGGTCAGCAACTCGTGGGGACCGGCGGGCGGCGGCGACTTCGACCCGCAGGACGCGATCGTACGGTTCCAGCGCAAGCTGGTCGAAGCGGGGATCGTGACCGTGTGGGCGAACGGCAACGACGGCGGTGACGGCTCGGCGAACCGCAGCAACCCGCCCGGCCAGGACCCGACGCCCGGCGTCATCAGCGTCGCCGCGTACGACGACCTGGGCACCGGCACGCGGGCCGGGAAGATCGCCGAGTTCAGCTCTCGCGGCAAGAAGGGACTTGCCGCCACCTATCCAGATATTTCCGCGCCCGGGGTAAAAATCCTCTCCTCGTGCCGGTGGACGCTGCAGGGCTGCCTGACGGCCGTCCCGGACAGCGACCTGACCGGCGAGTACGTCAACCTGAGCGGCACGTCGATGGCCGCGCCGCATATCGCGGGCATCGTCGCCCAGCTTTTCCAGGCCGCCCCCGGCGCCTCGCCGGGGCAGATCGAGCGGGCGCTCAAGACGTCGGCGCACAAGTACGCCGACGGCGCCCCCTACGAGCGATCCGGCTCCTCCACCACATCCCCCGACAAGGGAGTCGGGCTCGTCGACGTGGTCGCCGCCGAACGCGCCCTCAGGTGATTCGCCGCGGTACCCGGATGGCTGGGGGCCTGTTCCACCGGTCTGTCCCCAGCGCCACCGGGCGTCGGCATGCCGGGCCCGGCGACGTGCCTGTGAAACAGGCCCCACCGACCGACCCTACGAGGCCCCCGGCGCGTATGGTCGTCCGTGCGCGACAAAAACCCCGCCCGACGTCGAGGACGCGGGCGCGGCGTCATTGAACGCGCGCCTTGCGCGCGCCGCGCGGCCTCGCCTCGGCCCGCAGATCACGCGGGTGCTCAGTATCTCCGCATCCGGCCGGGCCTACCCCGTCCTAAGCGGCCGCACGGCGCCTTCGGGCACGCAGAGCGTGCTGTCGCGTTCGTCATCGTTTGTAGTGTTTCGCATGCAGCATGGTGACCAGCTGCAGGGCGCGCGCCAGCGCCGAGTCCTCTCGCTTGAACGTGGTCAGGTCGACCGCCGGGGCGAAACGCTGGCGAGTGATGGCCTTGGCGCGGGCGAACTCGCGCAGGCCGTCGGCACCATGGATCCGACCGAACCCGGACTCGCCGACCCCGCCGAACGGCAAGCTGGGCACGGTGGCGTAGGCGATCACGGCGTTGATGGAGGTCATGCCGGTACGCAGCCGCCGGGCCACGGCCATGGCACGGGACCTGCTCGCGGAAAAGACCGTACTGGCCAGGCCGTAGCCGGTGGCGTTCGCCTTGGTCACCGCCTCGTCCATGCTCGCGACCCTGGTGACGGTGATGGTCGGGCCGAAGGTCTCCTCGCAGACCGCGGCCGACTCGTCGGGCACGTCCACGAGGACGACCGGCTCGACGAAGGGCCGCCGCACCGACTCGGCGCCGCCGACCACGGCCCTGCCGCCCTTGTCCAACGCGTCGTTGATGTGCCGTTCGATGACGTCGAGCTGGCGGGGCATCGTGATCGGCCCGTACGCGGCCGCCCGGTCCTCTCCGGGCCGCAGCCCGCGCGCCTTCTCAGTGAGCTTGCCGACGAACTCGTCGTAGACGGCGTCGTGGACGTACACCCGCTCCACGCCGATGCACGTCTGCCCGGCGTTGGACATCGCGCCCCACAGTGCGGCGTCGGTCGCCGCCTCGACGTCGGCGTCGGCGTCCACGATGAACGCGTCCTTGCCGCCGCACTCGGCGACCATCGGGGTGAGGCTCTCAGCGCACACGGCCATGACCTTGCGGGCCGTGGCCGCCGAGCCGGTGAAGGCCAACTTGTCCACGCCGGCCCCGGCGAGCGCGGCGCCGGTCTGGCCGAAGCCGGTGACGACCTGGAACACCGGCTGCTCGGGTACCACGCCGGTGAAGATCTCGGCGAGCAGCTCGCCGACACCAGACGTGTACTCGGACGGCTTGAACACGACCGCGTTGCCGGCCGCGAGGGCGTACGCGATCGAGCCCATCGGCGTGAAGATCGGGTAGTTCCAGGGCCCGATGACGCCCACGACGCCGAGCGGGTGGTATTCCAGCGTGCACTTTTGGTTGATGGAGACGAGCCCGGGAAAGACGCTGCGCGGGCCGAGCACCTTTTGCGCGTGCTTGGTGGCCCAGTCGAGGTGGGTGATCGCGGCGATCGTCTCCAGCTGGGCGTCGGCCAGCGGTTTGCCGGTCTCCTCGTGGATCAGCTCGGCGACCCGGCCGAGGGAGCGGGTGAGCGAGCCCTTGAAGTTGAGCAGCCGCAGTCGGCGCTCCTTCCAGCCGAGCGCACGCCACCAGTGGGCCGCCTGCCCGGCCCGCTCCACCGCGGCGCGTACGGCCTGCTCGTTGTGGACGGGATGCTTACCGACGACCTCGCCGGTGGCCGGGTTGAGGGATTCGAACGTCTCGCGCTCGGCGTCCATCGCCACGGACATCGAGGACCTCCCGGGAGGGATTGCACTCAGCTGGCTTCGATGGTTGTCCAGTAAACCACCAGACCTCCCGGGGTATCCGGCTACCGCCGGTTCGACACCGCCGGCGGACCGGCCGCCCCGTGCGGCTCAGGGGCCGATGGGCCGCCAGAACTGGAACAGCTGACGGCCCAGCTCGATCCCGCCCGTGCCGATCCCGAGCGCGTCGGTGAGGTGGAACACGGCGTCGAAGAAGGCGCGATTGACTGGCGGCACCCACAGCAGCGCGATCAGGATGAAAAACGCGTAGCCGCCGATCCGATTCGCCTTCGCCACCCAGTGCCGTGGCAGGTATGGCTCGACGATGCCGAACCCGTCAAGCCCCGGGACCGGGATCAGGTTGAGCAACGCCGCCGTGATCTGCAGGAAGGCCAGGAAGTAGACCCCCGACCAAAAGACCCCGTGACTGAGCGTGGCGAACTCGTCGGGCGGAGCGATGCTGGTGATGACGAGGGCGAGCGCGATCGCGAACAACGCGTTGGCGATCGGCCCGGCCGCCGAGATCAGGCTGTGCCGCAGCCGGCCGGGGATCGCCCCGCGGTCGATCCAGACGGCGCCTCCCGGCAGGCCGATGCCCCCGATCAAGATGAACAGCACCGGGATGAGGAAGCTCAGCGTGACGTCGGCGTACTTGCGTGGGTCCAGGGTGAGGTAGCCGCGGGTGGCGACGCTGTGGTCGCCGGAGCGGTAGGCGAAGTAGGCATGGCTGAACTCGTGCAGGCACAGCGAGATGATCCAGCCGGCCACGACGAAACCGAACAGCGCGAAGCGGGCGGCGAACTCGTTCGCCTGCGGGCCGTACCGCCAGGCGATGAGGCCGCATAGCGCGAACACCGTCACGATGATGAGGAAGACCGGGCCCGGCCGCGCCGCCGGACCCCGGTGGTTCACCTGACCCATGAACGACTATCTTGTCGTACAACTGAGTAAGTAGGGGGTTACGGCGAGGAGGCGGTCCCGTGACCGGCAGGCTCCGCACCGCGATCGACGACGCTTACCAGGCCATGCTGGCCAGCGCCCACCTGCCCGGCGAGCAGTACACCGAACCGGTGGGTGACCCGGGACTTTTCGGCCCCGGATCGGCGATCTGGAAGGTGCACGGCGACGTCTCCGGAGTGGTGGGCGGCGTGTCCGGGCTGCTGCTCGGCGCGCTCAACGAGCCCGTGACGTACGGCACGAATCGCTTCTCCGACTACCAGCGGGACCCGATCAAGCGGCTCGGCTTCACGTCGTCGTTCGTCCGAGGCGTGACGTTCGGCTCCACGCAGGCCGCCGAGAAGCTGATCGAGACGGTGCGGGCGATGCACAAGCGGGTGCATGGCACGATGCCGGATGGCCGGTCGTTTTCCGCCACCGATTCGGCCGACATCATTTGGACGGGCGCGACGCAGGCGTACAGCATCGCCCGCGCCCACCTGCGCTACCACCCCGATCCGCTGCGCGGCGCCGACCTGGACCGCTATTTCGCGGAATACGCTGTCATCTCCGAACGGCTCGGCGCGGTCGACCCGCCGCGCTCCCGCGCCGACGTGGAGGACTACTTCGCGACGATGCGGCCGCGCCTCACGGTCAGCGCCGAGGTCTTGGAGACCGTACGCTTCCTACGCTCGGCGTACGGCTCGAACCCGGCATCCAGGGCGGCCAGCCTCGTGGTCAACCGGGCCGCCACCGACCTGCTGCCTGAGTGGGCCAAGGCCCTGGTCGGCCTGCCCCCGCGCGACCCGCTCACCCCGCTCGCCACCCGCACGGCCGCCCGCCTGCTCATCCGCGCCCTCCGTTACGGCGTCCGCAACCGCATGATCGAACAAGCCCACGCCCGCGTCCGACCCTGAGCGGTCGATCGGGCGGCACTGCCCCGTACTCCCGCGAGGGTAGGCCAGAAGCCTTCCACCGGCGGATTCGGGGAGCATGACCACCCACAGACCATCGAGACATCAGCAAAAACGATTTGAGGAGGTCTCGATGTTCACTCTCGCCACGCCGCCCCTCCTGGTCCACTCAGGACCGTGGCACGAGGGCGGTGGCCCCGGCTGGTGGCTGATCTTTCCCATCACCTTCGGGCTGTTGTGGATCGCGGTCGTGGTCGGCGCGTTCATGCTGCTGCGGCGGCGCGCCACCCCGCCCGGGCCGCGGGCGACGGCCGAGACGCTGCTCGCCGAGCGGTTCGCCCGCGGCGATATCGACGAGGACGAGTACTACAAGCGCCTCGCCACCCTGCACCAAAGCAGGTAAGCCCCACGCCGCGGGGCCGCTGCGGTACGGTGGGCAGCCGTGCGACTCGTGATCGCGCGGTGCAGCGTCGACTACGTCGGCCGGCTGACCGCCCACCTGCCCATGGCCCCGCGGCTGATCCTGATCAAAGCCGACGGATCGGTGTCCGTGCACGCGGACGACCGCGCCTACAAGCCGCTGAATTGGATGAATCCGCCCTGCACGCTGCGCGAAGAGGCGTACGACGACCAGGGCATGGTCGCGAAGTGGACGGTCACGCACGGCAAGTCGGGCGAGCAGCTCATCCTCACCATCGCCGAGATCTTGCACGACTCAAGCCACGAGCTGGGAGCCGACCCCGGCCTGCGTAAGGATGGCGTCGAGGCGCACCTGCAAGAGCTGCTGGCCGAGCACATCACGACGCTGGGCGACGGCTGGTCGCTGGTCCGCAGGGAGTACCCCACGGCGATCGGCCCGGTCGACATCCTGTGCCGGGATCAGGCCAACATGACCGTGGCGGTCGAAATCAAGCGGCGCGGCGAGATCGACGGAGTCGAGCAGCTCACCAGATATCTCGAGCTGCTCAACCGCGACCCGCTGCTCGCGCCGGTACGTGGGATCTTCGCCGCTCAGGAGATCAAACCCCAGGCCAGGGTGCTCGCCATCGACCGCGGCATCGAGTGCGTCACCCTCGACTACGACGCCCTTCGCGGCATCGAACGCGATGGCACCTTGTTCTGACGCGTTTGAAGCGTTCTGAAGCGTTGTAAGGCGTTTTGAAGCGTTGGGGCCGTGGTTTGCCCGGGGCTACTCGTACCGGGTGAGGTCCAGCCAGTATCTCGCGGCCGCGTCGCGCCAGGCGGCGTGCCGCTCGTGGAAGAGATCAAAGGCCCGGGCGCCGCTCCAGCCCGCGGGCAGCAATTCCGGCGGCAGGCCCGGATCGAGGAAGGGGAAGCGGCGCCACTCCTGCACCAGCCGGGTGTGCGCGGCGAAGGTCGCCGCGTCGTCGCGCGGCCGGAGGGCGCGCACCGCGTCGAGGAAGTCTTCGTACGCCAACTCGATCTCGTCGAGGTGCCAGGCCTGCCCGGCGACCTTCCTGGCCTCGTCGATGTCCCCGAGCCGGCCGACGAAGACGGTCGAGGAGTCCGCGACGCCGATCTCCCGCAGCACATCGCGGACGTCGCGTTCGCGTTCGGGACGCGGGCTCACCCACACGCCGGGGGACAGGTTGCCGAGGCCGTTCCAGGACAGGCGGGTGCGCAGCAGGTGGCGCAGCCGCCGGTTGGTCTCGGGAACGCTGCCCAGCACCAGGAGCCACTGGCCCTCCCAGTCGCGCATCGGCTGGCCGAAGCTGTAGATCCGTTTGGTGCCGTCGGTGAGCAGCCGCTGCCCGGACGGCGTGAGCCGCCAGGACGTGCGGCGGCCTTGCCGTTCGCTCGCCAGCCAGCCCTCGGCGGCGCTGCGGGCCAGGGCCTGCCTGACCGCCTTTTCCTCCACGCCGAGCAGCGCGAGCGCCGTAAGGAAGGTGGCCGTCCACACCTCCCGCTCGCGCGGCAGCACGAACTCGCCCAGTACGGTCAGCAACAGCGAGCGGGCACTGGCCGCGCCGAGCTCCCTGCGTCGCCGAAAGGCCGGCCCCGCCGGTTCGGCCGGCGGGGCGATGGATGCGCCGTCGGATCCCGACATGCACCCTCCTCGCGACCGGCGTTGCGATTGCTTCCACACAAGAATTAACTCGCGTCCAGATTATGTAGCGTATATCCCGTGCCATCCTCAGAGAATTGATTGATGGATGTCGCCGTCCCCCCGTCCGGGAGTGAGCCATGCCCATATACGCGCTGGGCGACCAGGTGCCCGAAATCCACCCGACCGCATACGTACATCCGGACGCGATCGTCATTGGGTCGGTGACGATCGGTCCCGAGGCGACCGTCTGGCCGGGCGCGGTGCTGCGCGGCGACTACGGGACCATCTCCGTGGGCGCCCGCACCTCGATCCAGGACGGCACGGTGGTGCACACCACGCCCCGATGGCCGACCGAGATCGGCGCCGAGTGCGTGGTCGGTCACAACGCCCATCTCGAAGGCTGCCGCGTCGATGACCGCTGCCTGGTGGGATCGAACTCGACCGTCTTGAACCGGGCCGGCGTCGGGCGTGGCAGCGTGATCGGCGCGGGTGCCGTGGTCACCGAGGACACCGAGGTGCCGGCCGGCTCGACCGCGCTTGGCGTCCCTGCCCGCATCCGGGTCGGCGGCATCGACGCGAACAGGCACGACGAGGCCGTCGCGCGCTATGTCGACAACGGGCGCCGGTACGCCGTCGAGCTCAAGCCGGTAACGTCGCGGACAAACACGGAACATACTACAAACCGTTGACGCGGCGAGCTTGTCCTGTGGAATATGGGGAGAAGACGAGCCAAGCGGGGAGGACACCTCCATGACCAGCCCCGGCGCCGACCGCGACAGCCGGCCACCCACCGAGTCGCCGCCTCCGCACGTCGACCTCCACGTTGACCTCCACGTCGATTTCCGTGTCGATCCCGGCCGCTATCGGCACTGGAAGCTCGACATCGACGGGCCGGTGGCCACCCTCACCATGGCCGTCGACGAGCAGGGCGGTCTCGTCCCGGGGTATGAGCTGAAGCTCAACTCCTACGACCTCGGCGTCGACATCGAGTTGTACGACGCCGTTCAGCGGCTCCGGTTCGAACACCCGCGGGTGCGGGCCGTCGTGCTGACCAGCGGCGTCGAGAAGATCTTCTGCGCCGGCGCCAACATCCGCATGCTCGCCGCCGCGCCGCACGCCTGGAAGGTGAACTTCTGCAAGTTCACCAACGAGACCCGCAACGGCATGGAGGACGCGACGGCCCACTCGGGGCAGACCTACCTCGCCGCGCTCAACGGCACCGCTTCGGGCGGCGGCTACGAGCTCGCGCTGGCCTGCGACCACATCATGCTCGTCGACGACCGTTCGTCCACGGTCGCGCTGCCCGAACTGCCGCTGCTCGGGGTGCTGCCCGGCACCGGCGGGCTGACCCGAGTGGTGGACAAACGGCATGTACGACGGGATCTGGCCGACTACTTTTCCACCAAGGCGGAGGGGATCGGCGGGCAGAAGGCCGTCGACTGGCGGCTGGTGGACGAGGTCGTGCCCCGGCCGCGCTGGGCCGAGGCGGTGGCCGCCCGCGCGGCCGACCTGGCCGCCCGTTCCCGCTCGGGCCGCTCGGCCCGCGCCGATTCCCCGGACGGCGCCGACGACGGGGCGGGCATCGCGCTGACGCCGCTGGACAAAACGCGGACCGATACCTCGATCTCCTACCGGCATGTGACCGCCTCCCTCGACCGCGCCGCCGGCGCCGTCGAGATCACGATCGCCGGCCCGGAGTCGGACCCGCCGCCCGGCGTGGCCGGCATCCATCAACAGGGCGCGGACTTTTGGGCCCTGGCGCTGACCAGGGAGCTGGACGACCTGATCCTCGACCTGCGCACCAACGAGCTCGAGCTCGGTACGTGGGTGTTCCGCACGACCGGTGACGCGCGGCGGGTGCTGGCCTACGACCGGCTGCTGCTCGACCATCAGGCCGGCGACTGGCTGGCGAACGAGATCGTGCACTATCTCAAGCGCACGCTGAAGCGGCTCGACGTCACCAGCCGCAGCCTCATCGCCCTGATCGAGCCGGGCAGCTGCTTCGCCGGGTCACTGCTGGAGCTCGCGCTCGCCGCCGACCGTTCCTACCAGCTGCTCGGCGTCTTCGAAGACATCGACCCGGACGCGGCGCCCGCCGCCGTCACCGTCGACGCCATGAACCTCGGCCCGCTGCCCATGGCCAACGGCCTGAGCAGGTTGCGCACTCGCTACCTCGGCGACGCCGCCGCCCTGTCCGCCGTGCAAGACGTGGCCGGCAAGCCGCTGGAGGCCGCCGACGCCGCGGAGCTCGGCCTGGTGACCTTCGCGCCCGACGACATCGACTGGGACGATGAGGTCCGCATCGCGATCGAGGAACGGGCCAGCTTCAGCCCCGACGCGCTGACCGGCCTGGAGGCCAACTATCGCTTCCCCGGACCGGAGACCCTCGAGACCAAGATCTTCGGCCGGCTGACCGCCTGGCAGAACTGGATCTTCAACCGGCCCAACGCGGCCGGGCCGGCGGGCGCGCTGCGCCGATACGGCACCGGGCAGCGCGCCGAGTTCGACCGGCACCGGGTCTGAGAGGGCGCCGGTCGTCACGAGATCAACCTGTTGAAGGGTTGAGCGACGCGTTTGGTGCGGCCTGCCGCCCAGGGACTTTGGTCCCTAGCGCCGAAGCGAAAGCGGAGGATATTGAAAGGCGCACCCATCGGAAAGTGCCACACCTAATTCTTATTCTCTTCCTTGGCCGGGGCCCGGAAGAGCCACATGGAACGGAGAAGGATCATGGGAGCACCGAATCTGACCATCACCGTCGAACCGCTGGAGGCAGGAGCCGTAGTATACGGGCTGCTGGCGCCGTCATCGGGGAATGGTGCCCCTAAAGGCCAACTGGCGCTGAAGTTGTGGATCAAAAACAACGAGGGCGCCCAAATCCATGCCAATGCGTTAGACATCTCCTTCGTGGGCGCACCGGCCGTGAACCCGGTGACGATCCCGCTCAGCCTCGACGTCGCTTCCGGCGGGACGCAGTCCTGGTTCTTCTCGACGATGAACACCGTGATCCTCCCCGTGCCCGCTCCCGGGTCCATCCGGCTGAACGTGAAGTGCGACGGCTTCGACACGGCGGCGAGCGTCTTGCTGCCACTGGCCGGGCACAAGAGCCCGACCGCGGCGTCGAGCTATCGCTTCCCGGCCCGGGCGACCGACTTCCGCAAGGGCGAGTACTGGCAAGGCGCGAGCGCCACCCACGCCCCCGCCGGTGACGGCGGCCAGCTGTTCGCTTATGACATGGTCGTGATCGCCTGGGACGCGACCAAGATGCAGTGGTCCGATGTCCTGCCCGGTAAGGCCGGCGATCAAAACGAGCACTACCGCATCTGGGGCAAGCCCATCTACGCCATGGCCGACGGCACGGTCGTCGATTTCGCGAACGACCGTCCCAACAACCCCAAGCCCGGTCAGGACCTCTCTCCACCGGACCCCGTGGAGGGAAACCACTTCTACCTTCAGCACGGGGACGAGCTAGTCCTCTACGCCCACTTTCAGAAGGGCTCGCTGAACCCGTCGCTCATGGCCAAAGGAAAGGCGGTCAAGGAGGGGGAATTCCTTGGGCTGGCCGGCAACTCGGGCAACTCGAGCAAGCCGCACCTCCACGTCCATGGCATCCAGGGCGCGAAACCCTGGCAGGGATCGCACCGGCCGCTGCCGTACAACACGCTCTACGTTCTGGATCGCAGCGCGCTCAAGCCGCCCGACCCCGCCGGCGCCTGGGTGAAAGCCGACGACCAATGCCTGCCCAACGTGACCTCGGCGATCTGGCCGGCACCTACCGCTCCCGCGT
>OBLR010000040.1_pt1 | contig 19047 bp, 14 predicted proteins | sample 1519891 | NCBI WGS metagenome assembly OBLR01 (sample SAMEA3113583, study PRJEB22503) | soil metagenome | reverse complement strand
GGCTGGCGGGTGCTGAAGACGATGATCCGGCTCCGCTTCCAGGGGGGCATCGAAAAACCCGAGCCGATCACCACGACCAGGCCCGATCCGCTGCCGGCGGCCGGCTGGCCGTCGCCCGCGCTCGTGACCTCCGAATCCCAGCAGGTCGGTTGAGCCGGCCGGCCGGGTGTCGGTGGACCAGAACAGACACGGCGCGAAAAACAACCGCTGAGCGGAAGAACAGAGCTGAGCAGAGCAGATGAACATCACCGTTGTCCGCCCGCTTGATCTCGGGGACGCCGAGATCAAGCGATGGCGCATGTTGCAAGAGTCCGACCCGCTGCTGGGCAATCCCTTCCTCTCACCGGAGTTCACCCAGGCGGTCGGCCGATTCCGGGACGACGTCCGGGTCGCCGTCGTGACTGACGGCCCGGACGTCGTCGCGTTCTTCCCGTACGAGCGGACCGCGCTGGGCATCGGGCACCCGGTCGGCTTCGGCCTCACCGACGTGCAGGGCATCGTCGCGGCGCCGGACCTGGGGCTGGACGCCAAGGCGCTGCTCAAGGCGTGCGACCTGGGCGTGTGGGATTTCGACCACTTGCTGGCCCACCAGCGCATGTTCGCGTCGTACCACGCCATCACGTGGGTCCAGCCGATCATGGACCTGAGCTGCGGCTTCGAGGCCTACTTCGACGAGGCCCGACTGAAGCGGTTCCGCGCCAAGGAGCGCAAGCTCGGACGGGACGTCGGTGAGCTGCGCCATGAGTTCGCCTCCACCGACCCGGCCGACCTGCGCCGGCTGATGGCGCTGAAGTCGGCTCAGTACAACAGGACGGGCCGGATGGACCGGTTCTCGCGACCCTGGATCGTCGACCTGGTCCGGCACCTGCACGAGACCGGTTTCGGCGTGCTGAGCGTGCTGTACGCCGGCGACGAGGTCATCTCGACCCACTTCGGGCTGCGCGACGGCGACGTGTTGGCCGGCTGGTTCACGGCCTACGACACGAGGTTCGCCAAGTACTCACCCGGCCTGATCGGCCTCATTCGGCTGGCCGAGGGGTGCCCGGAGCGGGGGATCACCCGGATCGACATGGGCCGGGGCGGCAAGCAGTTCAAAGAGCGGCTGAAGAGCGGCGAGATCCCGATCGCGGAGGGCCGGGTGGCCAGGGCCACCGTCGGGGCGGGGCTGCACTGGCTGCGCGCCGTTCCGCTGAGCCGGGTGCGGTCCGCCGTGCTCGGCAACCCCCGGCTGTACGCCCGCGCCGACCGGGTGCTGAAGGCCTACGCCCGGTTGCGCGTTCTCCGCTCGAAGCCCGCCGGCATCGGCGTGAGCGAGGCGGGATCATGAAGTGCTCCGTGGTGATCTGCGCCTTCACCGATGAGCGGTGGGACGACGTCCACGCCGCTGTGGAGTCGGTGCGGCGGCAGCGGCACGCGCCGCACGAGATCATCGTGTCCGTCGACCACAACCGGGATTTGTACGTCAGGCTCAAGGCGTCCCTGCCGGACGTGATCGTGGTCGAAAACCGGCATGGCCGCGGCCTGTCCGGCGGCAAGAACACCGGATTCGAACTGGCCGCCGGCGACATCGTGGCCTACCTCGACGACGACGCCGTGGCCGCGCCCGGCTGGCTGGCCGCGCTGGCGGCCGGGTATGCCGATCGCGACGTGATCGGCGTCGGCGGGCGCACGCTGCCGCTGTGGCCGGGCTCGCCCTCATCGGCGGAGCTGGCCCGCGACCACGCCGCGATCGTGGCGGAGCTCGCGGCGGCCCCGGCGGAGGTGGGGCGGCGGCCGCGCTGGTTCCCCGAGGAGTTCGACTGGACGGTCGGCTGCACCTACCGGGGGATGGTTCCCGGGCCGATCCGCAACCTGATGGGGGGCAACTGCTCGTTCCGTGCCGAGGCGTTCGAGATCGCCGGCGGGTTCACGACGGGCATCGGGCGTTCGGTTGGGAAGCGTCCGCTGGGCTGCGAGGAGACCGAGTTTTGCATCCGGCTCGGCCGGCGCCGCCCGGACTCGGTCCTGCTCTTCGACGACCGCGCGGTGATCTGGCATCGGGTGCCGGCGACGCGCGCCCGCTTCGGCTACCTGCGTGCCCGCTGCTACGCCGAGGGCCTGTCCAAGGCGCTCGTCACGCGCAGCGTCGGGGCCGGCGACGGGCTCGCGAGCGAGCGGGCGCACGTGCTCAAGACCCTGCCGCGCGGGGTGCTGCGCGGCCTGGCCACCGCCGGTCGCGGCGATGTGGGCGGTCTTGGCCGGGCCGGCGCCATCGTCACCGGCCTGTCCGTCACCGCCTGGGGGTATCTCGTCGGCTCGCTCACCGCCGCCGCCCCCGCCGCCCCCGCCGGCCTTGCCGCCCCCGCCGCCGACACCGCGGTGGCCCCCGGAGGGGTCGAGGTGACCCGCTGACATGACCCGGATCCCGATCTTGATGTACCACTCGGTCAGCGCGCGGCCGTCCGCGGCCACGGCGGCCCTCGCGGTCGGCCCGGCGGCGTTCGCCGACCAGATGGCGCTGCTCGCCGACCGCGGCTATACGCCCGTCACCCTGGCCGCGGCGGCCGCGGCGCTGCGCGGGCCGGCCGGCGCGCCGCCCCGCCGGCCGGTGGTGATCACGTTCGACGACGGGTACGCGGACTTCCACGAGGCGGCGCTGGCCGTCCTCGACCGGTACGGCTTCCCCGCGACGGTGTTCTTGACGACGGGCTGGATGCGGGGCGCCGGGTCGGACGCGGCCGGCCGCCCGCTCGACCGGATGCTGTCGTGGGCGCAGGTCGCCGAGGCCGCCGAGCACAAGATCGAGTTCGGTGGGCACAGCCACAGCCACCCTCAGCTCGACCAGCTGCCGTCGGCGGCGGTGCGCGACGAACTCGTCCGCAACAAGAAGCTCATCGAAGACCGGCTCGGCGCTGCCGTCACGTCGATGGCCTACCCGTACGGCTACTCCAGCGCGCGGGTGCGCCGCGAGGTGCGCGCCGCCGGGTACGCGACGGCGTGCGCGGTGGCCAACGACCTCGCCGCCACGCGCCACGACCCGTTCGCGCTGCCCAGGCTCACCGTCAAGGCGACGACGTCCCTGACCGGGTTCGGCCGCGCCGTCGCCGGCGACGGAGTCCCGCTGCTCTACCTGCGCGAACGGACGCTGACCAAGGCTTATGCGACGGTGCGCCGCGGCCGCTACGCGACGCGCCTGCTGACGCGACGGACGTGGCGCCATGGCTGACCCGGTCAGCACGGTGACCCATACCGCGAGCCCCCCCGTGGCGCCGTCCGGTCGCGGCGGCCGGCTGGCCGGGCGGCTGCGCGGCGAGCTGTCCAACCCGCTGTTCCGCAACGCCTACGCGCTGATGGCCAACGGCGGGCTCACCGGCGTGCTCGGCCTCGGCTATTGGCTGGTGGCCGCCCGGCTCTATCCGCCGGACGTCGTCGGCCGGAACTCGGCGGTACTCCAGGCGATCTTGTTCGTCAGCGGTCTCACGGCCATCAACTACATGCTGATCAGGTTCGTCCCCCAGTCCGGCCGGCGCACCGCCCGGCTGGTCGTCGGCAGCTATGCGGTCGGGGCGACCAGCGCCGCGCTCATCGGGCTCGGGTTCTTGCTGACACTGGACGTGTGGGGGCCATCGTTCTCGGGTCTGGCGCACGTGGGACCGGCCGTGTGGTTCATCGTCGGCGTCCTGGCCTGGAACATCTTCGCCCAGCAGGACGGCGTGTTCACCGGGCTGCGCCGGGCCGGCTGGGTGCCGGTCGAAAACGCCGTGTTCGGCGCCATCAAGGTCGCGCTGTTGATCCCGTTCGCCACGATGGCGCCCGCCGACGGCATCGTGCTGTCCACCGTCGTGCCGGCGGTGATCGCGCTGCTGCCGGTCAACTGGCTGATCTTCCGCCGGCTGATCCCGGCGCACGCCGCCGCCACCGACGGCCGGCAGCGGCCGCCCACGCTCGGCCAGATCGGCCGTTACATGGGCGGCGACTACGTGGGCAGCCTGTTCTCCCACGCCTCGATCAACCTGATCCCCGTCGTGGTCGCCGCGCACGTCGCGCCCTCGATCAACGCGTACTTCATGATGGCCTGGGTGCTGGGCGCGATGCTCGACCTGCTCGCCACGAACATGGCCATGTCGCTGACCGTAGAGGGCGCTTTCAACGGCGGGCGGCTGGCCGACACCACCCGGGCCGCGCTGCGCCGCGTCCTGATGCTCCTCGTGCCGGCCACGGCCATCGTCATCGTGGCCGCGCCCATCGGGCTGCGCGTGTTCGGCGAGTCCTACGTGCAGGGCGCCGATCTGTTGCGGCTGCTGGCCGCCGCCGCGCTGCCCAAGGCGATCATCGAGATCTACATGGGCGTGCTGCGCGTCCAGTCGCGCACCCGCCCCGTCGCCGCGCTCCAGGCCGTACGCTGTCTCGGCGTGCTGGGCGTCATCTCGATGTTCACGACGAGCGGGTCCTATGTGACCATCGTCGGGGTCGCGGTGCTCGCCGTCCACGTGGCCGTCGCCGCGGCGGTCTACCCGAAACTGCGCGCCGTCGCGCGGCCGACCGCCGCCCCGCACGCGGCCGCCCCGCATGACCCGCAAGCCTCTTTCGCGAGCGGGCCGAAGAGAGATACTCGTTGACCGTGACGCCTCGTTCCGCCCCCATGGCCACGCCCTGCCACCCCCAGGGCGAGGCGCTCGAGACGAAGACTCCCCCGACGGCCATCACCGCGTCGTTGCGCGCCTCGGGCCGGCGCCCCGCGCTGATCGTCGCGGCGCTGTTCGTCGTCGGCGGGCTGCTGTTTTGGCTTCCGCTGCGCGGCGTGCGCATGGAGGCGATGAACGGGTACGGCCTGATCTCGGTCCTGCCGATCGCCACGCTGGCGGGTGCGGCGGTGCTCACCGTCGCGTTCCTGGCCTCCCTCGGCCTGCGCCGCCCCCACCGGGTGCTGCTCATCGCCCAGCTGCTGTTCCTCATCGTCTCGCTGCACGGCCTCGCGCAGTTCCTCGAGCCGTACGCGCGCTTTCCCACGGCCTGGCAGCACGCCGGGTTCATCGAGTTCATCGCCCGCACCCACACCATCGACTCCGGGCTCGACGCCAGGTTCAGCTGGCCTGGCTTCTTCGCGCTCATCGCGTTCATCACCAAGGCGATCGGCCAGACCGGCATCGAGCCGGTGCTGCACTGGACGCCCCTCGTGATCGAGGCGCTCTATCTCGTCCCCCTGTATCTGATCCTGCGCACCATGAACGCCACGTGGCGGGCCAAATGGCTGGCCGCCTGGCTGTTCGTCGTCGCCGACTGGGTGGGCCAGGATTATCTGTCGCCGCAGGCCTTCGCCTACCTGCTCTATCTGTTCTGGATCGCGATCCTGCTCAACTGGTTCCGCGCGGCCGACGGCGGAGTCCGGCGGGAGGGCCGGCGCCGCACCGCGGAGACCCGGCGGCCCGCGCGCACCGGGCCGTTGTGGCGCGCGTACGCATGGCTGTTCGGGCCGATGGAGCCCGGAGAGCTGCCGCCCCGGCAGACGGGGCTGTGGGAGCGCACCATCTTGCTCCTGCTGCTCGTGCTGATCTTCGCGGTGACGACGGCCGGCCACCAGCTGACCCCGTTCTTGCTGCTCATCGTGGCGGCCGGGTTCGTGGTGCTACGCCGGTGCACGCTGCGCGGCCTGCCGATCATCGGCGGGGTGATCTTCGCCGCGTGGGTGAGCTTCATGACCGTCGGATACTGGGCCGGCCACGCCGACGACATTTTCGGTGGGGTGGGGCAGCTCGGCTCCAACCTCGGTTCCAGCGTGGCCGGGCGGATCAGCCAAAGCAGCGAACAGCTCGCGCAGGTCCAGCAGGTGCGCATCCTGCTCGCGCTGTTGCTGGCGGGGCTCGCCGGCATCGGGTTCCTGCGCCGCCGGGCCCGCCGGATCGACGACCGCGTGGCCCTCGTGCTGTTCATCGGGCCGTTCTTGTCCTTCGGCCTGCAAAGCTACGGCGGCGAGATCGCGCTGCGGGTCTTCTTCTTCATCCTGCCGGGCGCCGCGCTGCTCGCCGCGTATGCGTTCTTTCCCGAGACGGCCGGCGCTGGCGGCCCGCAAGACGACGATCCGCGGCGGAGACGACCGGCCCGGCCGTCGCGACTGGCCCGGATGGCCGGGCTGTCCAGGCTGCCTTGGCCGCGCTGGGCGCCGCGGCCGGCGATCGTGGCCGCCACGGCATGTGGTCTGGCCATCGTGGGCGGGTTCCTGGTCGTTCGGTTCGGCAACGAGAAGTTCGAGCAGATCCGGCCGGGGGACGTGCGCGCGTACGACGTGATGCTCAACCAGGGCACCGGCGCGGTCAACGTCGTGTGGCTGACCGGCGACGCGCCGAACGCGCCGGGGGCCAGCGCCACCCCGATCATGCCGTGGGGCTACCGCGACATGGAACGGTTCAGCTACGCCCCGGTGACCGCGGCCGCCGACCCGGCCGACATCAGCCGGATCATCGCCGCGCTCAACGCCCAGGGGCCGGGCGGCTTCTTCGTCACTACCCGCGGCCACGAGGCGTTCGTCCAGCTCAACTACGCCATCGCGGCCGACTACGGCGACCGGCTGCGGGCGGCTTTGAACCGCGCGCCGCAGCTGCGCGTGCTCTACGCCGACCCGGACGCGGCCGTGTACGCGCTGCGCAGGCCGCCGCCCGAGCCGGTGCCCACCGTGCCGCGCCCACAGGGGCTCATCTTCGGATCGACTCCGTGGACTCCAGCCGGTCTCGTCTATCTCCCCGTGCTGCTCGGCGTGCTCTTGGCACGGGAACTGCGGCGGCTGAGCCTTGAGCCTGGCGACTACCGCAGGCTGCGGCCGCTCACCGTCCTTTCCGTGCCGCTCTTCGTCGGCTTCCTCGCCGTCGTCATCGAGCGGTTCATCAACATGGCGTAACTGGCTAAGGAGCGTGACGTACCCGTGTCTACCGGGGAGCCGGCCGGCGGGTGGCCATCGGTCACCGTCGTCATCCCGACGCGTGACCGTCCCGAGCTGCTCCGCGAGACGCTCGGCTCGATCCGTGACCACGACTACCCCGGCGAGCTGCGTTCGGTCGTCGTCTTCGACCAGAGCGAGCCCGACGACGACGTCGCCAGCGACAAGCCAGGGCGCGAGGTGCTCGCCATCTCCAACGGGCGCACCCCGGGCGCGGCCGGGGCCCGCAACACCGGCGTCCTGGCCGCGCGGACCGAGCTGGTCGCCTGCTGCGACGACACCGACCTGTGGCTGCCCGGCAAGCTGCGCGCCCAGGCCGCCGTGCTGCGCGACGACCCGGCGGCCGAGTTCGTGACCTGCGGGCTGCGGCTGTTCAACGACACGATGTCCGCCGACCGGCCGCTCAAGCGGCGCCTGGTCCGCCACGGCGACCTGCTGAAGGGGCACCTGCCGCAGCTGCATCCGTCGGGCTTCGTCGTCCGCCGGGCCGCCATGGTCGACGGCTTCGGCCTGTTCGACGAGACGATCCCCGGCAGCTACGGCGAAGACTACGAGCTGTTGCTGCGCGCCTCGGCCCGTACCCCGATCCGGAATCTGCAGATGATCGGGGTGGCGATCAGGTGGCACAAGGCGTCCTACTTCGGTGTGGTCAAGAACGCGCCGACGATCTCCGCCGCCGGGCAGTGGCTGCTACGCCGCTACCCCGAGTTCACGGCCGCCGGCTACGCGCACTGGGCGGGCAAGGTCGCCTTCGCCGAGGCCACCCGCGGCGCCCGCGGCTCGGGGCTGCGCTGGGCCGCCAAGACGATGACGCGCCGGCCGCTCGATCCGCGGGCCGTCCTCGCCATCATGGTGGCGCTGGGCGTGCCAGCCGAGTTCATCATGCGGCAGCTCGATCGCGTGGGCCACGGGATCTAATGGCACGAGGAGAGGCATGAGACAACTGTCGGCGGACCGGGTGCCGGCCACGCTCGCGTGGCTGGGGACCTTCGGGGCCGCGCTCACCGTCGCGGGCATCCACTATCCGGGACGGACGTTGTTCACCTTGCTGTACCTCCTGGTCACCCCGGCGGTCTGCGTCGCGCAGCTGCTGCCGGGACTTGACCCCGCCGCCCGCGCCGTGGTCTCGATCGCCGGTGGCATCGCGCTGATCGGCATCGTGGCCGAGGTCATGCTCGCGGCCAAGTGGTGGACGCCGCGCGGCGGCCTGATCGCCGTCGGCGTGCTCTGTGCGGCGCTGCTCGCCATCGCGCTGGCCCGGCGCCCGCGTACGCCTCCGTCCCCGGCGGTCCCCGCCGCCCCACGCCCCGAGCCCTCCGTCCCGATCGCCGCCGCCAAACCCGGCGAGCGGCGCCACCCCCAAGCGGACGAAGACGCCTGGATCTACGAGGAGTAGCGGCCGGCGGCGGGCGCTTGGGTGGTCAGTGCGCGGAAGTCTGCGGGACGCGGCCGAGGCTGACGATCCCCGCGCCCAGCATGATGAGGGCCAGCGCGAGGCTGAGCCACCAGCCGAAGCCGAGTGAGGTCTCCATGGTGCTGCGCAGCAGCTGACCTAGCGGCGGCGGCAGCCGGCGCAACGTGTCGCCGTAGACCGAGTCCACCACCTCGTGGTGCCCCCAGGCGGCGAACATCGTCAGGCCTGCCAACATGACGAGGGCGGGAATGGCGGCGAAGGCGGCCAGGCGCCGGCCCAGCACAGCACCCGCCCCGCCGAGCAGCCCGGCGGCCAAGGCGGCGATGAGCACGGACATACCGGGGAATCCGTGCACTCCCATGTAGTCGCGGGTGCCGAGCGGCTCGTCCGAGCCACCGGGCAGCAGCCCGAGGTCGGGCACGTTCGGCGTCGCCTCGGCCCACGGCAGAAAGGCCGCGATGACCAGCAGCGCCGCCGTCACGATGATGAAGACGCCCAGCCGCGGGTCGGGAGCGGCGGGATCGGCGGGCGGCTCGGTGTCGGCGGGCGATGCGCCCTGGCCGGACGCCGGCCCCCAACCCGGCCAGCCGGGCGCGCCGTGGGCGGCGTAGTCGCCACCGTCTCTTTCATGGGGCCGCACCCGGCCATCCTCTCAACCGGCCGCTCAAAACGTGAAGCGCTGCCGCGTCACGCCATTGTCGAAGTTGGACAACAGCAGGTCGGGCGGGCCGACCGTACGGATGCCCGGCAGCCGGGTGAACAGCTCCTTGAACATGATCCGCAGCTCCATCCTGGCGAGGTTGGCGCCCAGGCAGAGGTGCGGTCCCGGAGCGCCGAAGCCCACATGCGGGTTCGGGTGCCGCGTGATGTCGAAGGCGTCGGGGTTCTTGAACACCTCGGGATCGCGGTTGGCCGCCGGATAGAACAGCACGACCTTGTCGCCGGCCCGCAGCCGGTGGCCGTTCAGCTCATGGTCCTGGGTGAGGGTGCGGCGGAACTGGATGATCGGCGAGACGTACCTGACGATCTCGTCGATCGCCCCGCCGATGTGGGCGTCGTAGTCGGACAGCAGCAGCTCACGCTGGTCCGGATTTTCGGTGAACAGTCGAATGCCGTGGGCCAGCGCGTTGCGGGTGGTCACGTTGCCCGCCACGAGCAGCAGATCGAAGAACGATCCGACCTCCTTGACCGTCAGCCGCTCGCCGTCGATGTTCGCGTTCACCAGCGCCGAGATCAGGTCGTCTGACGGCACCTGCAGCCGCCGGCGGCCAAGACGGGCCACCAGGCGGTGCAGGTCGACGATCGCCTTGAGGTTGCCGCCCAGCAGCCGCAGCGTGCGCTGGCCCGCGAGCGAGCCACGCACCCCCGAGTAGGTCGTCATGATGTCGACGCGCTCGAGGACGTACGGCCGCATGCGCTCGGGGATGCCCATCATGCGACAGATCACGTTGATCGGCAGCCGCGCGGCGACCTGGGAGACGAAGTCGCGCGCCCCGCGAGCAAGCACTTCGTCGACGATCGCGGTGGCCGTGGACCGGATGTCGCTTTCGATCTTGCTCAGCATCTTGGGGGTGAAGGCACCTGCCACGATGCGGCGCAGCCGGGCGTGCCGCGGGTCGTCCATGTTGACCATGGGGGTGCCGAACAGCTTCGCCACCACCGGCGGCGGCTCGGGGGAGGTCGCCGCCGGCTCGCTGCTGAAGATCTTGGCGTTGCGGCTGGCCTCGACCACGTCGGCGTGCCGGACCAGCGCGTAAAAGCCCTTGCCGGCGCGGACCAAAGGGATGCGCGGCTCGGCGAAATACACCGGTTCGCCGTGCGCCCGCAACCGGGCGAAGTCGGCCAGCCGCCGCTCCGGCGGCCGGTCCCAGAACTCCATATCGACGAGGTCGATGTCGGAAATGGCAGAGTCGATGGTCACGATGTCTCCCCCCGGCGTTTCCCCCCAGGTAACGCCCCCAAGCTGATGAGCTGACCGGATCAGCGATCGATCCAGCGGACCTCGTATGAGTCGAGGTCCACGCCCTTGCCGTCCACCGTCGCGCGCACCGGGTGGTCCGCGGTGTTGACGACGATGGCCTTGTGCCGCCCCGCCAGCACCCGGACCGCCGGATCCGACGCCCCCACGTCGAGCAGACCGGTGCCGGGCGGGAACCAACGGGCGAACGACTGCAGCAACTCCAGCGTCGGGGTGGCACGACCGTCGCCGGGGCCGAGCAGCGTGCTCGTCCACAGGCACCCTGCGCACTCTGCGCCAGGCCTCGCGGGATTCCAATACATGGCCGTGGCCGTGCCGCTGCGGGCGAACTCCATCAGCGCCGCGGCCTGGACGGCGTGGCGCTGCTCGTCGGTCCAGCCGGAATTCTCCGGCTCGACGTACCACTCGGCCCACCACACGGGGAGGCTGTCGGCGCGGGCACGCAGCCATCTGGTGATGGCGGAAAACTTGCCGAGGGCGGTGAACGGGTCGGGGACCAGCCCTCGGTCCTCGGATGCCGTGGCGCCGTCAACCACCATGAAGTCGGCGCCGCGCTTGTGCTTGAGCCAATAGGTGATCGCGTCGAGCGCGCGTTGGTCGACGCTCCCCCATGGCCCGGTGACCGGCGTGGACCGGCGCACCGGCGAGTAGCTGTTCATCACCATGTACGGACCGCCGACCTTGATTTCAGGATTTACAGCTTTTAGTGCGGCATAGACATGGTTGTACAGCTCGGTATATCGCTCGTAGTCCCAGCGGTTGAGGGTGTTGTTGTAAAAGCCCTTGAACTCGTTCCACACCACGTAGTACTTCACGTCTGGGTAGCGTTCGGCAACGCGCGCCGCGAGCGCCGCGAAGTCGCGGAAGTGCTTGCGGCTGGGCGCGTCCTCAAGGCGCGACCAATCGGTACGGCCGGGGACGCCGCCCTTCATCCAGTCCGGCGCGCAACACAGCGTGAGGACGGGCGTGCCGCGGGTGCGCCGGATCAGGTCGACGCGCGAGTCGAGGCCGGCGAAGTCGAACCGCCCCGGAGCCGGCTCGGGGTTGTCGGCTCCCCAGCCCATCAGGGCCTGGCCCTGCGGGAGCGATTGGCGGGCGATCGCGGTCTGGGCGGCCGCGAGCGCCCGCGGGTCACCGCGGTCGGCGCTGTATTGGGTGTGCGTGAACCCCCAGCTCGGCCAGTCCTTCGGCGCGCCGGCGCCCACCGTGGACACCGGCGGACCGCTCGCCGCACCCGGGCCGCTCGCCGCGCCGGGCGGGCCCGGTGCCGTCGTGCTCGCCGACGACCCGGGACGCCAGCCGCTGACCAACAGCACGCCGACCGCCGCCAGCACACCGGCCAGGGCGGCGCACAGCGCGACGAGCGACCAGTGCGGTCCACGCCGGCCATGTCGTCCGCGCCGGCCGCTGAACAGCGTCACGCGTGTCACCGTAGCCCGCGAATGGCGGATCACCGAGTCCTCCAGGGATGTGCGGCCAGGCCGGAGCCGGACACCCTCCGGCGGCCGACACCTGATTAGAAGCGGAACCAATCGGCCAGGTTCGCCGGTTCCGTCGCCGCGCGCGAGCGCCCTAACCGAGCAAATACGGATTCATCACCGAACAGAGAGGATCACATGGACACGCGGAGATCTTGACCTGAGGCAGCGGCCGATGACGAACGACGGCGGCGACTACGGCCCGGCGACCGGGCCAGACACCGGCCGCTCCGCCGGCCGGCCGTCCCGCCCGCGTTTCATAGGCTCCCACCGGCATCTTTGTCCTGCTGATCGCGAAGCAGTTCACGCAGCCCCGTGGAGTCGTCGGCGGTTACGGTCATCGCGTATCCGGCCTGGAGCTGGGCATCCGTGAGATCTCCCGTGCGAGTGGCGTACCAGCGGCCGGCGTCGCTGCGCCAGACCAGCCACCCGGGGAACTCACTTTCGATGGCAGCCTTCATGTTCGCGAAGTCCACCATTCAAGCCGCCTCTCTCCTACCGCTGCCCTTCTGTATACGAAAGTGATACACAAGGCGATAGGCGTCAAGCTGTCCGTAAGGGGATCGTGGCTTCCGCGGATCCGGGAGGGGTGGCGAGAGTGGACGGCAGGCCCGCATACCTCCGCATCGCCGACGAGCTCCGCGAGCACATTCGCGCCGGGGTCTATCCGGCCGGCGGCCGGCTGCCGACGATGGCGACCTTGGCCGCGACCCATGGCGTCTCCGATATCGTCATCCGGCACGCGATCTCGGTGCTGCGCGGCGAGGGCCTGATCGAGACCCGGCGCGGTGGCGGCACCGTCGTCAGGGTGCATCCGCCCGTACGGCGAGTGGCCATGGACCGGTATCGGCTCGAGACCCGGCCGCTGGTCGCGCCGGCCACCTCATTCACCCAGGACCAGCGGATCACGTGGAAGGAGTACCGCCTCGACAAGGTCTACGCCAAGGTCCGCGCCGACGGTGAGCTGGCCTCGCTGTTCGACCTACCGCCCGGCACGCCGCTGCTGCGCCGCCATTTCGTCTTCTACGCCCGCGGCGACCCGCAGCAGATCTCGATCAACTACCTTCCGTGGGACTTCGTCGCCGGCACGCCGGTGGCCGACCCTGGGCGTGAGCCGTGGCCGGGCGGCACCCCGGCGCAGCTCGCCTACCTCGGCCACCCCGCCACCCGGGTCGAAGAGGCCGTCCGGTCCAGGATGCCCACCCCGGAGGAGACCGAGACCCTGCGGCTGGCCGCCGGCGTCCCGGTGCTCACCATCACCCGCCGCATGCTGTCTGGCGAACGCGTCCTCGAGGTCTGCCGCGACATCGTCATCCCCGCCGACCGCGTCGTCCTCGACTACGCCATCGACCTATGATCACTCCGGGGTGAGCCAGACGGCGCCGAGCGGGGGCACGCGCAGGGTGGCCGACGCGGGCATGGAGTGCCAGGGCCGGTCGTCGGCGGTGACACTGCCCAGGTTGCCGACCCCGCTGCCGCCGTAGTCGAACGCGTCGGTGTTGAGCACCTCGCGCCAAGTGCCGGTACGGGGCAGCCCGAGGCGGTAGTCCTCATGCGGCATGCCGGCGAAGTTGACCACACAGGCCAGCATGGACTCGCCAGGCGAACAGCGCAGGAACGACATCACGTTGCCGGCGGCGTCGTTGGCGTCGATCCACTGGAAGCCGTGCGGGTCGGCGTCGAGTGCCCACAGCGCGGCCGTGTCGCGGTAGGTCCGGTTGAGGTCGCGCACCAGCCGCTGGACGCCGATGTGGTAGGCGCCATCGCCGTCGGGGTCGTCGAGCAGCCACCAGTCAAGCGAACGGTGCTCGGCCCACTCGCCGCCTTGGCCGAACTCGCCCCCCATGAACAGCAGCTGTTTGCCTGGATGCGCCCACATGAAGGCGAGCAGAGCGCGCAGGTTGGCGAACTTCTGCCAGGTGTCGCCGGGCATCTTTCCTAGCAGCGAGCCCTTTTGGTGGACGACCTCGTCGTGGGAGAGCGGCAGTACGTAGTTCTCGGTGTAGGCGTAGACCATCGAGAAGGTGATCTCGCCGTGGTGGTACTGCCGGAAGATCGCGTCATGCTTGAGGTAGTCGAGCGTGTCGTGCATCCAGCCCATGTCCCACTTGAAGCCGAAGCCGAGGCCGCCGAGGTGGGTGGGCCGGGAGACGCCGGGCCAGGCGGTGGACTCCTCAGCGATCGTCACGATCCCCGGGTTGCGCTTGTAGGCGGTGGCGTTCATCTCCTGAAGAAGCGAGATGGCCTCGAGGTTCTCGCGGCCGCCGTAGATGTTCGGGGTCCACTGGCCGGCCTGGCGAGAGTAGTCGAGGTAGAGCATCGAGGCGACCGCGTCGACGCGCAGCCCGTCGATGTGAAATTCCTCCAGCCAGTAGCAGGCGTTGGCGACCAGGAAATTGCGCACCTCGGAGCGGCCGAAGTCGAAGACCAGCGTGCCCCAGTCGGGGTGCTCACCGCGTCGCGGGTCGGCGTGCTCGTACAGCGCCGTGCCGTCGAAACGCGCGAGCGCCCACTCGTCCTTCGGGAAGTGGGCGGGCACCCAGTCGATGAGTACGCCGACGCCGGCCTGGTGGAGCCGGTCGACGAGGTACTTGAAGTCGTCCGGGCTGCCGAACCGCGACGTCGGCGCGAAGTAGGACGTCACCTGATAGCCCCAGGAGCCGCCGAAGGGATGCTCGGCGGGCGGCAGGAACTCAACGTGCGTGAAACCCAGGTCACGCACGTAGTCGACCAGTTCATCGGCCAGCTGCCGATAGCCGAGGCCCTGCCGCCACGAGCCGAGGTGCACCTCGTACACGCTCATCGGCTCATGCACCCATTCGCGGCCCTTGCGCTCGTCCATCCACTCGGCATCGGCCCACTGATGCCGGGAGGTGAAGACGCGCGAGGCCGTCTTGGGGGGCTCCTCGGTCGCCCGGGCCATGGGGTCGGCCTTGCGTCGCCACCGGCCGTCCGCGCCGAGGATCTCGTACTTGTAGTGCGTGCCGTCGCCGACGCCGGGCACGAATAGCTCCCACACCCCCGAACCGCCGAGCGAGCGCATCGGGTGCGCGGTGCCGTCCCAGTGATTGAAATCCCCGATGACGCGGATGCCGCGCGCGTTGGGCGCCCACACCGCGAAGCTCGTGCCGGTGACCGGGCCGAACGCTGAGGCGTAGGTCCGCACGCGTGCGCCGAGCGCCTTCCACAGCTCCTCGTGCCGCCCTTCGCCGATCAGGTGCAGGTCGAGCTCGCCGAGCGAGGGCAGATGGCGGTACGGGTCGTCCTGCACCAGCTCGGGGCCCTCCTTGTAGGTCACGGCGAGCCGGTAGTCGGGGACCGCGAGCGGCGGCTCGTCGGACGCCGGGGCGGACAGCGACGCACCGGCGGGCAAAGTGCCGGCGAAGACGCCGCGGTGCACGTGGCGAAGCGGGTGCCGGTCGCCGCTGGGAAGCACCACATCGACGGTTTCGGCGAGCGGCCGCAGCGCACGGATCGCGACACCGTCGCGACCGGGGTGGGCCCCGAGCACTCCGTGGGGGTCGTGATGATCACCGTCGACCAGCCGGTCGATTTCATCATGCGTGACCCGTGCCATGGTCTGCGCTGCCTCCTCGATCGGTCGCCCGGGCGCACCCGCCCGGGGGCCGGCGCGTTCATTTACTTCAACCTAATGCCTGCCCGGTGCGTCCGAACTCTCACTTCGCCGGGGCGATCGAACGGGCGGATCACCCACGCAGCGCACGGATCAACCGGATCCGGCCCGGCAGCCAGGCGCTCAGCCCGGTCGCCAGCGCCACGGGATCGACGCCCGCGAGCCGTCGCTCGTACAGCCGCGGCAGCCTGCTTTCCGGCCCGAGCCGCAACGCCAGCGTCACGGGCTCCGGCGGCCGCCCGTCGTCGACGACGACGCGCTGGATGTGCGCCCACGGCACGAACGCGATGGGACGGCCGAAGCGCAGCCCGCCGTCGTCGATGGACAGCAGCCGCCTGTCGCGCCGCACCCCGGTGAGCCCGAGGCCGACGCCGCCGAGCGCGAGCAGCGGCGCCGCGAACACGTCAGTGCCGCCGTCACCGCCGAGCAGCCGGACGGCGATGGCCGCCGCCCAGGCGAGCAGGCCGAGGGCGGCGCCGAGGCCGGTCAGCCGACGGACGGCGAACATGTGGTAGGGCTCGGGGCGCGGATCCGGCCGGATCGGCTCGACCTGGGCGAAGTCGGCGAGGGCGCCGGTGAGCTCGTCGAGATCGATCTTGCCGGGCGGGAAGCGCTGCCAGTACGGGCAGCGCATCGGGGTGGGGCGGTCCCCGGCGACCTCGGCCGACGCGGCCCGCATGCCCCAGCCGGGTGGCACCTTGACGCCCTCGTTGACGATGACGCCGACCTCGGCGGCCACCCGCGAGTCGCCGGTGGCCGGGGCCGAGGCGATGACCACGTCGCGGATGGACTGCCAGCGGACGAGCACCGGCCGGCCGTGGCCGGGGAACCAGACGTCCCGTCGCATGAGCCGTCCGGTGATGCCGCCCACGCCGAACCGCAGCCCACGCCCGTTCACCTCGAAGACGGCCGGGCGGCGGGAGAACAAGAAGAGCCCGACAACCAGGGGCACGAGCACCACGATCGCGACGAAGACCGGCGGCGGCGGGATGGCGAGGGCGACGCCGCCGGCGGCCAGGCCGGCCACGGCGCACACCGTCATCACGCTGGGCGCGCTGAGCAGGTCGACCATCTTCACACGGACCGTGTACGGCCTGCGTCGCGCCTTCCACCTGACCGTTTGCCCGGACTCGGGCCCGGCACCGAAATACTCCTCCGCCACAGCACACACCCTCCGTAAGGATCTTCATGCACAACGGGGTCGGTCCGCTACCAGTTGTGGCTGATAGCCGCGATCGATCTACGCCGGAGGGTGACGGGCCGGCAGGTGATCAGCCGGTGAGCCGGGCGGCGAGCTGGGCGCGGCCGGTGATGCCGAGCTTGCGATACACGCCGGTGAGGTGGGCTTCTACGGTGCGCAGGGTGAGAAAGAGCTCTTCGGCGATCTCGCGGTTGGTGGCACCGGCGACGGCGCGTTCGGCGATCCGCCGCTCCTGCGCGGTCAGCGCCGCCGGTCCGGCGATCAGCGCGCGCGGCCGGCGCCCGCCGACGCGTTTGATCTCGGCGGCGCACCGCTCGGCGAGCGGCCGCGCGCCGCATCCAGCGGCCAGGCGGTACGATTCGTGCAGCAGCGGACGGGCCTCCGCGCGCCGCCCCGACTCGCCGAGCGCCCTGCCCAAGTCGTACAGCGCGAAGGCGTGTTCGACGCGGGCCGGGGAACGCGCCAGCAGCGCGACCGACTCCTCGAGCAGCGAAAGACCGTCCGCGCCGCCGGCGGCGACGCCGAGCGCGCGCAGCGCGACGCCGACCGCGCGCGGCGTACCCCAGCGCCGAGCCAGGGCGACCTCTTCGCCCGCCAGCCGCAGGGCGGCCTCTCCGCGGCCGAGGCGGTGCGACACGCGCGCGGCGCGCGATCGCCACGGCACGAAGGCGGGGTTGACGATGCCGGCGTCGGTCAGCCGCCGCCCGCACTCGATGTGGTCGGCGAGCGCCGCCTCGTGGTCACCGCGTAGCTCGTTGAGCAGACCTCGGGCACCGAGGAAATGCGCGTCGATGAAGGCCTCGACGGCGCCGCCATCACCGTCTCGGCCGCCGCCGCCCACGTCGCCGGCATCGCCGGTGCCGCCGGTGCCGCCGGCGGCGCCGGCCGAGTCCCGCGCCCAGGGCGGCGCGGTCCCGCGTTCGCCCAGCAGACCGGCCCCGGTGAGGATGGCCGCCGACGCGTTCAGGTCGCCTTTGACCAGGAGGGCCGCCAGCTCCCACGCCCGCGCGCCGGCGTGCGCCCGGCCGTTGACCGCGAACTGGAGACCCCCGGCGATCCTGGCCTCGTCGATCGCGTCGTCGAGGCGGCCCTCCAGGTAGGCCACCCGGGCGGCCAGCATGTGTCCGAGCACCGCGAAGCCGGCCGGCCCGGCGCCGTCACCCTGCGCGATCATGGCCGTCGCGCACCGGGCGGCGGGCCCGAGCACGTCCGCGCAGCACAACACGCCGGCGGCGGTGGCGTGGTCGAGCAGCCGGCGCGGCGTGCGCGGCCGACCGGCGGCGGCGACCCGGCGCGCCTGGATCACCGCCTCGTCCGGCCGGCCGGCGAGCGCCGCCCGGCCCGCGTTGAAGGCGGCGATCATGATCGCGAGGTCGGGGTCATGGGTGGCCGCGGCGCGCAGGCGGTCAAGCCGTTCGATGTGTGCCGGGGCGGCGTTCGGCCCTGCCATCGCCAGGGCGAGCGCGGCGAGCCGGTCCACGAGATCTTCGTGCCCGGCGGCCGGACCGGCCGCGGTCCGGTCGAGCACTCTGATCGCCTGGCCAGGAGCGCAGTCGAGGTAGTGGGCGATGGCCAGGTCCTCGGCGACCCGGGCGAGCAACGGCGCGTCCCTGGCGCCTTCGTAGGCCGCCGACAGGTGGTCGACGGCCGCGCCGAGCCGCGGCCGCGGGTCCGGCTCTGCCGCGGAGTGCAGCTCCACATGGCCGAGCTCGGCGAGCAGCTCGGCGCGCAGCTCGCTGTCCACCGGCTCGCGCAGCGCCCGCCGCAGGTAGCGGGCGGCGACGGCGCGCCCGCCTGGCGCGGCCGCCGCGGCGGACCGCAGCGTCTCCGCCGCCCAGCGCCGGCCGAGGGGGTCGGCCACCAGCAACCGCGCGGCCACCGCTTGGGCCGGGGCGGCGACCTCGTGCAGGAGCGTCGCGGCCTTGGCATGCGCGACCCGGCGCGCCGCCGGGGGGATCAGCTGGTCAACCGCGCTCCGCACGATGGTGTGGGCGAAGCTGAGTCGGCCTTCGGCCGCCACAAGGAAGTCGGCGTCGGTGAGCGCTTCGGCGGCAGCGGCCGCCGAAGCCATGTCGAGCCCGGCCAGTTCGGCGACGAGGGGCGGCTCGGCGTGCTCGCCGAGTATGACGATCGCCCGCGCCAGCCGCGGCGCCGCCGGCGACAGCGGCCCCATCCGGGAGGTCACCCAGCGCACGATCCGCTGGGGTACGCGGTCCGGCTGCGACAGGTCTCCCCCGGCGGCATCGGTCATCGCGGCACGAAGCAGCTCGGTGACGAGAAAGGCGTTGCCGTTCGTCGCCCGGTGGCATTCGCGGACCAGCGACGGGTCCGCGCCGGGCCCGGCCAGCATGCGGGCCAGTACGGCGACGTCGTCCTCGGCGAGACCTGGCACGGCCACGGCGGACAGCTCGGCGGGGAGCCCGCGCCCGCCG
>OBLR010000039.1_pt1 | contig 19146 bp, 21 predicted proteins | sample 1519891 | NCBI WGS metagenome assembly OBLR01 (sample SAMEA3113583, study PRJEB22503) | soil metagenome | reverse complement strand
GGATTTGAACCCTCCTCAAGCGGTCTCTGCAAGCAAGTCCAACAATAGGTTTTTTATGGTCCCCGCCACCACAGCCGCCTATACTGACCAGGCTATACTACGAAGGCCGCAGACTTATGATGGGCATCAACTCTATTTATACAGTTCCCGGCCACATTTACTGGTTGTACCAATATATGGTTCTAACGACCGAATCTATCTTTTTTTGTAAGATCCTGCTATAATGCCCAACCTGATCGTCTCCACCCCGCTTTCTTCGAGTCTATCAGCCAGGGCATTTATGCCAACTGAGTCGCCGGCCAGGTGTCCTAAGAGTACAAGATTTCCTCGCATTTTTTCTGCCTTTAGTTTCGCGGCGTCTCCTGGGTCAATGTGAAGGTAAATAATAGTAGATATATTGTTCTCGTAATACAACTTAGCAACTGGATAACCACCATTTGTTCCGGCGGCGACAACTAGAGCCACTCGTCCCACCCTGTTTTTTGTGTTTCCTATTGCTAGAAGGGGTCTAGTGACAGCGTTCCTGAATTCAGGGATCTCTCGGACAACTTTTAGGAGAGCTGACACATTATCGTCGGTTTTGAGTTCTCTAATTTTTGCCAAAACGACTCTGCGCATGAACTCGTCGCAAGGTTGGTGGATATTAACGAGTGCCATTCCCAAAATTTTTGCCGATTCTACAGTTTGGCCGTAGATATTAGCATGTGACCTAATCTGTGTTCTCCGTTTTAACACTCTTACTGCATTCCTAGCCGCATATTTTGGAACTCCGTTTTCAACCATATACTCTGTGTGCCTGGCAAAAACTCCATGAAACTTGATAGAGGACACTCCAATAGGATGATGTGCTATTACTGCATCACATCCCATATTCTTCGCTAGGAGCAGTTCTGCAGTGGTAACATCGACTGAGATTAGCACCTTTCGAATGTTACGGCCTCTGATATGAATTGCACTATCTGAGGGCGTCTTTTTCCAACCAACAAGGTTCAGCCCTATAGTCATGATTTCTGCAGTATCTAAGCCCATTACCTTATAACCGAGGAAACCTCTACAAAAGTCTATGACCCGGTGCTTTTACCATTATGGTTTTTGTCTTATCCAGTATCTTTAAATCTCCTAGTTCCAAAGCTCTGTAAATGAGCTGCGCTGACGAATACATCTCCCATACAGAGGAAGATAATCTAATACAGATATCTTCATCGACAAAGTCAAAATTGCAGAAGGCAAAATATGGCGTGTACAACCATTCAGCCGTAGAACTATGTCATTGGACTAAGAAGTCGTTTGCAAATGAGGGGAATTGCTACAAACACCAGTTCTACGGAATCTCAACTCATAGATGTATGGAAATGACGCCGGCAGCGATGAATTGCGAAAATAGATGCGTCTATTGTTGGCGACCCACGGAGTTTTATGACACTCTACAGATGCCGCCGCATCTTGTTGACGAGCCGGACGTAATCGTTCACGAATTAATTAGAGAAAGAGAACGTCTCCTTTCAGGGTTCTATGGCAACAAGAGGAACGACAAGAAAAAGATAGATGAAAGTTTGTTACCTGCCCATTATGCTATATCATTGTCTGGTGAACCAACCATGTATCCTAAATTGCCACAACTAATTAAATATTTGAAAAGTCTCAAAGCCACTAAATCCATTTTCCTAGTAACAAATGGTCAGGAGCCGGCGATGCTCAGACGACTTGCTTATGAAGATGCGCTGCCGACCCAACTTTATCTTTCGACAAACGCAACCAACAGGAAAATGTTTCATCTGATCAATAGACCACGCCACAGGGACGGCTGGGAAAGATGGTATGAGAGCCTAGAATTTTTAGCGAGTGCGGAGACCAGAACAGTTTTGAGAATGACCATGATTAGAGGTTTTAATGAAGACATTAATTTTGCAAATGACTTCGCTCGGCTCGTATCGCAAGCAAATCCACATTTTGTAGAAATTAAGTCTTATATGCATATAGGAATGTCAACACAGCGTTTAGAAAGGAACAATATGTTAGAAATGAATGAAGTAGAAACCATTGCAGACCATCTAGTAAAGAAACTTCCTGGATTCATTATAATGGATAAAAGCAAAATATCCAGAATCGTTGTCCTTCAGAATCAGGACCGCTACACCAATAGGTACGTTCAAGGATACACCATGTAATTACATCGCATGTCTTTGATGAGACTTCGAGAACCTTTCATTCTGCGGCGTATCCAAACAGGATTCTATGAGACATTAGTAATCTTTTGTTACTCTGGACAGTAACGTGCCCCTGATGGCTACGTGATGACTTCGAATATATAGAAATATCACAAAGAACCAAATTTAGCACGGCTATCAACCGTATCGGGACAGCTCTACATATCGGGAAAGCTACAAGTAAAATCGCGATGGTATGAACGAATCGTGTTTCTTCTGATAGCCTGTTTGTCGATTACTGCAATGCAAAGGGGAGGCTATATCCCGGGTGCGGAGAATATACCTTGGGCTCAAGCCATAAAGGAGGATGGAACGTTCAAACCCAAGGAGGAATTAGAAGCGATGTATAGCAACAAGGCATAACACCCGAGAAGGAGGTCATTACGTACTGCAGGATAGGCGAGAGGTCCTCGCATACCTGGTTTGTTCTTAAATATTTGCTGGGGTATCCAAATGTAAAAAATTACGACGGTTCGTGGACGGAGTGGGGCAACATAGTAGCAGACCCAATTGAGAAGTAGCTGTCCTGATATCTACTACTACTACTACTACTACCGTTGCTTTCACAAACTATTTGACTTTTTTGACTATGATGTGCAATAAGTTTCCTTCTGGTCTAGTTTCCAGTATTGACTGCCCGCTCTCTTCAGACCACCTTATCATTTCTAGATCGGCCGTTTTGTCATCCGATACCATATGAACGATCTCTCCTGTCTCTATTCTCGAAATCAACTCATCTAGTTTTGTGAGAGTCGCAGCGCATTCAACTCCGATTTCGTACATTTCATAGTCAGGATAAGCGATGAAGCAACGTATATGCAAGTCATCGATCAGCTTCTTTATCTTATCATAACAGTCTCCTATAGGCTCCAAGTTTGCTGGATATTTATTCATGGATAATGGTTCCATTTTGACAAACCACCCATCAGAGTAGGGGAAGTCATTTACTAACTTTGGTTTTCGACGAATAGAGTCATTTACCTCGATGATCCTGCCCTTGAACGGCGCACGGACAAGTCCAAAGTATTTACTGCTTTCGATAGTCGCAAGGCCTTTCCGTTCTCTATTTGTGTCCCAATATCCTTTATTTTGATAGCAGATATCCTACCTGAGACTGATGAAAGTAGCGCAGTGATACCAATTGTGACGGCATTTTTTGCTTTTACATCTGCCCAAACAAAATTTTCGACGTCATAAAGAAGATCCTCTGGAAAAAGACAATTGTCTATCTTCATTAGATTCATTCATCGTGACACTTTTTTATCCTTTACGACATTATGAGCATTCTCCACCCAGGTTTATCCTTCTCATCGTTTCTATTCTGCCTCATCAAAATATAGAAATAGTCCTCAGGATTGCCAGCTGCACAATTCGGCCCTTAGGATTGTTTTTATGTGGCAGTAAGTTTACAGTACTCTCACCGTGCTTATCCCGAGAGGACCTCAAAACTCCGAATGTTGCTAAACAGAATTATTGATAAACCATTCTGCAAATTTTCCAACAGCTATAGCTCTATGGGAAAAGGATCCCTTCATCCCTCTTCTCTCTAGTGCTCCATAGGTCATGCGTGAATTTAGTGGTATGAATATCGGATCGTATCCCCATCCTCCTTTTGTTGCCCTTCTCGCCATAGTGCCTCCTATCTCCCCACTAAACGTAATCGAATTCTTTCCATTGTTAAAAGCAAAAACCGACCTAAAAAGAGCAGATCTGAAATTCGTTTTATTCATTAGCCTGATAACACCCGCGTTCCCTATGGTCTTAAATACGAAGGCTGAATACTGTCCAGGAAAGCCATTTAGTTCCTCTATGAATAGACCATCGTCCTCTACAATTAGAGGCTTTGAGACTTCTAGGAATGCACAGTGTGATTTATTCAGTGCAATGACCTCCATTGAATCTGCTTGGAGCTCAATCAATTTTTTTTTGGCAAACTTTACATCGATATCGAACTTCGAAAGAAGCGACTTAACTTCATGATACTTCCTCTCGTTGGAGCTAACAAATACCACGGATTTCACAATTCAAGATTATTACTTCTCCCAATTAAACGATCAACTGTGGCAATTGTATTAAGAATAAGAATAGACAGCAAGCTCATTTAACCAATATGGTCAGGATATCGTAGCGACAATTCTTAGAACAATCAGGATGCCTAGGACGTGACTAGGAATATGAAACGGAATTTAATAGTAAACTCGCGTTATATCGTCCTAGCGTATCTGCCCCTCTGTTCAATCTCCCGCACTTTTCGTAGTGTAGCGGTTATTCTCTTACCCACAATCGACGAGTAGCCCTTTAGAAACTCTGAGAACACCTTAGCACAAATAGAGACGTACGAGCTATAAAGAACCTCCTTAACCAAACGTATGTCCACCGCCCGGTCCTCTAATCTCTCCGAAAAAAAAGCTAATCCAAAGTCTAGCATAACAATTCCCTTCTCTTTGGCATCAATAAAATTAGACGTGGTTAGATCGTTATGGATAATATTATTGATGTGCAGCAACCCTGCGCATTTACCCATTTGCAGTGCTAGGTCTGGATTTAGTTTTTCCTTTAAACTTTCTCCTTCTATGAATTCCATTACTATTTCAGTTGCAATAGGATCAACAAAATAAACAAATGGTGTTCTAACACCTGTCCCCTTAACAATAGACAGCATGGTTGCCTCACGGACAGTACGGTACTTACGGATCTCATAGTCAAGCAGCTTTTGCCGATAAGGCTTTTCAATGCGAACTTTGGATATAGCCTTATTACCATACCATGTCGTCTCATAAATATCGGCTTCAGCCCCTTTACTCAATAGGACGCGGGCCAAACTTGCAATAGTGTTATATTCTTGGGTCTTAGAATAAAAATGTGTGTGCCGATGTTTTTAGAGAAGGAGAAAAGATAATCGTCCAAGAAGACTGCGCAGAAGACCGCCTCAAAAATGGTATCCTAACGCTGACAAGCCAGAGGATACTCTTTGAGAAAACAGAAGGCAAGATGGCAACGTTTTGGAAAGAAGCGGGCGACCTGCTTTTGGATATAGATTTGACCAAGATCTCAAATGTCGAGGCTCATGGTTTCCTAATAGCAAAAATAACGATCGGTGTTGGAGAACACATCTATAAGTTTGGAGTGTTCAATCCAGGCAAATGGGAAAAGATAATACGAAAGCAGATTGCGAATGTGAAATCACACACTGCTTAGATCGTCCGCCAGTGAACATCGACGCTATCAATTCTCCATGATTGGCGCACAAACGACTTCTCTACATCGACTCTTTTCTGCCTAGATAGATAATCGATAATACCAGTCCAAGCGATTTGACAGCCGTTGTCTCCGGCAAATCTGTTTGGCAAGATAAAAAGGTTTGATGAATGTCTTTCACATGCTTGATGAAGCATATCCTTCAGCCTATCATTTGCTGCTACTCCTCCAACTACCAATACTTCCTTCTTACCAAAGAAAGAGATAGCTCGTTCTATTGTTTCTGTAATCATTGCAAAGGCTGTCTCTTGCAAAGAGTAGCACAGATCTGCAAAAACATGCCTATTTCCACTTTTATTCTCTAAGACCCTCTTTGCAGCGCTGAGTACTCCTGAAAAAGATACATCATTGCCTTTGACGACGTACGGGAGATGGATATATCGCCCCGAAGACTTGCCTGCATATTTCTCTATCGTGTCACCACAAGGGGAGGAAAGGCCATTCGCTCTTCCAAATTGATCCATCAGCTGTCCAATAGTTAAATCAAGCGTTTCACCAAACACTCTCCATCTTTTTTCCGAAAAAGCAAGAATCATTGTATGACCACCCGAGATGAGCAAGACCAGTGGATCGGTTGCACCCGTAAGCATTATACCAAGCTCAACATGTCCCAAAGCATGGTTCACAGGCACCAGCGGTTTTCCGTAAAAGGATGCCAGGGCCCTTGAAACGACCGCTCCGACTCTCAGACACGGGCCGAGACCTGGTCCAGCGGAGTAGGCGACTATATCTAAATCGCGGATACGAAGCCCCGATTCCTTAACGCATTCTTTCAAAATGCCAGCAGAGACCTCTGCATGGTGTCTTGATGCAAGCCTAGGATGAATTCCGGAACCCTCGGATGGTACGTATATGTCGCGACTGTCAGAAAGAATTTTTGCGCGTGAGCTCTCCAGACTCCCCGAGTTGTTTTTATTTGACGAATCCTTCAACCATGAGTAGTCTATAATAGACGCAGCAAAAGTGTGAGCAGTACTCTCTATTCCAAGACAAAGCACTTGTTAGATTTATCGCCTCCCGCTCCTTGTTGCCGATACAATTTTGATCACATCATTGTTTTTGAGTCTGTAGTCGGCTCCTAACCTCATTTTGCTGCGAGCATCAATGGCATACAAGAATCCTTTGCCTATCTCCGCATGGATCTTTTCGGCTAGGTCTCTTGGAGTTGAGTTCGCGGGCAGCAAACGAGCATCAGGAAGAACATTCCCTTTTTTGTCTGTTAGCTTCAATTCGTCTTCAACGGGATAAACAACGATAAATTTCAACGAATTAAATACTGCCGTGTTGATAGCTTCTTGTACACCTGTCGAACCATATCTGGAAAGAAAAGTATGAGCCTTTTGAAGAGCTTGCTTTTGTTGCTCATTTATTGAGGCTGATTCATTCATTCTGAAATTGCCGTCTCCTGGCAAATATCCGATTATTTTCTTTTTTGTTGCACGCCTTAACAATAATTCAAGCTCAGAGGAACATCGAACGACACTTTCCTGTGTATCACTAAGTCTGCGTACACCATGTTCTGCTGATTGTAAATCAGCCTTGTTAGCGGCAACGACGATGGGTTTAGACCTGACTCTTAGTTTCTTAGAGAATCTTAGTATTTTATCTTCAGACCACTGAGCCGCTTCTCCCGCTGAGGGGACCAACTCTCCAATGGTACCGGCAATTTCTATTTCGTTGATGGAAAGCCCTGATAGTCGCGCAGAGATCATGTGCTCAAGCTTTACACTTTGACTACTAGAGTCTCGGACTAATTTGTTCCAATCTCTTGTTAGCATGGATGCAAGCCACTGATCGAATTCCTCTTCTACAAATTGCACATCCGATAGGGGATCGCCCGTCCCGGGAGTCACCGGCCTTCCTTCAGAATCAGTCGAACCCGCTGCATCTACTACGTGAATTAAGGCATCAGCCTGCCTTGCGTCATCTAAAAATTTATTCCCTAATCCCTTTCCCTTGGAGGCTCCGGGAATAAGACCGGCAATATCCATTAGCCTGACTGGTATGAACCTTATCCCATCTATGCAAAGAGAGTGGACTGGATTGTCCTGAATTCCGAACTCTCTGCATACGCATCTGACTCTGGCATACGTTATTCCCACGTTCGGGGAAATTGTTGTAAAGGGGTAATTTCCGCATTGGACGTCAAGGTCTGTCGCCGCGTTAAAAAATGTAGACTTGCCGACATTGGCCTTTCCAATCAAGCCAAGAAGCATCGATATATTGAGTAACAACCCAGTTTAAATTGTTGAGGATCCTTTGGTTCCGCTATTGTTCGTAATCACATTTCATGTCTGGAAATCGGTCAATAATTACAAGATATTGTTCTCGATTAAAAATATGCTATGATAACACAATGACGTTTCGCCAACCAAGGTTTTTATTCGATAGACACACAGATGCTTCAAGGCCACCAAAATTGGCAGGAATAATTGCTCTTAATAATCTTGACTCTACCGTAAATAATGACCCCGTAATAGGTCTTCTTGCGCACGCAATGCGTCTTCTTCAACATAGGGGAAAGGCGTATTGGAAGATGATTTTAGGTGATAAAGCATGCGCCAAAGAAGGGTCTTTACCGGCCGACGACGCTATAATGAGAATTGCTCATAGGGAAAGACTACGCGGCAGTACCGCAATAGGGTACCTGTCAAAAAGGTCTCCTCAATTTCACAGTTTCGAAATCATTCAAGTTGCATTGGATGGTTTTTTTGTTGATACAGAAAAATTATATTTGCACCCAGAAATCGGTCATGCGAGAGATTTGGATTCATTGTATAAAATATGTCACATCTTTACTAAGCTTCTAATAGATAAACACCACCCTGAGCGTGCTATCCAATTTCTTGATCGGCATTTAAGAGGCAACCTAATAGCAAAGATAGACAATGAAATTTTTGCATACCGGAATAGCTCAGGTTTTAAGCCACTTGTATCTGGTATAAGTAAAGACAAGACAATAAACATTATAGCTTCTGAGAATTGTTTGCAGACCTCCTTTGTAGAAATGGATTTCACGGATATACGGCCGGGCCAGTTGGTTAGATTGAATCTTGATAAAGGATTTGAAATCGTCGCTAGACTACCCGATGGAATAACTATGATAGATCCATTTGAGTTTATAAGAGAGAGTCACGTTGCATCCACACTTCTCGGAAGAAGCCTGTACGCTATTAGGAAGAATATAGGCAAAGAGCAAGCCAATTTCTTGGCTAAAGATTTGGATGTTGAATCAGCGTTTGCCGAACCAGACTATGCCCGTCCGATGGGTCTGGGCTTTAACATTGAGCTCCAAAAGGAAACCCAGGACCTTGAGCTTTCGGAAGGTATCATAAAAGACAGATATGATGACTCGGATCACATGATAGACTTTTCGGAACAAGTCAGCAAAAATAAATTGCTCACAACCGGTAACTCACTAAAATTCGTTATAGGAGGACTGATGAAGGAAAAGAATGTGGCAACGATTCAAGGTACAATTCAGACTGGGGGTACTGCAAGGGAGACAATCCATTACTTACGCAGCGCCCGAGCCAAACGTATAGAGGTAATTGTCAGCTATGTTGTTACAATTGATGGTAGACAAGTGGGGCTGTATACCCAAAATAGGGATTTAACTGCGAACAAGTTTGTTGGTCAGGTTACCACGATAGAGGATCTCAACGCAAAAATTGCTAAGGAAATAGGAGCAGATGCTGTTTACTATAACTCACCAGAGGTTCTGGCGAGAGGCATAGGTCTTTCAGAACACGAGCTCTGGTTTCCTGAATGGGTAAGATTCTTAGACTACTCGAGGTCATAATTAAGAATTTTTAAAAGAACCATGCATGCTAACTAAAAAATCGTCAATGTGTTTCAGAGCAACAACGAAGTGTCTAGTGTTGGTCCCGATAATTCTCTTGATTCCTCTCCATATATGAAATCATCTCTCCCGTGTTCCAATGTGTCTATAACTATGCCTTTAAAATTTATTTTCGATTAACGCCCTGTCACCTAAGATTATTGTTTTCCGTCTGGCCCCCTTATCATTTTCCATGCAGAATTCCTTCTGATAGCTCGAGCGTGCTAATCCGCGATTGTGGTGGTAGTGGTTGTATTTGCAATAGTAGTTTTGATACCATAAATAATAAACCCAAATATGCATCCGCCACCAGAAGAACAGGTCATTATATTCTGAAATTAGCGACACTAGAAAAGTCTTCGAAATCCTTCACAAATTTTGTTCTCTTCATACAACTTATAGCAGCGGTAGCACCATTAACCTATATTATGAGAATAGAATAGCTAGCCTGTGGCTCATCCCCAGTTTCTGATTCCTGTACCTCTTCCCCTTCCTCTGTAGGTATATTCTACTAATACCTACCTTACGACAAGCATATTACTTTAAAAAAGTTATACGTGTCAGAATGAAGCTAACGCATGCATCTGACATGTGTTTGCAGTCGTGTTCAGAACCTTTACTGGTTTAAAGTAAAGTGATTATTCATATTCTGTATCTACTATCAATAGCTCTATTTGCTGCATTGTGGTTCACGATAATATGGTTGTGTATATATTTTTTGTTTGTTTTCGTTCGTCTCAAATGGGCTATTAGAAACACGTCCCAATTGAGGGATCAAGATTTCCAACTCAGTTATCGAACGCTTTATCCAGCCTCAACAATTAGTGTCACTCGGGAGCAGGATACGCGCTTCAGATAACGTTCTAGTTACTTTATTATCTGTTTTGCCCATACCTGATAAAAGCAGATCTATGGCCTTTGCTACTGCTATCTTCAATTTCATATTTCAAAAAAATAGCAACTTTTAAGGTATAACTACTGGTCTATGTTTCTAGGAAACCTCATTTCGCTTAGTATCATTTACAGTATCTCTGTAATGCTAGATTCAACATGGTACACAGATATAACAATGTGACCGGACTTTTCCTTTCTAAAATGTGATTATTTTTTGTTCATAGCGACTTTAAAGAATTCCTGATACTTTGTGTCTTTCACTGTGATCATGAAGGTGGGTTCATCTTTAGTAGTGACAATGCTTCTGGCACCCTTTACTTGCTCTATTTTTCCGTTATCGCTTAGAATTGCGTCTGCAGAAAATGACGATAATGATTCCGAGGAGTCACTGGCAAAAATAAGGCAAACTATCAAGCAGAACGAGGAATGTGAGGATGGTTCTGTTTGCAAACAGGCGGCTGAAAATAACTTGATAATGTGTCCAATAGGTTCTACTTGTATTTTCATGACCAATGATTTTGTACCGAATAATCTCGCTATTCCTAGGTGAGAGCCCCGTATATAGCAGATAAAATACCTAAAAAAGCTGGAACTAATGCTGAACGATGAAACACTACAACAACATACGATGATTATAGATACTATCCAATTTCACTAAAGAAAGTCTTTACTACTTCTCTTTGATCATTTTCCATTTTAATATATGCTTCGATAAGTTCCTTTTCTATTCCGACCTGCTCTGAAATTATAGTCCGTAATTTTTCAATATCGAGAGGCGTTATATTGTCGATTAGTCCGCTGCTGTAAGCATAGATGTACTCGTTTACTATTTTAAATGCAAAACGAGGAGCTGTTTTTATCAAGAGCAAAAGACCAGTTATAATTGCGGTTTCTGTACTGTTCTTTGCCAACAGCGACCCCAGATACCTCTCTAATATCTTGACCCTCTCTTTGCCGATTTCTTCGATTGAAGATGCAACCAGCAAGCCTGTTTCAGTGAGCTCGTAAAAAGGTACTCCTTCCAGTTGAAGTGCTCTTGGACCCCGACGCAAAGGAAGCCGTCCTCCCTCCCTAATCACACCTGAGGGAATCAAAGCTTCATCTAGGTCTCTGAAGATGCCAGAGTATATATTCTGCCATAAGATGCCATGCTTCTTTGCTATGACATGGGCAATAGACGTCCTCGTTCGAAACTCGGGGCTCTCTTCAATAGCTAGGTGGGCTATTATACCTCGCTGCCTCCTTGCCTCACCGGTAAACCTGTCCTTCCTTGTCTTGAAGGTGTCAAAAATTGCAATATTATGTTTGTCCTGTTTCAAAGCACATTCACGTACGGTTTGGTACAGGGTTGGATTGGATATTATTTTAATATGTTGGTTTTCGCGAATTAGGTATGGCGAGGCCGCAGGAACAACAATGGTTACGCTATTGCGACACCAGATACCTTAAATGAAATTCTCGTCTCATGGAAAGCAGGAACCACAATGGCAGTTGAAAGGCGACGGGAGCTCAATGTAAACGAGAGTCCGCAATATTCAAGAACTACGCTACAAAAGATTCAGATGTTAAGTGGGATGATATTCCTGCTGTTGATCTAGGAAGGAAAATACAGTACATTTATCTACACGACCATTTACCATCGTTAAGTAACGAGTTAAGGATTATTATATCTAAAAGATAACCTGTAAAAAATAGTTGAAAGGAACAATTGATCAAACAATTACTATCTATTACCATAATAGTTAATGATGATTCTTTTATTGGGTGTCAGTATATTTCATGACAACAGATATGAAGCATAGAAGCAGACTGGAAATAATATCCATTATTCTCGACATTGCCACCCGCAAGGATGGAGTAACTCAGAAAAAGATCCTCTACAGAGTATACCTTTCGTATCAACATCTTAAGGAATACCTATCATTGCTACAGGAAAATGGTCTAATTAAATATCAAGAAGAAACTCGATTATATAGAACAACCGAGAAAGGATTGCACTTTCTGAGTCTATATGGTAGGCTCAATGATGTTGTTACCATGACAAATAACATAATCATCAGATGACCTTAGTCGCCAGCAATACATCTGCCTGGCAGGCGGCTTCTTGGTTTACCCGTAGTCGTGAAGTAGATAACGAGGCTTTAGGCTTTACGGAGAGGTAGTTTATTAGGATCGCATGTATTAGCCAATAAATGGGAGATAGACTGAAGAACCTGCAACACAGTACCTCAAACGTGTTAGAAGTTATTCGGAAACTCGGATCACCTGAAATACACGAATCCCTTGAAAAGATACATCAAACCACACAGGAAACAAAGGATATCATGGAGTCTTTACGAAAACCAGAGATGGTAAAGAACTTCGATAACATACGTCTCACTGCAGAGGCCATAGAAAGCACTTCAAGGAGGTTAGAGGCTTCGGTTCTAGAAATAAAAAAGACTCAGATTCTCGAAAGAGCATCAGAAACACTAGTAGCTGTTCGCGGAACTCTATCTTCTCCTACAAACAAAAATAACATGAGCGAAGTGACTTCCTCAGTAAAAGAAACCCTCGTATCCCTTAAGTCACTCATAGATGAATTAAGGCTCACTGTGAGCGCTTCCAAGAAATCGGGTATGCTCAGTAGCGCGAGTGAAGCGGCTAAAGAGGCATCTGACCTGTACCGTTCCATGAGAGAATAAATACGTGCGTGACTTTCGAGATCCGTTTTGTAAAATTGGAATAACAAAAAAACTTTGTATCTTTTTGGTTTTCTTTATTAGGTCAGTCGGACTAAGGTGTTCCTTTTATAGCATAAGTTACTATGTAACTTTATGTCAAACACGGAAAAGAACTCCTCTACTTCGGCTACCGCCAGAATAACATCGTTAAAAGATATGACCCCAGAGCAAACGGCAGATGCCATTAAGAATATAGCAAGAAATATTCGTGAATCCTCTTACAAAATGAGAGAAGCCATAAAGGCAATACGCCAGAGTGGTGCAATCGATGAGCTTACGGAGGCAGTCAGAGAGGCCACCATCGCAGCCCGAGACACTGCAGTAGAAATTAGCGATACCGCAAAGGACATGAGAGAACGAGGTGTGATACGAGAAACTATCATCGCAGCTGAAGAGGTCAATGTAGCCGCGAGGGAGACAGCACAGACCGTCAGAGAGACAGTAAGCAGGAGAGAACGCTCAGAACTAGGATCTACTGATGTAACCGAGAGACCGGCAGAAAAGACCAGAACAAGAGAGACCCCCACCCTTTAACTTTTTTTAGGCAGTTCCATTTTCTGTGGCCCCAGTATCTTTGACGTCTTCGTAGGGAATTTCTACAATCCTCATGTCTTCTGCAGCCTCGACATTATCGTGAAATGCTCTTGCTTCATTCACTAGTTCCATTGTGTCCGCATATCTGGCGCTGAAGTGGGTCAATAACAATTTCTTAGCACCGGCGGCTTGTGCTAGTATCGCAGCCTCCGACGCCGTAGAGTGCATTCTGTCCTTGGCCTTTTGCCACTGGTTCTGGGAATATGTTGAGTCAAATACTAACAAGTCACAATTTCGAAAAAAATCTCTGAGCTTATTAGTTGGTCGTGTGTCTGCGGATATGCCTACTTTTCGGCCCGGTCTCTTTGGACCGGTGACGTGGGTCGACAGAATATGTTTGCCACCATAGGTAACGTCCTCTCCAGACTGGAGTCTTTTATATAGATGGCCCTCCGGAATACCAAGTTTTTTTATTTTTTCTATATTAAAAATCCCAGCTCTCTCCTGTTCAATTACACAAAATGCGTAGGTAGGAGAGATATGCTGCGCATTGCAACAACTAACAAGATAATCTCTTTCCTTTACAACCATTCCCTCCTTTTCAATAGGAATAACCCGTACTTCGAAGATCAGACCAAAAGATAAGATGTTCATGTTTGCCCTTACGAACCTGGCAAATTTAGGAGGACCGAAGATGTCCACGGGGGCTTCTCTTCCTAAGAGCGACAAAGTTTGTAAAAGACCTAACACGCCGAGGCAATGGTCTGCGTGCATATGAGTTATGAAGATTTTTAACTTCTTATTGATACCCAATCTAGATTTAATGAAGTTCTGCTGCATTCCCTCTCCTGCATCAAAGATAAGTAGTTCTCGACCGCGTATTATCACGGCTGAGGATAAACCTCTCGTCGCTGTCGGAACCGCAGCAGAAGTGCCCAAAAATACGATTCTCATTTCAACCATTATCGTGTGATTTCGTTGTCTAGAAGGGGATTTTATTGTTATCAGATCATTAAATCATATCTCGTCCAATGATTTTGGAAAGCTGGTCTCTTTGAGATATTCTGCACGAATGCAAGATGCAAGAGCAGGGGCTATATCGACTCTTGCAAAACGGCTAGGGATCGAATTTGTGGAAATTATGTTCTCTACTCCGGATTCAGATATCTTTATGAAATTATCATTGGTTATCAACGAGTGAGCACACATGGCATAAATTTTCCCGGGGTTTTTTTTCCTGAGGATCTCGGTAGTCTTAATTATACTATTTCCGGTGCTTATGATGTCGTCCAATATAATGATGTCCCTTTTGGCAACGATGTCAGGAATGTTCCTTTTGTCAATCGTTACCTCTCCAGAGAATCTATCACGCTGCTTCTCCAGGATAATGAAGTCAATATTCAGTATCTTAGAGAAATCTGCTATCCTTTGCTTTCCTCCCATATCAGGGGACACGGCAATTGGTCTCTCTAGATGCATATTTGACTTGACATAATCAGCTAAAATAGGGATTGCAGAAACATTGGTGGCTTCAATACTAAAATGGGCGAGAGCTTTTGAACTGTGTATATCTAGTGCAACAATTCGTTGCGTACCGACGGATTCAAACAGTCTTGCCACTAGGGACATAGTGGGAAATTCGTTTTCTACAAAAGATCTGTCTTGTCGGGCGTATGCCATGTAAGGTGAAAGGTTGCATATGGTGTTCGCTCCGTCATCGTTGCATTTCTTGGTTATCATAAGAGCCTGTAGAAGGTGGCGATCAGCAGGAGGATATAGCGACTGTACTATTACGCAGTTTTTACCCTTGACGTTTGGCATTTGGATTTTACACTCACCGTCAGAGAAGATCTTTGCATTCACGGTTAAAGGCTTAGACTTGAGAAGCGCAGCAATTCTGCTGGCTAACTCCGGTGAAGAAGGTCCTGCAACGACGGCCAATTCCCCGTTTTGCAAATCGTGCACTTACCAATCCATTGTCGGGTGTCATTCTTAAAAACCTTAATAATTTGAGCCATTACATTTAGGCTACTTTAGCTTCAACTCCGCTAAAAATAGCTTCAATGAGATGTATGTCTCTTCGAGAAGCAAGTTGATCTCCGGGATGTCTTTTATTTCCTTTTTCAACCTTGATAATTCAATAAATGATGACGTCGAACTAGAAGTCGCCTCGTTTAGGATGAATTCTATTCTCTTCAGAGAGTCTTGCAAGCGCTCACGAGCAATATTAACATTTTTGAAATTCAACTTTATCTTCTCATCTGTCGCAAAAGATCTTATTTGCTTCAGATTTCTGTTTATTCCAAATGCTTCTTGGAGTGATTTTATGAGTAAATAAAGCAACTTCTAATATCCCTGACTTGGTGTCGTGTTGTTATAATTATTATATAACCCTTTTATCAAGATGCTAAGATATGGCATTGATCCTTTACGATGACTTACATCTGGATACATTATGTTACACTCTACCTCTATTAATGAGAGGATGGGCTTTTAAACATGAACCACGGCTGCAACCTCTTGGATCGTTGTTGCCGCTTGCAGCTCGTCCGTGATTGCTTTTAGTATCTGGTCCCTTGCCGTCAAACTGGAAAAATCCATAATCTTTGATCCGGCCAGAATATGTATCTGTGGAGCAAGTGCGTCAGACTTCTCCGCTCTTCCTTCCGACTCCATAAGGAGCGATCGCAGCTTTTCTAAGACTTCTTTAGGAGTACCATTGAATACCGTAGCGTTATCCACAGACAGTCTTACGCGCCCATATCTATCAAAGATAAGAAGAGGACGTTTTCTTGATCTCAGGAACAGCTTCTTCTTATTGATTTCACAAGCAAACACGTGATAATTCTGCATGTGAAATATTCGGCTCACACCTTCTGAAATGCCAAATAGTTCGCAAGCCAAAACCTTCGCTTCCTCATCATCTATTTCCCTTGTCTTTGAGGCCCCTATATCTAGACTGATATTTCCTGAAGCTGTAGCCCTTAAGACAGATCTTTCTGTAATATACGTCGATTGCATGCTTAAGGACTCCGGTAATGCTCCACGCGCAATCGCTGCCTCCTTAACTTGTTGCATTAAAGAGGAAACGTCCTCTGCCGAAGGATTGTTGATGGTTTTTTCTCGTTCTTCGTACACAAGAGCCGCCGCAACGCCTATACATGATATTATTTCAGCAGAATCAGGGATCTTGTATCGCAATCCTTGCTTTCGAGCAAGATAGGGCACCAGAACCGATGCACCCCCGCCTCCACCTATGACCATAACCTGGTCCTTCTTCAGCTCGTATTCTTTTATCATAGGTTCCATCAATTCGTTAATCTTTTTTGAAGATTTGTCAAGTATTATTCTGGCCGTCTCGTCTGGCGAGCAATTAATTCTCTTGCCCAGAATAGACATCGCCAACCGAGCCGCTTTATGGTTTCCATAGGCATAATCTGACGTCGGCACTACTCCTATAGCGTTTGCAGCGCAGGTGGTTGTAATTGCGAAGATTCTTCCTCCGCCCACTTCTATCGCAAGATAGTCCATTGGATCCCCGGTTCTAGGTGCAAATGTTATTATTTGCCCACCTTCGAGGTCAGACGGATCAGCGAAACATGAATATTGCAGTCCAGCTATGTGAGCAGATCTGGGACCAATATCTGTTATCCTTTTGCCGGACCACCTGATAAGAGACCCTCCTGCTACGCCAGCAACCCTGACGTCCAGGGAGCGTATACACGTGGGGTGTTGCATAATAGTTACATAACGCATCTCTGGTTTTCCGTCTTTGATGATGCAGATATTCGTGGACGTACCTCCCACTTCTATAAAAACACCATTCAAAATACGTAAATGAAGGAGAGCGCCAGCGACGCTTGCCGCGGGCCCTGAAAGAACCGTGAAGATCGGTTTTCTTTTAAATGTGCCTATATCGGTGATACCCCCGTCACCTTTCATGATCATTATCGGCGAGGTAATTTTCTTGCTTCGGACCGCAGATTCCACAAATTTTGCGGTACTAATTGCCCTTGGAAGGATGCTCGCATTTATTGCTGCGGTCAGAGTCCTTATCTCAAGTCCATATATCCCGGATAGCTCGTGACCAGCCGTATTTGGTAACTCAGAATGTCCAATAACAAATAGCTCATTGCTCGGATCGTCAACGCCATAGGCTTCGCTCACCGTTAGAACCTCTGCTCCTTCGTCTCTGAGTCGGCCGATCGCATCAATAACGTCTCCGGCGCTAATATATCTGGATGTATCCAAAAAGTGGTAACAAGTTTTAAGATATTTGTTGGGCGCTAGCGGGATATCGCCAAAATTTGTTCGCTTAATTACACTATGTTTTTCCAAGCCCACACCCATCCCGATTATTCCAACTTTGGCCGTATCTCCCTCAAGCAGCGCATTTACTGCTTGGGTTGTGCTATGCGATATCAACTCAATTTCGGAATTTTCTATCTTAGAGTCAGCCACTAGTTTTGAGAGAGCTCCCAGTATACCATCGGCGACCCCACGCTCTGATACATGGGTAGTGGGAACCATGACACTTGCGAGAATTTTGCCTTCAAAAGTTTCTACGGCAACAGCCTTGGTGAATGTGCCTCCAACGTCGATACCGATCCTTATTCTTCTCATTTTTCCAAGAAACCGTAGGCGTCCTTAATTGAATTCTACGCTATTTAAACCCGATGTGATCCAAATTTGTAGTGGCAAACTGAATCCTAAAAAGCGAGGAAAACCTCCTTTACTGGCTGAAAGATTCCCATCTTCTGAATAGTGTTTTCAAATTCCTTTTTCTTATCAGACACGAGAATTTCCAATCTTCCAGTACCGACTCTTTTAAGCATTCGATTGGAGATTAGATATCTCTTTACCTGCTTTGCTACATTCTTGGATGGATCTAACAGCTTTACAGATGGAAACAAGGATCCCAGATAGTTCCTGACAAAGGGAAGATGAGTACTTGCCAGGACCATTACGTCGATGTTTGCATCCAGTTTTTCGCCTAGCACATTAAAAATTGCATCATATGTCCTCCTTTCATTGGAGAGGTGGACTCCTTCTTCGATCAATTTTATTATTGGAGAGACATCGTACCTCGAGACGAGTATGTCTTGAGGTACCTTGTCTCTGATCTCAGTATCAAATTCCTTACTTCTAATCGTACCAGTTGTCCCTATTATGCCAATGTGTCTTTTCCTCGTTAATCGAGAAGCTTCTTCTAGCGGTGGCTTGACGCCTATAAGAGGGACGGTACTTATAGAGTATAATTCATTCATGACCTGAACAGAGGGAGTATTTGACGGGACGACAACCAACTTCGGTTTGTACCTCTGTAGGTACCTAACGGTATCAGCCATAATCTGCCGTAATACGCTATGCGTTTTATTTCCGTATGGAAAGTGTGCCCTATCTGCAAAATAGAGAATATTTTCAAATGGAATCTCTTTTCTTAGCTCACGGACAATGGATAGAGATCCTATTCCGGAATCGAATACGGCTACTGGGTTATAAATCAATGATATTCACATTGAATTTCTTCTAAAAAAATTCTTCTAAGAGAGACTAGTTGTGCATCGGTGATATTCGTCGATTCGGATAAGATCATGACCCTCGATATCACTTAGAGATCGTAGATCCAGACGAAAGAACAGACCCTAACAGGATTGCCTTACGGAGGAGTTCAAACTGCCGAAATTTT
>OBLR010000038.1_pt1 | contig 19275 bp, 21 predicted proteins | sample 1519891 | NCBI WGS metagenome assembly OBLR01 (sample SAMEA3113583, study PRJEB22503) | soil metagenome | reverse complement strand
CAGAGACAGGAAAAGGAGATGATGTCTTCAGAGTTATCATGACAATATTTGGAGTGGATAAATCAAAAGGTGATGTAGTTGCAATAGTGACTCTAAACGATGGAGAAGCATCAAGAGTCAAATTCCTAGATACGGAGGCATTTGTAGCACCTTCTAATCTTACAACTTTGTCTCCTTCTACTACAAATCCCGCCGCTGATGCAGGTATTATTGAATATGTTGCAACTTTTCCAAATGTTACTGTAAACGCAGGTGAGCAATATGAGGCGTGTGTAGTAACAACTAAAGATTTAGAATTAATATGCAAGACAGGTCTGAACTCACCTGCGGCAAGACCAGAGTTTATCGATATATCATTGAATACAACTGCTGGTGTTGAGCAAGTATTGATAGAAGATGAAGATAACGGAGAAAGATAATGAATAAGATGGTGAGGATGGCAGTCTGTCACCCGGGATCCCACCTACTGATAACTCAAATCAAAACAACTTTCAGCGTGGGAGTCCTAGATATGATAAGGCACTTGCAGAATTCTTAGATATCAAAGTCTTGACATAAATTATCCTTATTATGCTACAAGGGCTCGGTAATGACTATGATTCGAAGAAACAATAGGTTATTCCTTCACCGATCCCATAAATATAACCTCAAATAATCAATAGTACGTATCACGAACAAGTAAAATGCGATAAGTGCGGCATAATGATCCAAGGCGGAATGAGCGACCTAAGAAAGCACAAACAAGAACACCACTCTTATTGACGAAGATTTACTGTCTAAATATGGTCTACACAAGAACTCATCTTTTCGTATTTACTCCAAAATTGTGTCCATTACAAAATAAGGAATTTTTCAGAGAAGATGAGAAGGATTAGAAAGTTTTGGTTTGTAGGTATTGCGATTGTTATTGTTGCAATAACAGTCATAATCTATCATAATTACAATATCCAACTGACAATACTGCGACCAATATTACCTCCTACTACAATAGATATTGAGACCAAAAAAGGCGATATGATTTACCCATCTAAATTACATGGTGATAAGTGGTTTATGGATCCTAGAAACTTGGATAAAGATAAAAGATTTCATCCTAATGCAGACCTGACAAGGAATTCTGATGGAAGCTGGTCAGTTGATTCAAAGGAGCAGACCAGGCTGAATGTTTGGACAAGGGGCTCAGGTAATTTTAGACAAATAGAAGGAATGGATACCTACAATCATAATGTAATTGAAGCAAGAGGTTATTGGTATAAACCTTCAGATTGGAAGAATATTGAGATAACAGGTTATTTCAAGTTGAAGAAATATGTGGAAGACGAATACAGTATGTTTAGTCGTAGTGTATGGCATAATAGAAATCAAAGTGGATGTGGTGGATCAGATTATAAACTTCGGCTACATTTTGATGGTACAATATCTGCCCAAAAAGAGGAATGGCATGTACACTATACCGATCAACCAGAAAAATGGCCATTGGAACCAGAGAATAAAGATGTCGGAATTGGAAATCTTACCAACAGATGGATCGGATTAAAAATTATTGTATATAATATTGTGAAAAATGAAACGGATTATCCTACCATGGAAATGTGGATTGACCAAACTAATAATAATACCTGGAAAAAAGTTTATGAATATATGGATGTTGGAGGATGGGGCTCTACAATGGAAAAATGCGGAGGAGCATCAGATCAGCTTATAACGTGGGGTTCTCCTGTCGCTACGTTCAGATGGGATAAGACAGATAACGTACACTTCAGGAATTTGTCAATCCGTGAAATTGAGCCTCCGTCGTCGTGATGTTCTGATTGTTCTAATGGTAAGAGAACAAGTTAATAAGATCTTATTTTATCTGAAGAATTGAAAAATACAGGAAATAAATTAAAACCCTTGGTTTTGCGTCCTGCTGCCCAATTACCTACAGATGCAACTCTGGAAATTTTGGCCCTTCAGACATCCTCATACTCAATCAGGATCGAGACTAATGGATCTTCTATACAGATATTTGTCTACGGTGTCTATCCGTAAATCAGCCAGCATTACAGCAAAGGGCTTGTTCTGAGCAAAAGCTGTGTGAAAATTTTGTCATGGTTTTACTCTATCTTATAGCATCAGAAGAGGATATTTCATCAGGTTTGGGGTATGTACGTTTTACTATTCGTATATGTATACAGATGCTTACACGGGGTTGTAGTGTAGGGTATATACTTATATATGTGTATCCGATTCGACACATATGGATGGCTTCCCATACTAGGACAAAACTGTATAAGGTCGAAGCAAAATCTGTAAGTGGTAAGTCGACCTATAGACACTCAATATTCTTAGAGAAAGCTTTCGTAGAGGACAGTTTATTTCCATTTAAAGCAGGTGAGAATTTGATTGCGAGAATAGAAAAGGACAGACTGATTATTACAAGAGCAGACTAAAATGGTGCAGAAAAACATTTAGCGAACGAGGCACTATATTGCAAAGACGCAGATAAAGGAAACATTTGAATCGACTTTATATTATGCGATAAGTTCTCGGTTGTTCAATCAAATTTTTGCATTCTCTTATGGATCATCATTTTAAATAATCTAATAAGAAAAACACTATAACTAGGAGTAACTTGGCTAGTAGCTGGCAGCTCCAAGCTCGGTATCGTAGCAACTAGATTCGTCAATGATCGTATTGAAGTGATAGAAGTAGAGGAATGGGACAGGCCTGACTTTTACACAATAATGAATAGAGTATTGACAAATCAAACAGCAATTGAAGGCGGAGGATAACAACCTAACGACATATCTCGATGTATATCGGTGCAAAGATGTTGCAGCACACCAAATCATTATTAGAAAATCCTTATAACCTAATTGCTATCTCTCCTAAGTTTAATAAACTTGTTACTGCTCTAAGGACAACAGTAGCCAATGAATACAAACTGGATAAAGAACAGAGTTCATATCATGATATATTGAGTCTACAAATAGCACAATGAGGAGGTACAATATCGGTGGGTGAAAAAATACCAATTGAGGCAATATCGCCCAATTGAGTAAAAATAGGTATCCATTCCAGCGTCCATTTATGTGTCTCACCAAAATCAAGTCTATACAGAAAAATAGTCCAAGTAATGGACCGGGAATTAACTCTTTAACGGTCCCTTAACGATGAAGAAGGACTAGGCCTGTATGTAGAAGTAAAAGAATAATTAGAGTTTTGAATTGTCTTATAACAAAAAATTAAATCAGAGCTACAATACCCTCTAGATATAATGCACAATAGTCAAAGAATCCACCTTTTCATAGGCATATTTGTACTATCTTCAATTGTTGTGACTGGTCTTCAGTGCCAACAATACACATTCGGACAGACAGATCAGCCATCGGTTTCATCAGATGAGGAAACCTTTAGATCTCAATTTGACACTTTTGTTTCTTCAGAACCTACAGGATACGGAATGTATGACGAAAAAGAATCTAACGTATTTGCACCGGGAGAGACATTTTTACTATACGTAGAACCTGTAGGATACAGTTACGGAAATATCACAGATGAAAATGGCGATCAATTATATACAATGAACTTTACTGCTGATTTCACAATTTCAACCCCAAATGGTACAATTCTTGCCGGGCAGGAGGACTTACCGTTGAGTAACCTGATATCGCACCATCAAAATAAAGAACTCATGCTTCAGATGTCAATAGACCAAACCTCTCCGTTCCCAAGAGGAGACTATGTTTTAAGATATACATTTACAGATGAAAACTCTGGAAAGAGTTTTGACATAAGGAAGGATATTACAGTGCAGGGATGATAACAGAAACTATATCTATTCCCTTTGCAGAGGTTGAAGAACAGGGAGAGGAGACTCATAAATAAAGATGTCATTGACTTTGAGTGTAGATATAACTTACTAAATGTGGTTGATGATTAGTATAATAACTCGACTTAATAATGACACAATTATTATTGTTTCTCCTTTCTTATTTCCATTTCCACGAGTCTTCTATCTTACCCAAATAGTACCAATATACTATTTACAAAACAGCAAGGGTGGCCGGTCTTAAAGGATGTTAATTAGTGGTAGAATAATAAACTGAAACATAGGTATTTTATAAGTATTTTTATAAATATGACATGGGAATTTAGTTAGTGATGCAAGAGCCAAATAATGAGGAGAAAAAGTTTCAACAACAAGGGCAAAAACGTAGCACTACTACTAAAATTAGAACTGCATCATCAGTTACGGCTTTGTATTTGGCTATCACAATAGTCGTGTCTTCTGTCTCATTTATGCATCCTGACGCCATAAATAACTACTATGCATATGCATCCACGCAACTAAAGATACAACTACAGCAAAAAAACACTGACCTCTCCCTATCAACTTTAACAAGGGAGGGCTCTCCATTATTAGGAAACCCTGCTGCTCTTGTTACTATAATTGATTTCAGCGACTTCCAATGTTATTTATGTGCCAGATATGTAAAGGCTACAGAACCATTAATTAATGAAACATATATTCAATCAGGCAAAGTCGCATTAGTCTTTAAACATCTTCCTAATCGAGGATTCGATTCTATGGGAGCATCACTTGCAGCTCAATGTGCTAATGATCAAGGAAAGTTTTGGGAGTTTCATCAACTATTGTACAAAAATCAAAAACCAATTGATTCTGGATGGGTTAGTAAAGAAAACCTAAAAAAATTTGCAGTCGAGATATCGGGATTAGATATGAATAAGTTTACTTCATGCTTTGATAGCCAAAAATACAAATCCTTTGTAGAAAAAGATGTTGCATTGGCTTCTTCATTTGGGTTTCAAGATACTCCATCATTCATAATTGTAAACAGCAAAGATGGTTCCAATCCTGAAATCCTAAAAGGAGCTCATCCATTCCCTTCATTTAAAACAATAATTGACAAAAAAATTACTGAGGTTGAAAATAGCAGTTAATGACAACTATGCTGTAATTTGAAAACTACTACTGTTGATAGAGCGTATGGTGAGTGAAGAATACAGTAGACCATAACTTCTTAACATTTGCTGTAACTATATTGACAAACGCAATTAATATGGTCCTGTAATATGTATTTTCAAATGATATTTAAATTTAAGTTCCAAGTAGAAGACTTGGTACTTTATACGAGGAAATTTTTCTATCCGTCAGTGGTGGTTGGCTTAATCGCAGTAATATTACTATCAGTTATGTCAGTCACTACTATTGCAGTAGTTGCTCAAATCCCTACAATGCCATCTCTTCCTACAGAAGATGACGATGAAAATGATAATCAAGAATTATCATCCACAGATAATCTTACACCTACAATTAATTCCTCCAGCATTCCACCCCCTACGATTGCAATTACTTCACTAGAGGACGGTCAGGAGGTTCCAGTTGGCGAACTGACTATAGAGGGAACATCTTCAGATAATGCTGATAGTGATTGCCTGGTATATGCAGATGTAAACGATATTGCACCGCTTCAAAATGCGACAGCCACCGGTACTAATGGAGAAGATGACTATTCCCAATGGACTTTTGTATACACAGAAGACTATCAATCGATAACAGAAGGAGCAAACGAATTAACTGCCAAGATATCATGCTTTAGTGGTGAAAATTCAACTCCCGTGTCAGAATGGCACAGTGTAAATGTCACTGGAGTGGCGACAGGTACCCCTGCAACAACGGATGAACTAACAACGGATGAACTAACAACGGATGAACTAACAACGGATGAAGGAATTACTTCAACCGAAGACGAAACAGCACCAAATGCAGATGAGGGAGAAGAAGACGTGTTGGATGGTATTCCAGGAGTGCCTCCCTCAGGATGAGAGGAGAAATATCAGTTTCTTCTATTTCGTTTCGATTAGCATCTCCTCCTAAATCTATTGTTAGTTGAATTTTCTTGTTGACCCTATTTACTACGGCATTTTAGAAGAGGAACAATTTGTAAGCCTCGTATACTCTCTTAATTTGGATGCTCCGTTGATCCTAAAATATTTGTCGAAATATCATTAAGGTAATAATCATTATGAATGAAAATGGTGCAGACACCGTAAAAGCAGAGGTTTGTACAATTATAATTACGAGAGTTTGTTGCGTATCGTTAATGCATAGAAATGCCATTTTTAATAGGTGTCTCTGGCTGAATTGCGCATAGTGTGAGACTTACTCACATTACTGTTGTACTATTCTATACACATTTACATAACCCTTTTAAGTGCACAGCGGGGAACTAGAAAAATTAGCAGCGTGAATAAGTATCATTTCTAGATATTTCAACAGCGATAATTTTATTATTGGATACTTATGTGCGATAGTTACAGCCATCTTATTTGGTTTCACATTTTCTATGGCCAAACGACCCCTTGAAAATGTTGACCCATTATTGCTTTCTGCAATAGTTTATCCAATTTCTTTTGCTGCACTAGTTCCAATTACAAAGTCTTCATTTAAAATAGAGCATAAAGGAGATCTTCAGGATATTCTTATTATATCGATTCTGGGTGGAGTAGTCGCTCCAATACTTTTATTCCACGGTCTGGAATATACGGATGCTTCAGAAGCAGTAATTCTTACCAATGCTCAAATAATATTCACTATACTTCTGTCTTCTTTATTCTTTGGAGAAAAACCTAATGGCGTTATTGGATATTCGGGCATAATTTTTGTCTTTGTAGGCTTGTTTGTTGCTACAACTGAACTCGATGTCTCAAGATCGTTATTCAAATACGAACCAGGCAAGATAATGATAATTGGAGCCATGCTAGCTTGGGCAATAGACAATAACATAAGCAGACGTCTTACAAAGAGATCGACTATAAGACCTGCAAAGATAGCAATGCTAAAGTTTCTGATAGGTGGTATTATCCTTTTTGGAATTGCTACAATAGTAGTTGAGGAATCGTCATTATCGTCTCCTTTGCGGCCCCAAATCATAGATTCACTATTACTCATTAAACCGTCAGAATGGCTAATAATAATTGCAATGTCTGCGTTTGGATTCGCTGGAGCGCTCTCACTACTATTAGAATCTCTCAAAAGGATTGGGACCATACGGACAATGATGATTTTCTCACTTACACCGATTTTTGGTATAATTGCTGCTAATATTGTTCATGCTGAAACAATAAGTATCTTAGAAGCAATAGCCACTGGAATAATTATTATTGGAATTTTTATGGTTAGCAAATCATGAATTATACCTAGTTAGTGAGAAATGAGGGTACGAGGTACAAAATCAGCAGACTAGTTGCTATTCAAGCTTAATTTTAGGGTAAGGGGAAACAATAATTCTGATTATCCAATTATTACACATGAATTAGTCCCTTTTTCTGAATTATCTTCCCTCAATACCAAATGTTGTAAATATGATCAAAAGTTCCCATATTAGGTCAAGGTTTTTAATGAGTGGAGAAATTCTTACATATAGCATCTATTTTATTATTAGTGTCGAAAATGCAGACACTTCTGTGATACATTAGTATGACTACTAATTGTAGCAGCAATACCAACAGGCCAAGAAAAATTCTAGTAGTGGATGACGATGCCGACGTAGTTTCAACCTTCAAAATGATACTTGAAATAAATGGTTTTGAAGTAGATGCATATACAAACCCCGCCCTATCACTCGCTAAATTTAAGCCCAATACATATGGTCTACTACTACTTGACATTAGAATGCCTATCATAAATGGTTTCGAATTATTTAAGAAAATGAAGAGTATTGATAGTCAGGTAGAAGTATGCTTCATCACGGCATATGCGGATTACCGCGAAGAGTTCAATGAATTATTTCCGATGCTAGATGAAGCCAAATACTTTATAAGAAAACCAAAGGGAATAGAAGATCTGGTAAATCATGTGGCAACTATTCTAGGATAGGTATTATAGTTAATTATTACACCTACGGTGGGGACATTAATGCGCAGCATACAGCATAAGAATTCAAGAGATTATGTTTATAATGCTATAGCGATTTCCTTTTATTTCAGAAGGATTTGTCATTTCTATAGATTAGAAACGTAATGCATCAATATATAATAGATTGATAGCATGTAATGTTTAGCCTATCAGAGACTAATTAGAAATAGCGGTCCTCTATTTGCTACGTACTACTATGAGATCCGTTAGGATATAACGGTTTAAAAGGAATCTTTACTATGTTACATCTGCAGTGGTCTTCTTTTCCTTGTTCTTGTCAGGATCTTCAGCATCGGGCCTTGTATCATGTAGTTTATCATAGTTTGCCTCATAACCTGCACAGCATCCATGCGGAGCTATAACATCTGAAACTTTTCCTAAAACATCAGGACCGCTATCTTCTACAAGCATACATTTTCCGCCGCTTGCGCTAATCCAGTATATACAGTTATAGCAGAAATACCCTTCATGTAGGTTCGAATCAGCGAACTTATCATATTCAACATAAGAAGCTTTTAGCTTGCTGAACTTCTGGAATTTGCTCAGATTATCTACTGCGCCTACTGCTTCCTTTATTTTCTCACCTATTTTTGCCATATTCTCTATCCTCCTCCACTTATCTTGTTAACGGGCCTCCTCTTCATTTGGATCCCAAAGTGTGCACAGACCATGTGGCGCTATAATCCCAGATTCTTTTTCATATACATCAGGACCAATATCTTCCACTATTGCACAATGATTATCTTTAATGAAATACGTGCAATTATAACAAAAATACCCTGTATGCAAGTCTGCATTTTTAAAGTATTCAATTTCCAAGTAACCTGAAGAAGCCTTCGATAACTTTGGATATTGCTTGTCTGTAGGAATATTATTGCTACTCATACTCATCTTCCTCTTACTCTATGTAAGCGATTATACTATTAAATATTTACAGTTTGAGAGGTCAAATAAACTGGTATTTGATGAATGAACGAACTGATATTAGAAATAAATCCCTATACACGATTACCTTTCATCCCTATGCCTTAAGTACCAAATTAGATAGACTAAACTATTTTGCCGATGAAAGTGTTAATCATCCTACATTATATCTTCGTATTATCTTTATATGACGATTTTGCTTTCTCTTTCAAGTGCTCAAAAAATATGACCTAAATACAAGAAGGCATCATAATTGTAGAAGTTACCAAACAAGAATGATATTTAGTGTCTTCACCGTCATAATCTTTGCATCATCTATTTCAAGCATTCAAGTGCTCGCGCAGGAACAATTTTTAACTTATGAAGATATTACAACAGGAATAAGCATTCAATTTCCTTCGAGCTGGGAAAAGTCAGTAAATCTTGATAACTTCATTACCTTCAGGGCCCCCCCTGAAACTGATACGCGAATATATCCTGCAGCGCTTGGTTTAAAAATTCAGGAATTAACCTCCAAAAGTGTAGTGTTACAAGAGGTTACAAAGGTCCAGATATCAGAATTAAAAAAAAGTAATCCGAATCTAGAATTTTCAGAATCAACACCTATTACTCTTGCAGGCAAACCCGCCTATAAAGTTGTATTTACTGCGACCGATAATAATCAAGTTGAACGTAAGGCAATGCAACTTTGGACAGTAATTGACAATAGAGCAATTTTGATTACCTATAAAGCACAACCTGATAAATACTCCGCTTACTTGCCAACTATAGAACAAATGATTGATTCTTTTCAAGTCAAAAATTAGAGACTCTCCCAAACGAAAGAATTGAGAGGGATAAAATTTTCTCTATTCCTCTAAGTGATGCCAGAACATACAATGTGTGGTGCCTTTACAGGAATTAGAAAATATTCTACTTCATTGGATTAATTTTTTCTAGTTGCTCCCCTATAACAGGTATATTACTTAGTGGACCACCACTCTGATTTTGTTGCTGAGATTGATTTTGTTGCTGAGATTGATTTTGTTGCTGAGATTGATTTTCTCCTCCTCCCATCAGGTCACCTATGATAGGAACTTGGCTTAGCGGATTACCATCCTGTGCATAAGCAGACGTGGGATGGTTAGTGATACCTATATAGGCTAAAAGTAATGCTGGCGATATAAAAGCTAGCATAACTATTGTTGTTCTTGCTTCCATTAACACTAATTACTCATAATGGGTATTAACCCTTTCACACTGATTTTCATTGCTTCGGTTCTTATTTGTCACTGCAAAGAAGAAAAAAATAAGCCATGTTAGACTTCAATAAGACCAAAAGCAACAATAATCTCAGTCATCATATCTAGAGCAATTTAGTAATGTAATATATCCTCTAGAACCATTTGATTAATTTATTAATACTACATGGCATGAAAAATATAACAATAATTTTGTAAATAAGTATATCTATCAGTTAATCCTACTTGTTATGGAGTATATAACGAAGCTAGAAGGATCATAAAGAGGAGAGATTGATTTTTGAGCGAAAATTTTTGGAAGAATATAGAAGAGTACCGACGGCTTGGTTTTGATCCCCTACGGTGGATTCCAACATGCTCCAATCAAGTAGATGATGAGATCTTACAAGCTTCATTAAATGAAATCAAAAGAAGCACAATAAAGTTAGAGCCCACCTGGTTTGATTCTTTCTATTATATGGATGGAAAGAATCCTGAACTTACGCGAAGATTATATTACAATTTAGACAATCCGGATGTTGAAAAGGAAGCAGAGATCAAACGAGCCCTTCTGATGTTCCGTATCCATACAGAAATTGGTAACGACTCTGTATTTCTATCAGAAATGATTCGAAAATTTCTGAAGAGTTTTCGTTTTAAGGTCATATCAAAAAAGGTCGTTATGTCTCTAACAGTTAATAGGGAATCGCAATTTGCTTTGCTGGACTATATTAGGTTAAGCAGAGGTGACAAAGTGGGTTACACATCTGCGAATAATTCTACCACGCAAATAACAGACCCTACACTTAGCCCAGAATCTGAAATTCATAGTGATATTGCACTAACTATGGCAATGGAAAATCTAAATCTTCTTGGATGTACGTCTGGTTTCCGGGTTTTTCCCATATATGATGCTCCAACAGAGAACCTGTTGGATACCATTAGGAAGAATCTTGATGCATTTACATCACGCCATAATTTAGCTATGGATGATTATAGTTCTGTTAGGGTAGGTAGTTTATTCTTTGGTGCTACTGCAGTAGCAAATACTTTGAAGGAACAGCCTATCAGATATGAGCAAGTTGAAGAAGGGATGCAAATAGTTATTCCAAGTAAATTGGGAACAATACCTGCCATAAGCATCTACATTTTAGCTCAAATGGACGAAGAAAATATTTCTAAAATTGAGGATAACGATATTTCGCTAGATTTTCTTACCACTGCAAAAGATGAAGTGCTAAAGAGTCTAAGTGAACCACGTTTCTCGCTCGGAAAGGTGATCTCTAGGTATTGTCCTGATTTCGGTACCCAATATGACAAGCATTCGCATATAACTGCTGTATATCCTATTATGACGGATGGTATACTTGCAGTAGCTAAATTTGCGAGACTTGTTAGTGCGCAGATAATTATCAATAATCTGCCAATGAAATATGATGAAATTGCAAGGTTTGCAGCAAAAGAGCTATTGGTAGAAAATGCCACTGCTGCTTCAACCGGCTGTCATATGATAGTGGCAACAGAGAACGTGGCTAATTTGATTATGGAGGATCTTCGGAAACATAACTTTGAACCATCGGTAATTGGATTTGTAGCAAAAAAGAATACTCCAGGCTTGAAAATTGAAGCAGATATTGATAGATATGTATCTTCTAAAGCAAAACTTACTAAATTAAATCTGCCGACCTAACTTCTCCATTATTTTGTTATTTTACCAATTAAGTTCTATTGTTTTGGATAAAAATATTCAATTACTTTATCCTTTACCTGGCAAAGATTGAAATAACAAAAAACCTATTCCTACTTAGCAGTGCTTCAGATTATTAGACATTCAGAGAACGCTGTCAATGGAATTGTTGCTACATTATGCCTCATTACATATTGTTCTCTTGCCCTGCCGATTTATTTACTACCAGTATCAGGCCAACATCATGGAGCACCACCTCCTGCAGCCAGTATCGGTGACAGAAATATTTCCTTGGACTTTAAAACCCTGCCAAGTTTTGTAAGGACGAGTCAAGATGCTGAAATGAAGATTGGCTTCGTGGACGAAAAAGCTAAGAAAAGTGTAAATCATGTTACATTCAGAATGGATATCTCTAAGGATGGAAAAAATCTTCTTTCAGAATTTTTCCACAGTCACGAGGGAACGGTAAACTTATTGTTTAGAGACAACATTAAATCGGTCTCTCCTCCCAATTATACAGTTGGAGCTACTTCCGATGTTTTGACTAATGCCTGGATAGCGGATCCCGGAAGTCCTATAATAGTAAGAGGAGGAGAAATTTTCTCTCAGCTTGGTACATATAAAGCAGTAATCGAAGTAACTACAATGGATAATGATAAAACAGATCTCCCTCAACCAATAAAATATGAATTTGACATTCCAGTTTTGGAATAGTGTACAAATAAAGGTTCCGTTATGATAGAGCAACGTACAGGACGAGCTTGCACCAGCAATATTGCAACCATCAGTAAATAAAAATATGCTCTGCTCAAATTTATAGTCACTTTATGGGGATGCATATTCTTCTGTAATTGTAAGCAGCAAGATAAGAATTTTCCATTATTGATTTTCAAGTTGTTAGCATCATAAAAACTCTCTCTTTATGTTGGAGAGACGAAGATAGGACTTATCAAAAAGTCATGGTTGAATCTTTGACTGTGTTCCTACTCATTCTGCTTCTTCTTTTCGCTTTTTTGATATAGAAGTTCTCTTAACCTATAAAATCACAAAGAACTTGACGGTTAGATATAGTAAGGATTTAGTTTACTAAAGGAAGAAGGACCGATTTCGATTGTTTGGCCTCTGTAGGTTGTTTATTTTCATCTATTATTTCTTTTCCTCTGCTGCAGGTTTTGTCTTATCCTCTACCAGTTTATATTTTGATAGTTGTTTATATGCTAAAAATACTATCAAAGCAATAATCAGAAAGTCAATTATGTTCGATATCAAATCCCCATACTTGAACTCCGTAGTAGAACCCGTTAGGTTAGTAACTTTAACTGACATTGTCTCTAGACTTCCTGCTGGCAAGAATAATCCAATAAGTGGATCAATAATGTCATTTACCAAAGCAGTTACTAATCTAGATGCTGCTTGACCTAATACAAAAGCAATAGCAAGACCTATTATACCAAAGGTCTTAAGAAAATCAAAGAATTCCTGGGATAGTGTTCTTCTTACCTCAGGTGGTAGGTCTGCTTTACTCAACTATGACCATTGTAATACTGGACATAAACCTATTCTAGATTATGCTTAATTATTCTGATATTAATATGAGTATCATACTATCAACCTTTCTTCTTTTTTTGATTTCCTGACTGCTATAGTATATCTTTTCTGTTGGAAACTTTCATATTCTAATCTTTCGAGAATGGTGCAAACGGAAAATGATTTTTTCTTTTGGCTATCTTTGCATGCAGAAAATTTCGGATCCTAATCAAATTTGAATCTGCAGCCACAAAGACAGTTTAAGGTAGGAAGATAATAAGAATGATTGGATAAGACTAAAAGTTTGTAATAGAGGAACCAAAACTGGACGTGGTGATGCATGCGCGCATCTATCCCTGGTATGCTTTTTCTTTCTCCTCTGAATCAGACTTATCGCTCACATATTCTCCATTGCTATGTTAGAGTGTTAGTTAATGAAAGAATACGATCAATAAACTAAATCACTTCGTTTGTCAATCTCTAAAGACCAATAGACTCTATCATCGCCTAGTCTTTTGTTGTTAATAATTATATTGTATGTTGGCCCTTACTTTTTAATGATAACAAGACAATATGAGACGATCTCTGTGCTAGGAACTAGCATGATATTTGCCATTTTGGTAATATCGTTTGTTGGAATGGGACCTTCTGAAACATTAGCACAGGGAACAAATGCTAGCAATGCTACAAGCGCAACAGATGGTGGCCAGAACACTGTTGTTATGCCACTTGGTTCTTCATCCGCCACAGGCGGTCAAGGCTACGAACCGGACCAAATCACTGTATCACCTGGTGCCACAGTAATATGGGATAACCAGGACACTGCTCTTCATACAGCAACTTCTGGAAATCCTGATACTGCAGTCCCTGACGGCAAATTCGATACAGGAATAGTTGGGCCAAATCAACCAAGCGGACCAGCAACTATGCCCACACAACCTGGAGATTATATATACTTCTGTACACTGCATCCTTTCCTAGTAGGTACAGTTACAGTACAATAACAACTCCTCCGCTTTTTAACTATAAAGGAAAGTCTTATTGCGACGACTGCTATTAAATGATTAAGAAAGCCTGGGTTCAGTTCTATAAAGCTAATATGGAAATAGAAGAATTCCGGAGTAGAAAAAGCATTGTCCTACCTTATCATCTCTGTAAATCAATCTATCTTATTGTTGATGTTGTATGTATCCAACAAGTTGCCCTTTTCTATTACCTCTTCACCTATTGTTTCCATTGGCAATAACAGTTTGAAATAGTATTAAATAGCATATATGGCAAAATCATTTGATCGCTAATAGACCGAGTAGCAGCAACAGTGACAATGGTTGCGATATTTGCAGCCCTACACTGTCACCATATGGGTTGACGAGTTTGGTGTTCGCGCTGGGACCCCCAACAATTGCAATAAACCTTACGGGCAGCTAAGAGATACATCCTGTTCAAACCGAGGCAACGGGTGTAGCTGAATTCATACCAATGGGAACGAATTCAATAGCGTTTAGTGTAAATGCTACAGATACAGAAGGCGACAGCAGGACATGTAGAACAAGATCAGCAAATTAGAAACTCATCAAAAGTTCCATCCGAAAACACCAAAAAATGACAAAGTAGTCTCGTAGAATATGGGGTAGAGACCGCAGGAGACTTGATGTACGAGGGAAGACTTGATTTGTATGCGGAAAACGTAGAGGAATGATTAAAGCTATAATTATTCTCCTTCTGTAAGTAAAGATAGAGTAAAAGAGTAAAGGCAGTACTTTGATGTCTCTATTGGTCTGCTGCTCCAGTACCTTGTCCTTGTCCTCCACCTCCACCCGTTAACGTTCCATTAGTACCAAGCATTAGAATAGGTCCAAATGTATTGCCATTATCATTACTTATTCTTAGCACAGATTCACTTGTCTTGTTTGCAGGATCGGTACTAGTCTCCCACCAACTAACATATACATTATCATCTTGTGCTACTATCTCAGCGTTTTGTGAATCAGCATCCGTAGAATTACTTAGATTTATCTTGTCATTAAACGTTTCACCTGTATCGTTAGAGGCTCTAAATATTACTTCCCAATTTCCTGATTTGTTGGTCCACCATACAATATATAGATTGTCACCTGACGCTACCATGGGGGCTTTTGGTTCACTTTTTCCAACACCTGGAATAGTGAAGGCCTCTGTTTGCTGTAACAATAGCATTGGAGTTGTTATGCTAAGTGTTATTGTTACGAGAGTTATACCGATGATAACTCCTAGAATAGGTTTTACATTCATCAACGTGATAGCATAATCGCGATATTTAAGTAGTGCCAAAGAGCAGATTGATAAAATGTAGAAGTGTTTAATCAAGATGTGTTTATTAGATGATCACTCGACGATGAAGAAGGACTTGATTATACGTGAATGATGATTGACTAACTAGAAAAAGTAAGTTGGCAAGAAACATGGTAGATAGCATTAATAGATGTACTGATTAATAGCAGCAGAAACTCAATTTAGCATCTCAGGATTCCTCAGTTGAAGACGTGAAGAATCCCTCTGTTTTCTTGGGTTTCCTAATCCATAATTTGTGTATGATTTAGTACGCCAAAGATGGAAGAAAAGGCCTCGGTGGTTCTTGATAGGGACCAATAGTCATTAGATTGGCAGGCCAACCAATTTGAAAGCGATTTTGAAGCAACCAATTAATTACTTCGTGGTTCCGAGCAGGTGCAAAGAAACCAGGGCCTAGAATTGTAGACGCATTCGCAATCAATGTCTTCAAATCCTCGTTTGACTTTGCAACTGCGTGACCAAATATACCTATACCTGCTGCGTAGCCTGTAATAATACCATCTCGCTCTATCATAGTGGCGACGCCTTGGTCTTCCGCCTGACGTAATTCCATTTCCCTTGAAAATCCATATAATGACTTACAAAGCTCGTTGCACACAAAAACATCGTTGTCATCGCGAACTAGGCGCACATTACCTCTGCCTGTATTATTGCCACCTTTGGGTGGCTGCCCCTGCATCAAAAATAAAGGCTCACGCAGAGTAAATCCAGACTTTGTATACAATACGAAGGAGCGAATGTGACTTGGAGATTGCACTAACCTGATCTGGTCATGATTTTGTTTATGAGCTTGAGTAAGAGCTGCATCCATCAATATTTTACCTATGCCTCCCTCTGCAGAAGGATGAACTGTGAGTGGGCCTATTACTGCAACCGGAGAGGGCGGAAATGTATGAAGGAATATGCTTCCCAATATCTTGCCATGTCGCTCTGCTAAAACGCCCCATGAATTTGGATTGCCAAGAATCTTTCTGATCTGCTCTATGCCAAATTCTTCAGAAGGCTGCTCGGAAGGGTAGCCATGAGCAGAAGAAATGGTTTTGTGTGCTTCGTATCCAATCTTGCCGCAGCTCTCTGTGTCATTTTGCTCTACAGGCCGAATTATTAAACTCATTTTATAAATATGAAGAGTGCATTTCTATTAAAAGTAGTGTAAGATGGTAGTAACTTACAAATACGGACACGGCTGCAACAACATGGTATCGTCTACTTTCTGCAAATCACTATGATTGTAAGCAGGTAATAATCCAGATAGAAGGTGCACGATCATCCAGATCTATCATCGGTTCTTCTTAGTTCTCAATTTTTCTTTGTATTCTCTTTCCGTTAGACTTACCTCTTAGCCACATCCCACGGCATTCATAGATCTTTTTAGCGCTAAAGTAAAATTTTCACCTTCTACATTACTTCTTGCCAAACCAAGTAATGTGATTGGCCTACTATTATCTTCGGGCGGGTTCTCAAACATTACTTGTTACGACAAACTATGAGAATATAACTCGATATTGTTAGCAATGTAAGTAATGACTTTTCAGCCATTTTTTCTAGAGACTTAGAATTTGCGGTATGTATTCACCTTTACACCAATATTTACTTGTATTATGCTATCTAAAAGTATATTTAGTAATTTACTTGGAGTCCTCCTGAGAGCTGTGACTTGAGGATTTCTTTAGACGAAGGTGGTTTTTGAATGGCTATGCTTTATCTGTTATAGTACTTCCAGAATTAATTGCTTCATCTACATCTTTCTGGTTAGCTGGGTCTATTAATGTAATTGAATCCTTACGATCACCCTCATGTTTTTTCTTTTTTAATCCAATACCAATGGTAAGTGCATTTTCATTTTCTTTTGATTGTTTTATCGTATCTACAACTTTACCTTTGATTTGAACTGACTTATTCCATACAGCAACGTCTGGAGTATCTGTTATATCAAGTATATCTTTTGATACATTGTCAGCTCTTGTTATATCTATAACAGTACCATCCTCTATTCCTGCTAATCTTTTGTCACCGTTGTCAATTGTACGGTCAGCCTTGTTCTCTTCCTCTCTATCGCTGTCATTATTGTTATCCTGATCAACTCTTCTCAATCCACTGTTGTATGCTTTCTTAATCTCTTTCAACTTTATCTCCTTTTATCTGGGATCTTTCATTGTTCGCTATTTATACTAATAAACTTAAATATCTAGAATAAAGGGAGTCAAGAGAAGAAATGAAGATTCCTAGTGAGTCTATTGGCCTATGTGGGTTTGTTGACTTTCAATTTATGTTTTGTGAAGGCCAACCTCTCCCTTTCCTGATTTAGTTATTCGTTATCTAAATAGCCAAGTCCATTTGAAGATGTTAGGTTACGAGAGCCGGTTTTATTAGAGCAGCATCCGAGTGGTAGGGTATAATGTCAAGCAAAAAGCTTGATCTTAACTTTCGACAATATCTCTAAAAAAAGGACTCTGGGTTCGTAAAATTCCATGTATATAGTCGCTGTCTTTGTAAAAGCTTTAGGCATACCTCATCCCATTAATGTGTTTTGATATCATCTGTTAGTTGTTCGTAAACTCCGACAAATATTACTCTGATTTCAAATCTTACCTCTACTGCGCCATAGTAAGTTAGGGTGGCGGCATGGAAGCTGCAATATTGTTAAAATATAGTATACATAATCTATCTAGATTCTTTCATTTAGGTTTTTTATTATACTACGGTACGATTAACGGGCTACCTTAAGAGAAATTAGCTAAGTCATTGTGAATGCCGCCGGTCTTTCCGCATGTTCAAGCCCTCTAAGGGTCAGGTATCCTTCTAATATGGACTTAGAACAGAAAATCTTGGAAGGATTTAGTTCACATCTGCCTTTATAGTAGAGCATGCCATCATCGCAACTCGTCAGCATACTTACCATCTTGTAACGCTGATCTTGGGAGATCTCATTTATGTTTCCGAGGTGGATCTGTTTATGTGCTGTATTCCTACAGGTGTATATGTATTCCTCTGCTCGACTCTCTGCCTCTAGATGTAGTTGTTCCCATTTGTACATAGATGCTGATAAGCTCAGCATGGCTACCATAGGAACCATCGCAACTATTGTAGTTATGAGGGACACCATTGTTGCCCCATAATCATAACTTAAGAGATAGTACCTTTTCTCCTTTTCAATACAATATTTTATCAAACATATTCGCGGCCATATTGGGTAGAAACTTATCATCAAAATATCATACTAAGTTCCTATAATCTTTTCTTCTCAATGTTCGTTCGGATGCATTATTCAGCTGGACATAACATGCTCTAAAGGCCTAGTAAAGATTCCAATCACTATCAATAATCTTTGCTTAACTCGCATATAATCACATATATTCAATTTATCCTTCTGTCTTCTTCAACCTTCTAACAACTATAATAATGACAACTGCTTTTACATAATATATGGATGAAAAGAAGATGACCACCTAGTATGCCGATGCTAATGTTAAAGTGTAAGAGTTGTGGTGAGGTCTTCGCCGGTCTTTATGTTCCAGAAGGAAGTACGGGGGACTTCAAGATAACTGCAACAAACGCTAGTACTACTCATACATGTTCAAGAGGACATACAAACGAATACGTTCCAGCTGATTATATGGATTGGTCTTGATATCCGTTGGAAAATTTAACTAAAGTAATCC
>OBLR010000037.1_pt1 | contig 19304 bp, 15 predicted proteins | sample 1519891 | NCBI WGS metagenome assembly OBLR01 (sample SAMEA3113583, study PRJEB22503) | soil metagenome | reverse complement strand
GGGCGACCCGCAGCTTGTCGTCGAGCCGGACCACCGTGGTGCGGGGGCCGTTCTGCAGCCGCAAGTGCACCTCGGTGGTGCCCGGGTGGGTGCTGAGGACCTCTTTGAGCCGTGTCACCACCGGCGGGGTGCACCGCCCGATCTGCAGCGTCACCGCGAACGGACCGCCGGTGTCGCCGACCGTCAGGTCGGGCTGGGTCACCTCCATCGCGACGATCTTCGGCGCGTCCTCGCGCTTGTCGAGCCGGCCCTTGACCACCAGGATCGCGTCCTCGGCCAGCAACGTCGAGCACAGCTGGTAGGCCGCGGGGAAGATCATCACGTCGATGGCGCCCTCGAGGTCTTCCAGGGTCGCCATCGCCCACGCGTTGCCCTGCTTGGTGATCTTGCGCTGGAGCCCCGACAGCAGCCCGCCGACGGTAACGATCTTGCCCCAGTTCGATGACCCCGAATCCGGCTTCCCGACCTGGACATGGGGGCGGTCGTCGGCGGCGGTGAGGGCGGCGATCGAGCAGTCGGTCACCTTTTCCAGCAGGTGCCCGACACCGAGCAGCGGATGGTCGGAGACATACAGCCCCAGCATCTCGCGTTCGAAGGCGAGCAAAGTGGTCTTGTCCCACTCGCCGGGCGGGATCGTCACATCGAAGGTCGCGTAGGCTCCGCCGTCGTCGCCGTCGAGCGCGCCGAACAGGGAGTCTTGGCCGATGGCCTCATTGCGCTTGATGTCGATGACGGCGTCGATGGCCTGTTCGTGCACCATGACGAGGCCTTTGCGCCGGTGCCCCAGGTCGTCGAAGGCACCGGCCTTGATCAGCGATTCCACGACCCGCTTGTTGCACGCGACCGGGGGGACCTTGCGCAGGAAATCGTGGAAGTCGGTGAAGCGGCTCTTGTCGCGGCGGGCGCCGATGATCGACTCGACGACGTTGCCGCCCACGTTGCGGATCGCCGACAGCCCGAAGCGGATCTCCTTGTCGCCGCGCGGCGTGAAGTCGGCGTCCGACTCGTTGACGTCAGGCGGCAGCACGGTGATGCCCATCCGGCGGCACTCGTTGAGGTACAGCGCGCTCTTGTCCTTGTCGTCGTTGACCGAGGTGAGCAGCGCGGCCATGTACTCGGCCGGATGGTTGGCCTTGAGATAGCCCGTCCAATACGAGACGAGCCCATACCCGGCGGTGTGCGCTTTGTTGAACGCGAAGTCGGAGAAGGGCAGCAGGATGTCCCACAGCGCCTTGATCGCGGCGTCGGAATAGCCGCGCTCCTTCATCCCCGCTTCGAAGCTGACGTACTGCTTGTCCAGCTCGGCCTTTTTCTTCTTGCCCATCGCCCGGCGCAGCAGGTCCGCGGCGCCGAGTGAGAAGCCGGCGACCTTTTGCGCGATGGCCATGACCTGCTCTTGATAGACGATCAGGCCGTACGTCGTATCGAGGATGTCCTTGAGCGGCTCCGCGAGCTCGGGGTGGATGGGCGTGATCTGCTGCCTACCGTTTTTGCGCAGCGCGTAGTTGATGTGGGAGTTGGCGCCCATCGGACCCGGCCGGTACAGCGCCAGCACCGCGGAGATGTCCTCGAAGTTGTCCGGCTTCATCAGCCGCAGCAGGCTGCGCATCGGCCCGCCGTCCAACTGGAACACGCCGAGGGTGTCGCCGCGGGACAGCAGCTCGTAGGTGGGCTTGTCGTCCAGCGACAATGACAGCAGGTCGAGGTCGACGTCCTTGTTGCGCTTGATGGCCTTCAGGCAGTCGTCGATGATCGTGAGGTTGCGCAGCCCCAGGAAGTCCATTTTGAGCAGGCCGAGCGTCTCACACGTCGGATAGTCGAACTGGGTAATGATCACGCCGTCGCTGTCGCGGCGCATGATGGGGATGTGGTCGGTCAACGTCTCGGCGCTCATGATCACGCCGGCCGCGTGTACGCCGGTCTGCCGGATCAGCCCCTCGAGGCCCTGCGCCAGGTCGAGGACCCGCTTGACATCGGTCTCTTCCTCATACAGCCTGCGCAGCTCCCCCGCCTCGCCGTAGCGCGGGTGCTTTTCGTCGAAGATCCCCGACAGTGGGATCTCCTTGCCCATGACGGCCGGCGGGAACGCCTTGGAGATCCGGTCGCCGAGCGCGTAGGGAAAGCCCAGGACGCGGCCGGCGTCCTTGACCGCCGCCTTGGCCTTGATGGTGCCGAACGTGGCGATCATCGCGACCTTGTCGGCGCCCCACTTTTCCGTGACGTACCGGATGACGTCACCGCGCCGACGTTCGTCGAAGTCGATGTCGATGTCCGGCAGCGAAACGCGCGCGGGATTGAGGAACCGCTCGAAGATCAGCCCGTGCGGCAGCGGGTCGAGGTCGGTGATGCCCATCGCGTACGCGACGGTCGAGCCGGCCGCCGACCCGCGGCCAGGGCCGACCGCGATGCCGTTGTTCTTCGCCCACATGATGAAGTCGGCGACCACCAGGAAGTACGACGGGAACCCCATCTGGCCGATGACGTCCATCTCATACTCGGCCTGCCGCCGGTGCTCCTCGTCGACGCCGCCGGGGAAGCGCCGCGCCAGCCCGCGCTCGACCTCCTTGCGGAACCGGCTCTCCTCCGTCTCGCCCGGCGGAACCTCGAACTTCGGCATCAGGTTGCGTGCGGAGAACATGCCCGTCGCATCGACCCGTTCGGCGACGAGCAGGGTGTTGCGGCAGCCTTCGGCCCAGATGTCGGAGGTGTCGACGGCGCGCATCTCATCGGCCGTCTTCAGGTAGTAACCCGAGCCGTCGAACTTGAAGCGATCGGGGTCGCGCAACGTCTTGCCGGTCTGCACGCACAACAGCGCGTCGTGCGCGGCCGCCTCGCTTTCGTGGGTGTAGTGCGAGTCGTTGGTGACGACCGGCGGGATGCCGAGCCGCCGGCCGATCTCGACCAGGCCGTCGCGGACCCGCCGCTCGATCTCCAGGCCGTGATCCATCAACTCGAGGAAGTAGTTGTCCTTGCCGAAGATCTCCTGGAACCTCGCCGCCGCCTTCAGCGCCTCGTCGAACTGCCCGAGCCGCAACCGCGTCTGCACCGCTCCGGACGGGCAGCCGGTCGTGGCCATCAGGCCGGGGGAGTGCTCGGCGAGCAACTCGGCGTCCATCCGCGCGTACCTCAAGACCAATCCCTCGGTGTAGGCGCGCGAGGACAGCCGGAACAGGTTGTGCAGCCCGTCGACGTCGCTGGCCCAGATGGTCTTGTGGTTGATGAGGCCGCCGCCGGAGACGTCGTCGTGCTTTTGGCTCGGCTCGCCCCACCGCACCTTGTGCTGGTGGAAGCGCGATTCGGGCGCCAGGTAGGCCTCGATGCCGATGATGGGCGTGACGCCGACGGCGGTCGCCTGCTTCCAGAAGTCGTAGGCGCCGTGCATGTTGCCGTGGTCGGTCATCGCGACCGCCGGCATCTGCCGGCGCTCCACCTCGGCGAGCATCGGCTTGAGCCGGGCCGCGCCGTCGAGCATGGAGTACTCGGTATGTACGTGGAGATGTACGAACGAGTCGGCCATGCCCGGGATGCCTCCCTACTGCCACATGCGACTGCACACGTGCCAGGCACGCGTCGATAAGCGGACCCGGGGGAAGATCGTCACCCCGAGACCCTGGGCCCGGAATCACGCGGTACTCCGAGCCTAACGCGGTCCACCGACAGCCCGGGGTCCAGCGCTCCGGATGCCGCGGACCGGGCACCCGGCATGGCGCGACGCCCGGCCGGGATGGTCCCGGCCGGGCGTCGCTCGATCACTTGGTTCGGTGTCCGGCGCGGACTATCGGGTGATCAGTTCACGCCAGGTGTTCGGCCCGACGATGCCGTCGACGGTCAGGCTGACCGACTCCTGGTACTCGCGGACGGCGGCATCGGTCAGGTTCCCGAAGATGCCATCGACATCGAGGGACTTACCGTGCCTGTTCAGCTCGTTCTGCGCGGCCTTGACGTATTCGCCCGTGTCACCGTGTCGCGCCGTGACTTGGGCCAGCCTTGACCAGGTCTGCTGGCCGACGATGCCATCGATGGTCAGGCCAGAGAAATCCTGGAAGGCTCGGACGATCTCCTCTGTCCTTGGTCCGAAGATCCCATCCACAACCAGGTTCCGCCAGGCGTCGCGGTGGCCGCGCAGCAGGTACTGGAGCGTCTTCACGCGTTGACCCTGGCTTCCCTGCTTGAGGATCGGCCACTGCAGGGTGGTTTGGGTTTCCCCCATGTATTGTCTCCCCGTGAACTCCCTCTGCCAGTCAGAGGGGTACAGCTTGTATGACGCCTGGGAGCTCGGATTAGTTACTGTTTTCGAACTCTCTGTCAAATATTTTGATGAGGCCCCGGTAAAGAGCGTCAGGCGGTGGAGCGGCGCAGCCCGTCCGCGGTCGCCGCTTCGCCCGCGCCAAGCGGGCCGAGCTCTGTGGGCCGGTCGAGCTCGGCGACCTCGAGCCCGGACTCGATGACGGCCGTCATGATGCGGGCCAGGCGATCGTGCCCGAGCCGCGGGGCCCGGGTCGCCATCGCGGCGACGACCTGGCGCTCCCGCTCGGGGTCGCGGCCCGCGAAGCCGCCGACCGGCTTGAGGTCCTGGATGATCCCGGCCAGCGTCGCGCGCCGCTCGAGCAGCGTGGCGAGCGCGGCGTCGACGCGGTCGATGGCGGCCCTGGCCGCCGGGAGGGTGGCGGTGTCCTCCGCGCGGACGAGCGGCCCGAGGACGGCCGCCCGATCCCGTACCGCCGCGGTCTGCTCGGGCGTGGCGTCCTCGCCGAGCAACAGCCCGGCCGCCCCGGCCGCGAGCGCCGCGACGGCGAGCTCGGGATGGCTGGAGACGTCGACGAGGACGGGCCGGCCGGAGCGTTCGCGGGCCGCGCCCAGCATCGCCAGGTCGATCGCCGGATGCGGCAGGTGGGTGCGGCTGCCGCTCTCGCACAAGATCAGCCGTTGGTTGCCCTCGGCCACGCAGTACTCGGCGGCCGCGAGCCACTCGTCGAGCGTGGCCGCCGGACCTCGCTGGATCACCACCGGCAGCCCGATGCGGGCGACCGCGCTCAGCAGCCGGAAGTCCTGCATCCACGCGGCCCCGACGAGCACCGCGTCGGCGAACTCGGCGATGGCGCCGAGATCGGCGGCGGAGAACGGCTCAACGATCAGCGGCCGGTCGGGCCCGTGCCGCGACAGTTCGGCGGCCGCGTCGGCCCTGCCATGGTGGCGTCTGAGGCTGACCCAGGCGATGTCCGCGGCCGCGCGCGGCCCCGCCACGACCACCGCGGACGTCTCGCCGATCGGCTGCGATCCGATGATCACCTGCTTGGGCACCGGTCTTCCTCCTCGTCGGGCGGCCGGCCGCCCGTCTGGGAGGAACCGGCCGCGGGTGAAAAACACGAAAGGCAGAGCACCGGCGCCACACGGGACGCGGACTCTGCCTGGCCGGCTCCGGGATCGTCGCTCAGGTCGCGGCGACCGGCTCACCCGGAGCCGGCTGCGTAAACCCGAAATAGCGACGTTCCACGTCGACAACCGTAGGGCAGGCATCACGACCGCGCCAGCTCGCGGACACGGTGTCTCAATTATCGAGACGGACTCGATAGGGTAGCGATGGCGGTAACGCACGCCGTGGGGCGAGCTTGGACCGACGGACTCGTGGACGACGCCTGAGGGAGAGTGGCCGTGGCCGAGGGAACGCAGAAAATCATCGTGATCGGTTTCGACGAACCGCTGAAGGCCAACGAGTTTCTCCTGGCCGTGGCCCGGCTGCAGCGACACGAGCAGATCAGGCTGCACGACGCGGTCTTCATCGAACGGGACGCGTCGGGGCGTTCCGTCGTACGTGAGACCCAGGACCTCTCGCCGCAGCGCGGCGCGCTCGGCGGCGGCATGTGGGGGCTGCTCATCGGCACGCTGCTCGGCGGCCCGATCGGCGGGCTCATCGGCGGCGCCGCCTCGGCGGGCGGCGGCGCGCTGCTCGCCAAGCTGATCGACACCGGCATCAAGGACGGCAAGATCAAGGAACTGCGCGATGCCGTCCCGCCCGGCAGCACCGCGCTGGCGCTCCTCGTCAGCCACCTCTCGCTCGGGGATCTGCAGCGTGAGCTGGCCAGGTTCCCCGGGGCCACGCTGGTCGAGACCGATCTGCCCGAGGCGGCGGTGACCGCGGTGCGGATCGCCCTCGGCGACCAGCAAGAGCCCAGGATCCCGCCCGACTAGGAGGCCGATTCACATGACGCCCGAACAAGCGCGTTCGCTGCGTTACGGTCTCGTCATCGCGGCGGCCTACCTCCGCGATGACACGGCCGAAGTAGAACGGCTACTCACACCATTCGTCCAAGGCGACGACTTGTCGGCGGCGGCCGACGCGTTCGTCTATGTCTCGCTCGTCGCGATCGACACCGCCGTACAATCTCGACACCTTCCATTCCAGCAGGTCCTGGATGACATCAAGGCTCTCGACGGCGTAACCTTGCTGGCCGGCCTGCCGGTCGGGCAATGGAGCGAGGCAGTGCGCCTCGTCAGCGCGGCAAAACAGGGTACTGCCGATCGAGAAGAGGTCTCATTGGATGTTCCCGGCGCCGTCAACGTAACTTTCAGGCTTGCCGTCAGCGCGCTTACCGAACTGACCAAACTGCCCATGTTCTCGACCATGACACCCGCCGAGCTGGCAGATATGTTCGCGCAGGGCATCGATGCCATATATGGCGGCACAGAATTTTAGCCGTTACGGTCGACGTAAAAAGTGATGGATGTGCCTCTTTGCAGCGGGTAATAGTAACGTGCGTGCGCCGCTACGATCGAATGGTCGCCCGGGTACGTCGCACCAGTGGAGCTTTCGCCCGTCGGGCCCAGCCCCGTCGCGTTCGTACCCACCGACAGCCGGGTGCAGCCGACCGAGTTATCGACCGTACAAAGAAACTCGGCATCGGTGACATTCGCAAAAAGCACGACCTTCAGCGTGATATGAGCGTCTTCTATATACTTGCGAGTCAGCGCCGACAGCTCGATGCGGTTCATCGCGCCGCCTCTGAGCCGGCGGGAGATCTTGTAGCGGTACTCGCAGACCTGAACACCTCGTACGGTCTGCGTCCGCATGGTCGGCGAAAGTAGTTCACCATCCACTCGCAACATTTGCGGCTGGAAGAACCTGCCATCAGCCGGATCGAGGTCGGATTCGATCTGCCACCGCATCAGATACCTATCCTTGTCCTTGAACGGCTCGGCGGCCCCGTCGTCCATAGAGGCGATACACACCACGCTTACTTCGGCGGGCAGCGTGGCTCTCGCATATGAGAGATTCATGAGCTGGATCGCGTATTCGGGGAAATCATCCTCAGGATCGGCCCTTATCAGATGGCCGCTCCAGCGATAACCGCTGAGCGCGGAATCGTCCACGATGGCCCGCAAGGGCAAGAAGACCTGGCGCAGCACCTTCCCCAAGGTGACGTCGACCTGGCGCTCGACTTCTCGCGCGGATAGCGAGTTGAACACAAGAGCCGTGACGGCACCAGAAAACAGTGCCCCAGCCGTCAGCGACAGCAATAGCTGACCGATCGGCTGCCGCTCATCCCGGATTACCACGAGAAGAAGGACGCTCCCGACGATCGACATCGTCGCGAGGAGCGCTGACACCTGACGAATCAGTTGAAGCGCCTGTTCTTTTTCAGTCGCCATATTCTATGCGCGATTTCTCTCGTTTCCGAACGCACGCCCACATTCGCCAAAGCAGGCGGCGCAGCGAATAATTCCTTTTCTTCCATACGTCCGCCGAGGGCATGCCACACGCCAGATGCGGCGTCACCGATTTCCATACCCGTCACCGCAGTATCGGCTTCGCGGTCAGTCAGCGCAACAAAGGCGAGATCGAGAGCCTCGCCACGGATCAGCGCGGCGTCGTTACATACGCCCTCGAGGCTGCCCGTCTTGTTCGCGATGGGGAGATCCTCAGGAAGACGCAACGCTATCCTGGACTTCCTGGCGCCATTCTCCATGGCGCGGAGTACGGGCGACCCCGGGACCGACGAATACAGATATTCGAGCATCCGCAGGACATCTTCGGCCGTCGACACGTTCGCCCGCCCCCGCGGCCCTAGCTCTGGGTCGCCATAGCCGACGCGAAGATGAGTCGCGCGGCATCCTATCGCGTCGATAAATCCCGCGACCTCTTCGAGTCCGACCACATGCAACAGATAATTTGCCGACAGATTGTCGCTGAGCGCAAGGGCCAGACCACCGACCTCGCGCAGTGTAAAACGATGATCACCGCTGAAGACTTCGAGCACAGAGGGATAGATACTATGGCCGAGTTCGGCGTGCTCAATAGATTCATCGAGATCGAGCAGCCCCTTCGCCGCCAAATCATAGGCGGTCATGACTATCGCCATCTTCAAGACGCTCGCCGCGGGGCGCTCGATGTCGCCGCGCGCGAAGAACTCGAAGCGAGGTCCGCGCAGTGTCCTTACCGCCACACTACGGCCGTCGGCCGCCGCGAACTTCGACAGGATCCGAACAGCCTCGGCGGCGCCCTCAGACGGGACCGGGGAGCCATGTTCTCGACCGCTCCCGCTCCGCCCGAAGGAATCCATTGACGACCCTTCATCTGTATGGAATCACGCGATCGTATTCTGGCCCGAATATCAGGTCAAGAGGGGCGCGCCCGTTTCACCATCATGGACAAATCGGCTCGTTGGCGACAATACGGGCTGCCGGCGTTGCCGGCGCCATTTCGCGCGACGGTCCGGCGGTCGGGGACAACCTCATACCCGGAAGACCGCGGCGACGCGCGCAGACGGCGGACCACAACGACACGATCTAGCATGAGATGGCATGAGCGATGAGGTGGCACACTATTGGCGCCACCCCGGCCTGCCGGACGTCGATCTGTTGCGCGCCCGTTTCGTCACCCACCGGTACGCGCGGCACGCCCACGAGGGCTACACCATCGGCCTGATCGAGTTCGGCGTCGAGGAGTTCGACGTGCCGGGGGCGGCCCTGCGCGCCGGGGCGGGGGCTGTCGTCATCCTCAACCCCGAGGTGGTGCACACAGGCCAGCCCGGAGTCCCCGAGGGGTGGGCCTACCGGGTCACCTATCCGGCTGTGGACGTCGTCGCCGAGATCGCCGCCGAGCTGGGCGCGCCGCACGGCACCCCGTACTTCCCGGCCAGGGTGCTCGACGATCCCGACGGCGCCCGGCTACTGCGCACCGCGCATCGGGCCGCCGAGCGCGGCGACGCGCTGGCCGCCTCATCGCACCTGCGGGCCGCCCTCGCCGGGCTGCTGCGCCGCCATGCCGCCCAGCCGCCGCCGACCGAGCCGGGAGCGGCCGGCCGGCGGGCCGTCGCCGCCGCCCGCGACATCCTGCACGATCGCCTGCTCGACCCGCCGCCGCTGGCCGAGTTGGCCGCCGCCGTTGACAGCCGGCCGTTCGCGCTGCTGCGCGCCTTCCGTACGGCGACGGGGCTGCCGCCGCACGCCTACCTCAACCAGGTGCGGGTGCGGCGCGCCCGCGTGCTGCTGAGCGAGGGGCTGCGTCCGGCCGAGGTCGCCGCCCGGGTCGGCTTCGCCGATCAGGCCCACCTGACGCGGCATTTCAAACGCGTCGTCGGCGTGCCGCCCGGCGCGTACGCGATGGGCGTGCGCAAGAACGTTCAAGACCGTCCCGGCCCGGGCTCATTAGCATCGCGGTCATGGGTCCCCCGGATCACGTGCGGGCGGCCGTCCGCGACGGCCTCGGGGTCGGCATCGCCGTAGGCCTGTCCGGGCTCGCGTTCGGCGCGGCGGCGATCGCGGCGGGGCTCGGCGTGGCCCAGGCGTGCGTGCTCAGCCTGGTCGCCTTCTCCGGCGCCTCCCAGTTCGCTCTGATCGGGGTGATCGCCGGCGGCGGCGATCTAGTGGCGGGTTCGGCCGGTGCGGTGCTGCTCGGCGGCCGGAACGCGCTGTACGGCCTGCGCCTGGCCGACCTGCTCCGGGTACGAGGGTGGCGCCGCCTCGCCACCGCACAGGTCGTCATCGACGAGACGACGGCGATCGCCACCGCCCAGCCGGACCGGCCGAGCGCGCGGGCCGGCTTTCGCGCCGCCGGGATCACCCTCTACGCGACCTGGAACATGGCCACCGCGCTCGGCGCCCTCGGCGCGGCCCGGCTCGGCGACCCGGAGACGATCGGACTCGACGTGCTCGGGCCCGCCGCCTTCTTGGCCCTGCTCTGGCCGCGGCTGACCGCGGGGAAAGCCGAACGCGCCGTCGCCGCGGCGGCCGTCGTGATCGCGGTGGCGACGACCCCGCTGCTGCCGCCCGGCGTCCCGGTGATGCTCGCCGCCGTCGCCGCCCTCGGCGGGCTGATCCGCCGCGGCCCGCTCCCCCGCCGGCGACGCGGCCGGCGACGCGGCCGGCGACCACCGTCCGGCGGCGGCGGTGCCAAAGCAACCCGGAGGCCGGTGAGCGGTGAACATCTGGCTCGCGGTGGTCATCACCGGTCTCGGCTGCTACGCGCTCAAGCTGGCCGGGCTCGTCATGCCGGGGCGGATGCTGGCCGACGTCCGCGTCCGCCGGTTCACCGAGTTGGTCCCGGTGGCGCTGCTCACCGCCCTGGTCGCGGTGCAGGCGCTCGGCGACGGCCGGGCGCTGGAGGCCGACGGCCCCCGCCTCGCCGGCCTCGCCGCCGCTATGGTCGCCCTGCTGCTGCGCGCCCCGTTCCTCGTCGTCCTCCTCGTCGCGGCCGCCGCGACGGCTGTCTTGCGCCTGCTTTGGTAGCGGGCCGGCGCGGCCGCCACCCTGAGGATGGGTCAGGATTCGGCGCGGATGAGCCCGAGGGCATGGGCGAGGTCGTCGGGGTACGGGCTGTCGAACTCCGCCCACTCCCCGTGGGCCGGATGCTCGAAGCCGAGCCGGACGGCGTGCAGCCACTGGCGGGTGAGCCCGAGCCGGGCGGCCAGGGTGGGGTCGGCGCCGTAGGCGAGGTCGGCGACGCAGGGGTGCCGGATCGCCGCCATGTGCACGCGGATCTGATGGGTCCGCCCGGTCTCGAGGTCGATCTCCAGGAGGCTGGCCGCCCGGAAAGCCTCGATCGTGTCGTAGTGGGTCACCGCCGGCTTGCCCCCGGCGACGACGGCGAACCGGCCGTCGCCGGCCGGATGCCGGTCGATGGGAGCGTCCACGGTGCCCCGGAACGGATCGGGATGGCCCTGCACCAGCGCGTGGTAGCGCTTGTCGACCCGACGCTCCTTGAAGGCCCGCTTGAGCCGCGAGTAGGCCAGTTCGCTCTTCGCCACCACCATGACGCCGGTCGTGTTGGCGTCCAGCCGGTGCACGATGCCTTGGCGTTCGGCGGCGCCGCTGGTGGCGACCGTGTGGCCCGCGCCGAGCAGGCCGCCGATCACCGTGGGCCCGGTCCAGCCCGTCGTCGGGTTCGCGGCGACCCCGATCGGCTTGTCGACCACGACGATGTCGTCGTCCTCGTACACGATCGTCATGCCCGGCACCGGCTCGGCGACCGGCGCGGGCGGCGCCACCGGCGGCGGCAGCGTCACCTCCAGCCACGCCCCGGCGCGCACCCGGTCCGACTTGGCCGCCGCTTGGCCGTCCACCAGGACGTCACCGGCGGAGATCGCGTCGGCGGCGCGGGCGCGCGACAGGCCGAACAGGCGGGCCAGCGCGGCGTCGAGCCGCTCGCCCTCCAGGCCGTCGGGGATCGGGAGGCTGCGTACGTCCGCCATCGGCGTCAGGATCTGGCGCCGGGCTCGGCGTCCGGCGGGGACGGCCGCTCCGGCTTCGATCGCTGCGGATGCACCCGGCCGCCGTCGATCTGCAGGCCGCGGGCGGCCAGCAGCACGGCCAGCGCGCCGCCGCAGACGATCGCCGAGTCGGCCAGGTTGAACACCGGCCAGTGCGGCAGCTCGATCCAGTCGACGACGTGGCCCTGCAGCGGGGCCGGCGAGCGGACGATGCGGTCGACGAGGTTGCCCGTGGCGCCGCCGAGCAGCAGCCCGAGCGAGATCGCCCAGGGCAGGCTGCGCAGCCGGCGCGCGGTACGGAGAATCGCGACGACCACGCCGACCGCGATCACGGTAAAGACGATCGTCATCCCGGTGCCGATGGAAAACGCCGCCCCGCTGTTGCGGGAGACGGTCAGCGTGAGCAGGCCGCCGAGCAGACGGATCGGCTCACGATGCTCGAGCTCGGCCACCGCGGCGATCTTGGAGAGGGTGTCGAGCGCCAGTGCGGCCACCGCGACGGCGAACAGGACGCCCATGCGGCGCCGCGCCCGCATCGCCCCCTCCTCCGGAGACTTTGCTGTGTTGTTGGCGTCGCTCAGCGACGCTCCTCGCGCTGTTTGCATGTCACACATAGGGTCGCACGAGGGAAGGCCTGCAGGCGTGCCTTGCCGATGGCATTGCCGCACGATTCACACACGCCGTAGGTGCCGGCGTCGATCCGGTGCAGCGCGCGCTCGTTTTGGGCCAGCAGCTCGCGGGCGTTGTAGGTCAACGAGAGCTCGTGTTCGCGGGCATAGGTCTTCGCGCCCGCGTCGGCCTGGTCGTCGCCCGCTCCCTCGCTGGTGTCGCCGAGGCGGTCGGCGATCTGCGTCTCCGCGCGGGCGATCTCGGCGAGCAGATCATCGTTTTCTTGGTTGAGCCCGGACCGTACCGCGGCGAGCTCCTCCGCGGTCCAGCGCTCCTCGCCGGATCGGACCGGCAGCCGGCCGACCCGGTCCGACGCCGGGGGCGCCCCCGCCCGGCGCCGTTTCGTCGAGCCCGTCGCTTTGGACGAGGCCGACGCGCGGGTCCGTCGGGTGGTGTCACTGGAAGGGGTCTTGCCCCTCCCCGCGCTCGCGGTGCCGGCCATGTCGGGCTCCCTCGCGCTGATCTTTACGACATGCAGTGCGCGCAGCATAGGTCGCAGTTCGCCATACGGCAAACAACCGGGGTAAGTCACACGCCGCATATGCCCAATGACGAGTGGTCAAGAACCCCGAAGTTCGTCAATCCGGCGCGTGAGCTGTGCCACATCACCGTCCACCTCGACGACCTTGTCTCTGCTCGTGGCGCCGCTGACCAGCCGTATGTCCCCGCGGCGCACGCCCAGGGCCGCAGCCACGGCGGCCAGCGCCGCCTCGGTCGCCTTGCCGTCCACGGCCCTGGCGGCGACCTTGACGACGAGCGCCGCGCCGCCCGCGGCGCCGCCCCCGCCGCCGGAAGCGGCGTCCCCGCCGTACGTTCCGCCGACGCGGGTGCGGGCCGCGCCCGGCCGCACCCGAATCGCCACCCGCATGCCCACGGCCGTCCTCCCGAGGTTTCCCCGCCGATTGTCCCCGGTCGGCCCTCGAGCCGGCCACACGGCTAAATGGGTCGGGTTCGGGCGCTCAGTGCCCGTACAATCGTCTCAGTCGGCAGTCTCATCGGCACGTGTTGATGGGGACACCTGCCGCCGCAGGCAGCCCAAAGCGATCCGGGGGCGGTGTGAGCCCGGAGGTGTGCGCGGCGGTCTGATCACCTCGGAGCGGCCGGAAGAACGGCTCGGGAGAGCTCAGTAGACCCGGTGGTCGTGACTGGAACGAAGTGGGCCGCGCCCCAGGCGCGGTCAAGGAGGGTGGTACCGCGGGGCGCCAGGCGCCTCGTCCCTCTGGGTCCGTGCAGGTCGCTGGAGGTACACCCGTGAGCAAGAGGTTCCAACCGCTCCCCGCGCAGGTCGACCTGCCCGCCTTGGAGCGAGAGGTGCTGGCCCGCTGGCAGCAGGGCAAGGTCTTCGAGCGGTCGCTCGAGCGGACGGCGGCCGGACCGAGCTGGGTGTTCTACGAAGGTCCGCCAACCGCCAACGGAATGCCGGGCGTGCACCATGTCGAGGCCCGGACGTTCAAAGACCTGTTTCCCCGGTTCAAAACCATGAAGGGCCACCGCGTCATCCGCAAGGCGGGCTGGGACTGCCATGGCCTGCCCGTCGAGGTGGCCATGGAAAAAGAGTTGGGCCTTTCCGGCAAACGAGACATCGAGGCCTACGGCGTGGCCGAGTTCAACGCCCGCTGCCGCGAGTCGGTGCTTCGGCACGTCGACGCCTGGGAAGAGCTCAGCGAGCGGATGGGCTACTGGATCGACACCTCCGCTGCCTACCGCACGATGGACACCGACTACGTCGAGGCCGTGTGGTGGTCACTCAAGGTCATCTTCGACAAGGGCCTGCTGGTCCGCGATCACCGCATCAGCCCCTACTGCCCGCGCTGCGGCACCCCGCTGTCCGACCACGAACTCGGGCAGCCCGGCGGCTACGAGACGGTGGTCGACCCGTCAGTCACGGTCCGGTTCCCGATCACGTCGGGCCCGCTGGCCGGCCGCGCGTCCCTGCTGGTGTGGACCACCACGCCGTGGACCCTGGTCTCCAACACCGCGGTCGCCGTCCATCCGGACGTCACCTATGTCGTGGCCAGGGCCACCGGCGGCGCGCAAGACGGCGACGGCGACCAGGACGACCATGACGAGCGCGGCGAACAGGTCGTGGTGGCCGAGCCGCTGTTCGAGCGGGTGCTCGGCGCGGGCTGGGAGATCGTCGACCGACTCGGCGGCGGTGACCTTGCGGGTACGACCTACCAGCGCCCCTTCGAACTCGTGGAGATCCCGGACGCCCACCGGGTGCTGACGGCCGACTTCGTGACCGTCGAAGACGGCACCGGCCTGGTGCACCTGGCGCCCGCGTTCGGCGCCGACGACCTGGCCGCCTGCCGCGCGGCCGGGCTACCCGTCGTCAACCCGGTGCGGCCGGACGGGGCGTTCGCCGACTCGGTGCCGCTGGTTGGCGGCGCGTTCTTCAAGGACGCCGACAAGACTCTGCTGGCCGACCTCAAGGCCCGCGGCGTGCTGTTCCGGTCGGAGTCGTACGAGCACAGCTACCCGCACTGCTGGCGCTGTCACACGCCGTTGCTCTACTACGCCCTGCCCGCCTGGTACATCAGGACGACGGCCATCAAGGACCGCCTGCTCGCCGAGAACGAACGGACCACGTGGTATCCGGAGACGGTCAAGTGGGGCCGCTACGGCGAGTGGCTGCGGGGCAACGTCGACTGGTCGTTGTCGAGAAGCCGCTACTGGGGCACACCGTTGCCGCTGTGGGTGTGCGCCGACGACCACATCACCTGCGTCGGCTCGCTCGCCGAGCTGTCCGAGCACGCTGGACGCGACCTTTCCGGCTTGGATCCGCATCGGCCGTACGTCGACGACGTCGCCTTCCCCGAGTGCGGCGGCGAGGCGCGGCGCGTACCGGACGTGATCGACGCGTGGTACGACTCCGGATCGATGCCCTTCGCCCAGTGGGGCGCGCCCCACGTGGCCAACGAGACCTTCGAGGCGTCCTACCCCGCGCAGTTCATCTGCGAGGCGATCGACCAGACCCGCGGTTGGTTCTACTCGCTCATGGCCGTCGGCACGCTGGTGTTCGACCGGTCCTCGTATGAGAACGTCATCTGCCTGGGCCACATCCTGGCCGAGGACGGCAGGAAGATGAGCAAGCACCTCGGCAACGTGCTTGAGCCGATGCCGCTGATGGACAAGCACGGCGCGGACGCGCTGCGCTGGTACATGGCGGCGACCGGCCAGCCGTGGTCGGCCCGCCGGGTCGGCGACGGGGCGCTCGAAGAGATCGTCCGCAAGGTGCTGCTGACCTACTGGAACACCGCCTCGTTTTTCGTGCTGTACGCCAACGCGGCGGCCACGTCGGCCGGCGCCTGGACGCCGGAACTGGCCGGCGAGGCGCCGCCCCCCGAGCGGCGGCCGCTGCTCGACCGATGGGCGCTGGCCGAGTTGCATCGGACGGTCGGTGAGGTCGATTCCGCGCTGGAGGACTTCGACACGGCGCGGGCCGGCCGGCGGCTCGCCGAGTTCATCGACGACCTGTCGAACTGGTATGTACGGCGGTCGCGCCGCCGGTTCTGGGAGGGCCCGGACTCACCCGAGGGCGCGGCGGCGTTCGCGACCCTCTATGAGTGCCTGGAGACGCTCACCAGGCTGCTGGCGCCGATCGTGCCGTTCATCACCGACTACCTGTGGGACGTCCTGCGCTCGCCGGACGCGCCCGAGTCGGTCCACCTCGCCGCCTGGCCGACGGCCGACCCGGCGCTGCTGGACGCCACGCTCACCGAGCAGATGGCGCTGGTGCGGCGGCTCGTCGAGCTGGGCCGGGCGGCCCGGGCGTCGTCGGGCGTACGGACCCGCCAGCCGCTGGGCCGGGCCCTGATCGGGGCGCCCGGCTCGGCCGCGCTGCCGGCCGAACTGACCGCCCAGATCGCCGACGAGCTGAACGTGGGCCGCCTCGACCAGTTGGCGTCGATCGGCGGCGACCTCGTCGAGTATGAGGTGAAGCCCAACTTCCGCGAGCTCGGCCGGCGGCACGGAAAGGACACGCCGAAGGTGGCGGCCGCGATCGGGGCGGCGAACCCGGCGCACCTGGTGACGGCGCTGCGGGCCGACGGCCGGGCGACGGTCGAGACGCCCGAACTGGGGGAGCTCACCGTCGAGGCCGACTGCGTAATCGTCACCGAGCGGCCGCGCAGTGGGTGGGCCGTGGAGAGCGCCGGCGGCGAAACCCTCGCGCTTGATCTGACCGTCACACCAGAGCTGCGACGGGCCGGTATCGCGCGCGAGGTGATCAGGCTGGTGCAGGAGGCGCGCAAGGCCGACGGACTCCAGGTCACCGACCGGATCGAGCTGTGGTGGCGCAGCGACGACGCCGACGTGACGGATGCCCTGCACGCCCACGGCACGGAGGTGGCCGACGAGGTGCTGGCCGTCGCCATGCACGAGGGCCGGCCGCCCGCGGTCGACGGCCCGCCCGAGCATCGCGGCGCGGACCTGACGCTCACCTTCTGGCTCCGCAGGTCGTCGCCCGCAGGCGGCTGAGACACCGGCCGCCGCCGCCAAGCCACTCAACGGAGGCGACGCGTGGTCAGTCGCGGTCGTCGCGTGGGGTCGCGTGAGTTCAGTCGCGGGTGGCGGGCTCTTTGTCGGGCTGGCAGACCAGGCACGGCGTGCAACCGCGGGCCTTGGCCTCGGCGCGGCTCAACGATTCCAGATCGTCGGCGTCGTCGCCGATGTCCTCGATCAGCGCGCAGTCCGGCCGGTGGTAACGCTTGGTGCCGCTGAGGATCCGCACCAGCGAACCATCGCCCGCGTCGGCGGGGGTGGAACGGGTCGCCTGCGGCGGCACCTCGGCGGCGGTGGGTGCGGTGGGTGCGTTGCCGGGATCATCCGGCTCGTCCTGCTCGTTCGGCTGCTCATGCTCGTCGGTGGCCGCGGAGGCGGGGGCGTCGGGCGCCTGCTTCACGACCATATCGTCGTCGGCCGCCGCCGTATCGGCGGCGGGGTCGGCCTCCCCCGCGTCCTCCCCGGGCAACAGGCCGCCGTTCTGCTCTGTGGCCGGTCGGACCGGCTCGTCGTCGGCCAAGTCCTCCAGCGCCTGCCGCTGCACCGGGGTGACCGAACTCAGCGAGCCGTTGGCTCCCGACCATTCGGCATGGCCGACGGCACCGCGTTCGTCTTCGGACGCGGTCGCCGCCGAGTCGGCCGCTTCGGATTCGCGGCCGGCTGCGGATTTTGTCGTGGACTCCTCCGCCGTGACGAGGCCGCCGGCGACGGCACGCGCGGCGAGCGCGGTGTCCGGCATGCAGGCCGTGCAGGGGCTGAAACCTTCTTCGTGCGCCTCTTCGAAGGTCAGCTCTTCCTTGCTCCGGCCGGTCAGCTGACGGCAGCTGTCGATGTGGTAACGGCGACGACCGGGAACCACGTACACCACCGCGGTGGCGGGCACATCGCCGGCCGGCGGCATCATCGCCGCGAGATCGGCCGTGTCGGGATCAGAGCCCGACGGGTGGCTGCCGGTCGGGTAGACCGAGGTCCCCCCGGTCCCCCCAGATATCGCTGTCGTCGTCGCGCCGGCATCGGTCTGCGTTGTCGCCGTCTTGGCGGCCTTGCCGCGCCTGGCGGTGCGCGCCGCTGGGCCGGTCGCGTTAGCGGTCGGTGGTCCGAACAGATCCTTGCGCCGCAAGAACACCCCGATGGCCAGGAAGAGGGCGGAGACGATACTGACCCCGATCGATATATAGATCAGGTTCAGGCCGTCCAGGCCCGCCACCTCGGTACCCGAGTTGCCGGCCACGATACCCGCGATGAGCAGGGCGATCGCGACGACCACGAGTACGCCACTCAGGATGATCACTGGGTCACTTCCTCTAGCTGACTTCCGCTATGGGCTGCCGCCCACACTCGGTCGTGCGCCTAGCGCCGGTCGTGCGGCGGGCCGTCGGCCCCGTGGAAGGCGCCCGTACTCGAGTGCTGCGCGTGCTGGGCGGGCTCGGCCGGCGGCGGGAACGGGTTTGGCCCGGTGTTGCCCGGAGCGCCGGCGCCGGGAATGACGTTCTGCTGGCCGTTGCGGGTCTGCGCCTCCGCGGCGTGCGGCATGCTCGCCTGGGCGGGAGCGTTGTTCGCGGCACCCGCGAACGCGCCGCCCTCGGTGGCACCCACCTCGAGGTCTCTGAGCTGGCCTTCGAGGTAGACCTTGAGCCTGCTGCGGTACTCGCGTTCGAAGGCGCGCAGGTCGTCGACCTTGCGCTCGAGCTCTTCGCGCTGCTGCACGAGCGAGCCCATGACCTGGCGGTGCCGCTCTTGCGCGTCGCGATCTAGCCCTTCGGCCCGCGAGCGCGCCTCGCTCACGATCTGGTCGGCCTGGCGGCGGGCCTTGCCGAGGATCTCCTCGGCCTCGCGACGGGCACGGCCGAGCGTCTCGTCGGCCTCCCGCCGGGCGTCCGCGATCGCCTGGTCGGCGGTCTGCTGGGCCAGCGCGAGTACACGCGCGGCGGTGTCCATGTTGTCCTCACCGCTCGGCGCGCCCATGCCGAGGCCGACCATGGGCTCCGGCTCGGGCTTGGGCGGCTCGGGTTTCATCGGCTCAGGGACCGGAGACACGTCCGGCTTGGGCTCCACGATCGGTGCGGCCATGGCCGGCACCTTGCCCCGCAGGCACTCGGCCAGCTTGGCGCGCAGCTCCTCGTTCTCCTGGATCAGGCGGTCGAGCTCCGCCTCGACCTCGTCGAGGAAGGCATCGACCTCCTCTTCGTCGTAACCCGGCCGTAGCCGGGTGGTACTGAACTGCTTGTTCCGCACGTCGGCGGGTGTCAACGGCATGTTCGTCTCCTTGGCGCGCTTGGAGTCTGTCCAAAGGACGGTATCCGATCAGATCGACTGCACGAAGGTGATCATGATCAGGACCACGAGGAAGAGCACCGTGAAGCTGAGGTCGAACGCCAGGTTACCCAGTCGCACGCTCGGTATGAAGCGTCTCAGCAGCTTCAACGG
>OBLR010000036.1_pt1 | contig 19394 bp, 17 predicted proteins | sample 1519891 | NCBI WGS metagenome assembly OBLR01 (sample SAMEA3113583, study PRJEB22503) | soil metagenome | reverse complement strand
AGGCTGAAAAGATAGTAAATGATATTTTATCTTCCAACCCTGAGATTTTGTCTGCAGGTGTAATTGATAAGAGCGGAAATATCATTGCGAATAAATCTAGTGAATCTTTTGAAAAGCGATTTAAAGGAGTAAGCAATCTTGAGGGGAATAGATATAGTGGAACTCTAGCCAATGCAGCTCTTAGCATAGCAAATGAAGTAAAAGATGCTTTTGGAGAACCAAAAGCCTTAATCACTATTTATAGAGATTGTAAATTGGTGTTACTACCTATGCCATTATATGGTATACTCATAGGACTTGCACTTGAAAGCTCAGCTAATGTGGATAATGACACCTTTACTAAGGAAATGGAAAGTTTAGTTGCAAGCATACTTAAGCCATAATCATTACCTGCAAAGCTAGGCATCCAAATCACGTTCGCTCCCCCTAAACGTTTGAGCTACTGTTGTTATGGTTCTTCTTGTTCTTTTGTTGTTCTTCTTCTCTTTCTCGCTGGTTTAGTTCACCAAAGACTTCAAGGAATCTAAGACCTTTTTCAGTAGTCTTGAATGTCTGAGTAGTTGTGTCATACTCAAGTAAGCCTAGTTCAGTCAAAGCCGACCAGTATTCTTTCAACCTAGGCTGGTTAAGTAATGTGTTATACATTATCTTCGTTGTTGTTATTGTTTTTTTCTTAGCATCATCGTCATTATTTGAAGAAACCTCTAAAATAAGGCTGACTACACTGAGCATGACCTTTTGTTCCTTCACGATATTACTAAATTTATCGAATATTATTAATTTATTGTTATAATTTTGAAGAAAATAATTGAAGGCGATCTATTCAATCAAAATAATTTTACCTAAACTAGTGCTAACAAGTCTCTTTTCACTAGTTGGTATATATATCTCAATAAAGAGCTCCATTCGGCAAATGTCCGCTAACCAAGATCAATCAACACTGCGCATGAGATGGGAGGAGAAACGCAAATGACAAACATTTTCTCAAAATGCATCATCTGTGGTCAATTTTTTGACTCAAAGAAAAATCTAAGAAAGCATAAAGACAAGAATCACAGGATATCAAATTCAAAGATGATGACAGTCGTAGTCGAAGAATTAACAACAACGACCATTTCCATACAAGAGACACTATCGACAAGAGAATGGCTGACTGACTGAATGATTGTCTAAATGTATGTTTATTAGATATCAGTTGCATCGGCTACTGTAACAACGTCAATATAACTTGCTTGTTTGATCTAGCTAGGACCTGTACTCTAACAGTTTGTCAAGTTATTGCACCAAATGCTGTAATGCGACACTATATGGTACATGAACTGTCATTTTATCAGTAATCCGATCGTATATGCCATAAGCAGATGTTATCTGTAGATCATCGTAGCTCTTGCTCAGCAATTGGCCTGTTACATCTGCATAATTTGAAAATATTTGGAAATCAAGTCTCGTGTTTGCCTCATCTATTCTTGTAGGAACCAGATGTATCTTTATGTCTGATGCATTAATCGTATGCTCCATTATCGTATAGTGTAAGGTAGGAATATTGTAAACTGACGGGTTGTATTCCGTTATTATGCTATGTTTTACTGTATCATTTGGAAATATTTGTTCCCCATCAATATCAAAAGTGTATTCAAATGCATCTAGGAAAAGGACAGCAATATTATCAGGCAGTTTTTCTTGTAGACTTAGTAATGGTTGTTGGGCTTCAGCTTGAATACTTCCAAGTGAGATTCCCATCGGCAATATCATGGATAGGAGCATAGCAAAAAATAGTGATTGCAATTGTGAATTCACATAGGTTTTGAATTTCTTATTAATCTTAGCGCACATCTCATATCTTCAATTGGTCCAAAGAGTCTTGGTTGCGCTAAGCTACCCAGTATGATTACCGTCACTATAGATGAATTCAATAGAAGATTTTTTTAACTTTCTTTATATTTATGACTCCTATATCCTGTCTTTGATCCTTTGCTCTCTCGCAGTAATCGTGAACGGACGGAGATACTTTACGGTGAGCAAAATGCTCTTAATGTTTCACAAACGCTTTATGCTAACGCCAAATCCAAAATAAATTTTATTGCTGATGCCAAACGTTCATCAGTTTACGTATCTGTAAATGAATACCGAAATGGTATTGCTCAAGCAAAAGATAGAGGAGTCAAGATAAGGTTCCTTACAGAGATAACCAAAGACAACATTTTCTACTGCAAGCAGATAATGCAATATGTTAACGAGCTTCGTCACCTAGAAGGTGTTCAAAGCAACGTCGCACTAAGCGAAAGCGAGTATAATGCAAGCGTCTCTTTACGAGAAGAAAGACCACTTGTACAGACCATATACAGCAATATTAGAGCCTTCGTATATCAGCAACAATATATTTTTGAGACATTATGGAACAAAGGAGTTCCTGCAGAACAGAAAATAAAAGAAATTGAAGAAGAAGGAGAACGAAGAATAACACGACCCCATAAAACAAAGATAATCGAGAATCCTGAAGAAGTAATTAATGAAATTGGCCGCCTTACCGCTAGCTCAAACAAACTTGTTACTTGTTTGACTTCCGGTGGCCTACAATATAGCCACAACTATTTCTTCGAGATAAAGAAAAAGTTATTGGAAAGACAACAAAAAGGAGAGCACGAAGGCATTAGGTATATCACTAACATTGATAGCGGTAACTTACAGATATCCAAGTTATACCTTGAATCGGGTATCCAAATAAGGCACATGAAGAATTTGCCACCAATGAGTTTTGGTGTCTCAGATAAAGAAATAGCAGTAACAATAGAAAAAATGGAGAACGGTAAGAAAATACAAAGTTTGCTTATCAGTAGTGAACCTCTCTATGTTAAACATTTTACATCCCTTTTTGAAGAGATATGGAGGAATGGAATTGATGCCGCAGTGCAAATACGAAATATAGAGGAAGGCCATGAGCTCGCAAACGTTGAAGTTCTTCCTAATCCTCAAGAATCCTTGAGAAAAGCTTGGACAATGGTAGGTTCTGCAAAGGAAGAGGTGTTGCTAATGTTCGCTACCTCTTCTGCATTTAGGCGGCAGGCCAAAATGGGTGTGTTGCAGCTTCTTATGCGAACAATACAAGAGAATGCTGCAAAGGTAAGAATCTTGATACCAGATGATGGAAATGCTGCCGAATTGGTTGAGCAAATAAACCGAGTCCTCCCTCAGGGCAGCATTAGAGTTATGGATGGTAGCTTGAAGAGTAGCATAACAGCGGTAATAACAGACCGTAAGCAGCTAATGCTTTTTGAACTTAAAGATGACAGCAAAGAGACTTCCTACGAAGCAGTAGGCTTGGCTCTGCATTTAGATAGCAGAACATTGGCTTTGTCATACGCAGCTTTGTTTGATAACCTGTGGAAGCAGAGCGAACTTTATGAAAAGCTGGAAGCCCATGACAAGATGCAAAAAGAATTTATCAATATCGCTGCTCACGAACTAAGAACGCCGATTCAACCAATACTTGGATTGTCTGGAATCCTGCAGGACTCTGTCCATAAGGACCCCGAGAAGGTCTATGTTGAGATAATATTGAGAAATGCCAGAAGGTTAGAAAAGCTCACTGAAGACCTGCTCGATGTGACAAGGATTGAGAGTCATTCGCTCCATCTCAACAGAGAGCTTTTCAACCTAAAAGATGTGATACTTGCCCAAATGAAAGACTACCAAAAGCAGGCTGATGATAATCTCATAGAATTATACTATGATCATAAAGATATCATTGTAAGCGGGGACAAAGCAAGAATTACTCAAGTAATTGCTAATCTTCTTAGGAATGCAATAAACTTCACAGAAGTAGGTGGTGGCCTTATTTCTATCACGTCTGATACAAATAATGATCATGTGGTAATTAGGATGAGAGATACCGGCATTGGTATAAGTTCGGAAATATACCCAAAGCTATTTACCAAGTTTGCAACAAAATCTGAAAAGGGGACTGGTCTTGGATTATTCATATCAAAGAGCATTATAGAAGCACACGGAGGTAGGATTTGGGCTCAAAACAATACAGACGATAAAGGCGCCACATTTACTTTTACATTGCCACTTGCTCATTAAGGAAATTTATGAGCCAAAAACTACGGAAGTTGAAGTTAATGAAACCTGGAGTATTGCAGTTGCAAATCTTCTGATATGCTATTACAGTAGTCTAGAATCTCATGCTAAGTCGTTTTTGCGTTCTCGGAGTTATGTTTACCAGTCTTGGTCCCAGTGTCGATAGCTGATTGACATGTTAAAGCACATAATTGGTCCAACATGAAAAGGACAGGAGATAACGGCCTTTTTTATGACAGTAGAAGCCAGCCCGTGCTTGATGCAGGAATAAATAGATAAACTATGCACTTTCTCCACTATATTGCGCGATAACTTTACACAGTTCTTCTGATGTATCTTCCTTAAGGTATGCCAGAAATCCTAGTATGCGGCGCAATAAACTGGGACACTACGCTATTTGTAGAGCGATTACCAAATCCCGGTGAGGAGGTACGTGCCACAAAGGTCGTTTCTGTTCCTGGAGGCAAGGCTGCCAACACGGCTGTAGCTGCAGCAAAAATCTTAGGCACACATAATGTCGGTGTCATAGGAATGCTCGGGATCGATAATATAGCCGAAAACCAGATTAAGATACTCCAAAATGACGGAATTGACACTTCTCTAATATTTCGGCATGATGCACTAATCTCAGGACAAGCATATGCCATTGTTGACAACAAAGGAGAAAATGTGATACTCTCACATCAGGCGGCAAACTTGGCTATCACGCCAGAGGATGTTTCGCGACCAAATGTGCTATCCGCAATTGACAAGTCCAATACAATAATAGTTATAGACCCGCCTTTTGATACTGCAGGCTCGCTCATAATATATGCTAGAAGGGTCGACAAGACGATCATTTGGTCGCCTGCACTTCTAACCAGTTACGGTCTTTCTGCCATGCAAAAATTCGTTATGCATGTGGATTATCTGATTTTAAATCAGCAAGAGGCTAGATCCCTAACATCGATGGATGATGGCGTCCAAGCATGTATCAAGATATCTAATTCCCTCAGCGGCAGAAATGATGATGTTGTTGTTGTGGTGACAATGGGTAGTGAAGGATGTGTCCTCTGCACGAAAGGAAGAAGTATGATTATTCCGCCTTTGGATTTGGCTTCCTCATCTGATCTAAAAATAGTTAGCACAGTGGGAGCAGGAGATGCGTTTGTAGGCGCCTTTGGGGCGTTCAGGCTCAAAGGATTTGAAGACACTAAGGCTCTGTACCTTGCAAATATAGCTGCAGCGCTTAAGACATGCCGAGAAGATACAAGGGGAAGCCCAACTTTTGAGGAGATTAAGCATTATGCGTATGACCAGAAAGGAACAGGCTCATCCTAAGTATATGATACGCAATTCTACCTTGTAAGAGGGCGTGGATGTGAGCGATTATTTTGCGTACAAAAAAAGTCATAATGGACGTTGACACAGGAATAGATGATGCTGTAGCGATAATGATGGCTTTGCAATCTCCAGAAATCGAAATTATCGGCATAACGAGTGTCACCGGAAACGTGACGGCTAGGGCTGCTGCCTTAAACACTCTCGGAATCCTAAGTATGATGGACAAGGAGTCAAAGATACCCGTGGTCATTGGAGCATCAAGGCCACTATCTAGGAAAATTTTTCATGCAGAGCAAGTGCATGGAAAAAAAGGCCTTGGGAACATCCGACTTCAGTGTGATCCAGCGCTTTTGCAAAAAAGGGATACTTCTGATTTCCTCTCTGAAACCCTCGCAAGCTACAGGACAGGTGAAGTCGCGCTAATTGCAACTGGCCCTCTAACAAACATTGCGAAGTTAATAATTGATAATCCTGTTATAACGCGTTCTTTGTCAAAAATTTGCATTATGGGAGGTGCATATGGGCTTGCAAGCAAAATTTATGGTAATATCACCCAACATGCTGAATTCAACTTTTACTGCGACCCAAAAGCTGCTCAGATAGTGATGAGTCACGCTTCCTCGGGGGCAGTTTCGCTAAACATTGTTGGCTTGGACGTAACTGACAAATATTTGAGAATTGATGAAGATTTTATTTCGAAACTTTGCAACAAGAAATGTAAAAAGAGAAAAAAAGGACACGATGGCAAGAGCGATAAGGTACCAACTGTTGTCAAATCATTATTGCATTATCCATTGACAAAATTCGGAAAATTTGATTTGCCTGACGTCTTTGCACTTGCGATGTTGGAAAGACCCGACCTCTTTAGATTCTCGAGGAGAAAAGTCGATATTATACAGGACGGCATAATGTGGGGGCACTCAAGTATCGTCAAAGGAAGTAAAGATAACAAAGCTTTTGTTGCGACTGAAGTAACAAGCGAAAAGGCATTTCATCGTTACATTTTTTCTCGCCTGTGCAGATGAACTATTCGAGTAATTGTCGTTGTTTCTATCGTATTGAAATCCTTGCTTTCTGATGCTTCTGTTCTTCTTTTTTTTACTTGCCCTATTTGCCGTTACCACTCAGATGCAGGCTACCAAAGCTATAGCCTTGAATTATGACTGTATATTCCCTGTTACCATCTTTGCAGGCACAATAATGACACCGTCGAGGCCGCTATTATGCGAGAACCCTTCCTGTCTATTGTTATCAAGGATGCTCCTGGGATAAAGTGGTCATTTTTTAAAGTTGACTTAGTGGTTCTGAGGGGTGGTCACTATCTTGCCAAATAGCTGCGAGTCAGCCATCCTGATGTGCCCTTGCACCATATTGCTGAATGGTAATATTGTATCAATAACTGGCTTTATCTTTCCCTTGCTCATCCAACCTATTACTTCCTCCAATCCCGCCTTAGTCCCTTGTGTGGCCCCAAGCAAATTTATCCCTTTAAAGAAAAGATATCTGAGATCAATTGTCGAGTCGTAGCCAGTGGTCGCCCCAGTAGATACCAATGTTCCACCTATCTTTAATAGGCCAACCTCTTGTGGGAATACTGTCTTGCCAATATGCTCATAAATCACATCAACTCCCTGCCGATTTGTTAACTCGCGAACATGCTTGTACCAATCGGGATCCCTATGATTTACTACATTGTTTGCGCCAAGCTGCAAGCACTTGTCCATTTTATCCTTGTTGCCTGCAGTAGCGATGACGTTACAATTGAACAATTTGGCAATTTGTATGCCTGCTATTCCCATCCCGCTTCCTCCACCCATTATCAGAACTGTCTGTCCGGGTATTATCTTCGCGCGAGTAACAAGCATATGCCATGCAGTCAAGCCCACCATTGAAATTGCCGCTGCATCAGTGAATGAAAGGTTATCAGGTAGTTTTACCACATTGACCTCAGGTAAATGGGTATATTCTGCAAAGGCGCCCCAAAGCGGGCCAGTCTGGAAGCCCCATACTTTCCTACTGCGGCAATCATATTCCCTTCCAGACGTGCACTCGTAACATATCCTGCAAGTCAGGTTTGGATATGAGGCCACTCTATCTCCAACCTTGATATTTGTCGTGACACTCTCGCCAACTTCAACAACTGTTCCAGCAGCATCACTTCCAGATATATGAGGCATTGGAATCTTAATTGGTTCGCCCCAAATCCCCCAAAGGTCATTATAATTATATGATGCCGCTTCAACTTTTATCAAAACCTCGCTGGATTTTGGCTTTGGGGTATCGATATCCTCAATTCTGACGACTTGTCTAGGATCTTTGTGATGTTCTCTGTAGACCGCTGCTTTCATCTATATGCTGTGTGATCTTCGATATAGATGCTCATAAATCCATCGCTGTGGTTAAATCAAAGATTTGGACTGCTCTATATTTAACCAAACCTTTTGCTAAGGAACTATATCTTTTGTCGTGATCTCTTTGAAAGATCAACAACCTCGTAAGGACACAAGTTAAACTCAAAATGAAAGCAATTTGATGGAGATACATAAGTTACAAGGTATCCATGTGTGGATGCTAGTTGACTATAACGCATGAAGACTGAGGTACCTCTGAGAGGAAAATGAGACTTTAAACAACTCTTTATCCTTAATCCTGCCCCAAGCAACACACACGACACCTTTCTCTATCACATTGAAAAATGCTTTAACGATTCGCGACATTGTGAGAGCTTTTCTCTCCCGGATCTCTCTGGGTACGCTAAAAAAGTAAATAGAACTAAAAACTTCATACCTTCGATGAATGAAATCAAATTAGTCATATTTGGATTGATAGCACTGATAATTACTGCGATATTACTTTGGACCTTGGACGAACCAGAAATCTTGGTAGATAAGGAAATAGAGGTGGCAACAGCATTAGGAGTAGGATTACTGATATTAATTTTAGATAGGAGAGCCGACCGTCGGGTTCATGAAATGATACATGAACAGCACCTATTGATTAGTAAAATGCATAATCAGATTAATGAACAAAATGAAATAATCAAGAATATGCAAAAAATGTCATCAACACCTGAAGATCAGCTGAGCAATAAAGAATCCTAACAAGACTCCCTACATTTGGAGAGCGACCTTTTGTCTGTATTACGATATTTTTTGCATCTTGATTTGATGACTCCTATTTTATTTACTATATTCTAGTTTTTGTCTTATCAACTCCGCAATGTGCATTTAGACACTTTCTTCATCAGAATCGTTGTATGACCGCTACGATTCTTCTTCGATTGCTAGCGCCCAAGCATGTTGCGAATGAAACTCTCTTGGCCATGAAATATCCAGCGCTTTCCATGAGACGCCTGAATCAGTAGAACAGAATATTCCGCGGTTGCTGGCAACATAAAACTCACCAGCATTCTTGGCACTTGAGGCTAATATTGCAATCATTGTTCCTCTTGGCTCAGGAAGACCTTTAGAAACTATTTCCCATCGACCGCCGTCTTCGGATCGCCTGTATAGAAATGACTCAGTATTTTGTTCTCCATAATGCGCTTGCCAAGCTCCTGAAGATGCGGATACGATTATAGTTTGAGGATTTTGAGGATCAACTGCAAGTCCGTAAAGGTAATGATGCTTCAGTCCTCCTGTCGGCCTATTCCATGTTTCTCCATGATCAAAGCTCTCAAAATAGCCATCACCTGCAGAAGCGTACAGCCGCTTCGGGGCCTTTCGATGTGTCGCTAGAGTATGAGTATCATAAGGCCCTTGATTTGCTCTATCTATCCAGGTTCTGCCACCATCGCGACTTTGAACGAGCGCACCTGCTTCTATTGCAACAAAAATATGTCCTGGACAGTTGATATCTGGTTGAATCCAGCGCACGTGATGGGTCCATGGTCTTGGTGGAAAGCTCCATGATTCAGATGATTTCAGCGCGTTTAGGTTAATCATACGCTCCCAAGATAGGCCTCCATCATTTGATCTATAGAATTCACTAGGCTCTGTTCCTGCATACACGGTGTTTAAGCCATTGTCTCCTCTTTCTGCGGGGTTGACTGAAACCGAGGTCACATTTTGGTTAGATAAGCTTCCCTTTCCAATTTGATCCCAATTTTGTCCGCCATCAACTGTCTTCCAAAGGCCTTCCCCGAATGTTCCGCAGTAAGCCCTGCCTGGATTAAGAGGATCAAACGCTATGCTTTGCGGATGAGTTCCTACTAAAGACTGGTGAATATTCCATCCTGCTTTTGTAGATCTGAGTACAAGAAGCGAATCATGCATTCCTGCTAGAACCGTTGTCATGACTGATATGGATCTATTAAATATCTCTTGAGATCATTTTAACTTTTAAGACCGAGTCTATCTCATGTTTATTATGAGATAAGATATGATGCATCAACAAGACTAGCATCGAGAAGCACCTCTGAGAAGTAGTGATATCTTGTTATTATGTAAGGAGAAGCAAATTTTTTGTTCTATTAACATGCTGTAGAATTTGGCCATTGGCAGATTACCGCTAACACTCAACTCGATTTAAAAGTAAAATACCAAAGTTAGCAATGTCAAATCAGCTTATTTCGGTCATTAAGGCCCATTTCCTTTCCATGATATCTCCTGAATGCTTCCGTAAGTGCCTTCATATTTAAAGTCAAAGTGTCCATCATTTGCGACAAGGATCTTTGAGGATGCCATGTCCATTCTCGAGGACTCAAAACCGCCTGATGGAAATTCCACTATGACGCGATGATCTTTGCCTGTCACGGGATTTTTTATTGGTTAGAGTTGGACTTCGCATATATCTTCTGCCTTTACTTGGCTTCTTTTCCCATCAAATTGGAAGATCATCTTTGCACGCTTGGGCTCTTCAAAATGATCAAGAGTCGCACTATATACATCAAAGGCGGAGCCCTTGGCTTCTCCCTTAATTATCTTCGACAACACTTCAAATTGTTCCTCGCTTGCCCTATTATCTATATATAGAGATGCTTTGCCATGACCCTCATGAATTGCTCCTGGATACCATCCTATCCAAATCAGGTTTAGTCCATCTAACTTTACACTTCCATAATTTCCATTCTTAATATGAATCCCAAACAGACCCTCACAACTTCCGTGAGTGGGTCTTGCATTGAATTGACACGGACACCCCCAGTCACAGTTGCAGCTGTCAAGATAAAGGCCGCTCAATTGCCACGTAGTAGTGAGTTTGGGGTTAGTCTGAGCTGTCATACACTTCAACAGGTAGTGAATTATTTAGACTTTTTTAGGATGTTAATTAGCCATTATCTTCAATAAGATGTATCAATGGATGATGGCTAATGAGCATATCGCTCATCCTCTCTCCGTTCCTGCCGGAACAGAGTTTGACAGACCAAATTTCATGAAGCGCCGAATCATTACCTATTAGTTATAATATTGTTGGAGAGTCTCCAAATTAAAGAGAGAGTCATTTGGATAGCAAGAAAGAGCTTGTACGCTGTGTAAAGAATCTATATTGGATGGGTCTTACTACTTCTGTATCAGGTAACCACAGTGTTAGGTTCCGAAATAATTGGATGTGGATCACACCATCGGGATTGTCGAGGTATAAAATTCAAGCAAACCATCTCGTTAAAGTACACCTAAAAACTGGCAAACCTTCTGGCAATACTAGACCTAGTATCGAGTTTAACCTGCACAGAAATATCTACAACAAGCGCCATGATGTTAATGCAATTGTCCATACCCATAGTCCTTTCACTATAGGGGTCTCCATATCTTCAAAATTCAGACATACTATCGAGGAGGCCCAAATTGTAGTTGGTGAGCCTGTGGTTATCTCGAACAAACCTTCTGGTTCAAACGATCTTGCAGAATCTGTATCCTTGGCATTCCAAAGAGAACCTTCCGTTAGGGTAGTTGTGATCAAAAATCATGGCGTTGTCGCAATCGGAAAAGATATTGATCAGGCCCGCGCTGTAGTAGAAGCGTTAGAGGAATGGTCTAAGATACTTACCATAGCGGAGATATTTGGGGGAGCCAGAGACTATCTCAGCTAAATCGATATCTGCGGAGCCAAAAGTTAAATCAATGATTGAAACTCTATTCTCATTAGTATCCTAAAGAGCTTCATGAGCGCCTGACTTGACGTCTTCTTCGAATAACAATTACAAACCTTAATACTAACTAATACCAGCCCATCCGATGACGGGACCAATCGATAAGAAATTATAGCTTACAGTCTTGATCAATTGATTATTTCCAAAGCGGTAAAGTAAATCCAAAAGTTGCACCTACTCCACTCTTGTTGTTTTCAGCCCATATGTCGCCACCATGAGCCTTTACTATGTTTTTTGAAATATACAGTCCAAGGCCAGCACCTTTCTCTGATCCAGAAATGAACTTCTGAAATAGCCTCGTCATTATTTCGGGATTTATCCCCTGCCCTTGGTCTGAAATCGATACTATGGCGGTCGGCTGACCATCTATGACTCTTATTCCTCTGGTTATGGTTATTAGTGCTCTATCTCCTTCTTTTGAAAATTTGACTGCGTTTGAAAGCAAGTTTGTAATCACTTGAACTATTCGGTTTGCATCAGCTAACACTATTGGATGCTCTCTATTTGTGTCCTCTGATCTGTCAGGGTATTCATCTTTGAGGCAGATGATAGCCTTCCTATTATTTTCTTTTTTATCAATTTCGTTTTCAAGAACTGCTTGAAAGTCCAAGACTACGCTCTCTACCAATTCATGAAGATCAATCTTTTGTGTTGAAAGTTGTAATCGTCCACTGTCTATCCGTGTAACATCTAGAATATTTTCGGCAAGGTTCTCAAGTTTGTGAGCATTCCTGACTATTACGTTAATAAGTTTTCTATGATGGTCGGGATCATTTCTAGCATCGTGCAGCATTTCTGATAATCCAAGTATTGGCTGCAGCGGAGTCCTAAGCTCATGTGCTGCTATGTTAATGAATTCTTTCATGGCGTTCTCGCTGTTTTCTAATTTGACATTAGCTATACGAAGGTTCTCTAGTATCTCTGTTATCTTCCATAAGTTATCGAATATGATTGCATACGAGCTCGCAAGTGCCCTGATATTTGAATATGTGGCTATACCTCCAGCCAAGTATGGATTGTCTAGGGTATCATCCTTTAATTCCCAGTTCATAAACTCTTTTCTATCGGATATCATTATGGTGATTCTTGTATTGAGGCCTACGTCAGACAGTCGGAGATTTATTTTTGGAGAGATTTCTCTCACTTTTCTCATCTGCTCGTTTTCAATCTCGGCACCGCCTCTTGGTACCAATAACTTTATGTCAACGCCTTTTTTAGAAATTTTCCTGTAAATATCGGCTGATTCTCCTTGCAAAGCAAACGTGAATGTGCGCGGCGTAGCAAAAAGGACCAACAGTTCCTTCTGTGTTTTGTTCATTATTTCAAAGGCACGATTAATTGATTTCTGTGTGTCTTGAATGATGTCTAATTTTTCCGGTGTCCTGCCTTCTTCGATCTCCCTTATCCTCTGTTCGGCAGGTATAGCCTTATTCCATAGGAGCTCAAAGAAGTACTGTTGTTGTTCAACAAAAGCCTTGACGTCACTATAAATAAATTCCACTGGCGGTTGCATATCATATATGTTGGCTGCAGCCCCATACTCCTTGCCATCTACTATTCCAAAATTTCCTTTAACTCCTTGTAAATGGCGTAATTCAACGTGGCAGGCCAATTCTTTGGAATATTTAACGTTCTCCTGTGTAATTTCTGTGACAAATCTTTGTCTGATACCTTTAGCCTTCAGCTGCTTAATCATCTTAAAATACTGTTCAGTGGTAACCAGAATCAAAGGAGATTTTGAATCATGGCAATAATCAGATGTTACTTTGGCTCGAGATAAAACTTCAAATGATTTTCTTGAGATTGTCTCAAGACCGGACCAAATCTCTGTTCTCTCAGTAGTCTCATAGTTGGCCAACGTTGTCGTCTTCAAAAGTACACGAAGTCTTTGCTTTATAAAGGTCTTGATCTTGTCGTTGCGGCTATTTTCGACCTGGGTCCATTTTGAGATCATCTAGTAAATATACCAAAAAAATGATCCTGCTTGGCTAGCCATACCACATTATACTTTTGATGTGTGTAGTCTTGTAACTAGGATAAGCTGATAGATGGATATGAAAACAGGTATTTTTAATTTTGTTTGGTGTCGAGCTTATTTCCCAAAAGGTCTTTCTCTTTCGACTCTAAATCCAACGCAATTTCAAACAGCCGTCCGAATCATCTAGAATGTCTTAGCGACCTGCATGTCGGCAGGTTACAAAATAAATTGACTTCGGAAGACTTCGTAGAGAGTAAAAGACCCTTTTTATTTGGTATCAAAATAAGAGTTTATAGAAAATTGGGCATGCTGCATCGTAAAAAAGGGATGTTTGCGAGCAATGTGGCGAAAAATTCGCAGAATATGAAGATTTAATTAAACATGCAAGACACATTCATCAGCATCCGATAGTAAAATGTCATGAATGTGGCAAAGAATTCATTCATGAGAAAGATAGACTGCATCATGTGAGAGAAGAAAACGCGAAGAAAGCTGAGAGTAGAGAACACAAAAATTTGCATTAACATAAACTTAACCGTCTTAATCCTCAAGAAGATGTTAATATTCAGAGAAAAAGCTTTAGTGATAACTTTGGTATCCGTTTTCATTTTCAAGTATTGATTAGATATCGTCCTTGATCATGCTATATTTCTCAAACCGACAGACTAATCCAACTTTTTCAAATATCCTTAACATCATCATTACATGATATTTTACACCACGAAGCACCAGGAGAAGTACAGTTCAAGAGAAACGCCGGGAAGCTGTGAACAAAACTAAGACACTTGTTGCTTGACAGAAACATGGGTAAACGCATTGAAAATATCAAAGGTTCTGTAACCTAGACACTAAACTCCTTATGGGCAGCAGCCCCTCTCCCTCAAGTTCTTCTTTCTTAATATAGCGTGAATGTTTATGGCTTCTTTCCATGAGCAAAATAGGCTGTCACCAAAACCAAGAGATCGTCCTCGTCTCCGCTCTTGATTTGCTTTCTGCGAATTATACATTATGCAAGAAATCAGATATTCCGGATGCAGAAATTGTAAAGGACGAGCGGGAAAATGATATCCGCTACCCTGCAATTTTGAGCCTCAAGTTTCCTTTCAAATTAAAGCCTGATCAATTAAATGCTGTGGATGCTTGGCTTCTAAGTAAAAACAAAGGGTCAATCATTTACAGCAGTGGCACCGGCAAAACAGAGATTGCATTTGAATGTGCTAGAAGGGCAGCTCAAATGTTTGGAAATCCCAGGTTCGTTATCCTGATGCTAGTACCGCGAATTGTTTTGATTGAGCAAAACTATACTCGCCTTGTCAGATATGGGATACCTCCCATGAAAATAGGTCGGTATTTTGGAGAGCAAAAGGATATTTGCGAGATAACAATAAGTACCTATCAAAGTGCGGCAGCCAACCTAGATATTGTAAATAAAGCAGACATGATAATTCTTGACGAGGTCCACCTTGCAAGTGCAACGGCGCGATCATATGGCAGGATCTTCGATATCATCTCAAATGACAGCAAGAAGGCGCTTTTGGGGTTAACAGCTACAATCGATGAGTCTGATCCTAAGAACCAAATAATTATTGCAACTCTTCCGCCGGTCAGAAAATATCCTATCAAAGATGCAGTCGCAGACGGCCGCCTGGCAAGGCCAATTATCATTCCAGTAAAAGTGAAGCTGACAGAGCAAGAGCAAAAAGCCTATGATGAATATAGCAAGAAAATAAGGACCATCTCTGCTCGGTTCAAAAGATATGATGCCCAGGCAATGATGGAACTAGCAAAACAAGGAGGATTTCCAAGCTGGCAGGCAAAGGCTTGGTTTTCAAATGTCAGAAAGAGAAAAGTATTGCTTGCTTCAGCAGATAACAAGTTAGCCGCAGCGGTAGAATTGATCAAAATAAAGCACCCCAACCAAAAGGTTATGGTTTTCAGCGAGACACTTGAATCTATCCGGGAATTAAAGCAGTATCTTAGCTCTAAAGGAATAAAGGCAATGCTAATCGACAGCGGTATGCCGTCATTTCGGAGGCAAAGGATACTGTCAGAATGGGGAAAAACATTCTATCCGTTGCTTTCTGTCCATACACTTGAGATTGGCTACGATGTTCCTGAAGTTGCAATTGAAATAATTCTTGCGACAACTTCTAACACGAACCAGATAATTCAGAGGGCAGGAAGGGTGCTGAGAAAAGTTGAGGGCAAAGAGAGCGCGTTAATCTATGTGATACATGTATCAGATAGCAGAGATGACAAAATTCTAGCGTGCGTAAAAAATGCGGTAGCTCTGTAGCAGAGTAATGAATAACCTTGCATTCTTCGTTTGGAACAGGGGTTGGTTCTGAAGAAAGTTCTTCTTTTTATTCGTAGTATATGGGAATTGGGCTGGTTATCCAACATATCACGTGACCTAGATGATGCTGAGGTTGGGTATACTTTACAAGATCATAATGCATTCATACAAAAAAGCCGAAAGAAGCCTCTGCCAGACGTCGATTGTTCAATTCCAATTATATCTTATAACCCCTCTTATTTGTGACCTACAAATCTAAAGGGACACGAGGAGAGGCTGCTTGAACAAATACTGGTGTCAACGAAGCTACTAAGACTAAAATCGAAATTATCCCGGCAATAAAATGAATGACATCACCTGCAAAAAATAGGCTTAATAATCAGCCAACTGCTCCTATTCAGATTATGTCTGATTACGAAAAGGTAGTAGATATTATATTCGGAAGGTGGAAGAGCCAGATATTATATTCTGGAGTTAAATTAGGTATTTTCGATCTTGTGAGCTCAATACCCCTTAGCGCAGAGAAAATAGCGAAAGAGCTGGCTCTGGACCCTGCGCTTTCATACCGACTCTTAAGAGCACTAGGTTCAATGGGCCTATTAAAGGAGGACCGTGACCGCCGTTTTTCTATAACTTCTATGGGTGAATTCCTACGGTCTAACACTCCGCACACCCTAAAAGGAGTTGCTCTATTAGAGGAGGGCCCTGAACACTATGCTGTGTGGAAGCATCTTGCTACTATGATCAAGGATGGCAAACAAGATGGATTTGTTCGAGAGTTTGGTCAAAGGATATTTGATTACGCGGCAGATCATCCATCTTACGCTGAAGTTTTCAATCAAGCAATGAGCAGTTATTCAGCTAGCCAGACTAGATGGGTTCTTGAGGCACTCGATGGATATGACTTTTCCGAAATACAATACGTCTGCGACATCGGGGGAGGTCATGGTCATATGATATGTAGTCTCCTCTTAATTCACCCTCACCTTCGAGCCACTGTTTTAGACATGGAGCAAGTTATTCAAGATAAAAATCTGCTTTGGGCAAATAAAATGGGCATCACTGCAGATCGATGCAGTTATGTTAGCGGCGATATGTTTGAGGCGGTTCCAACCTCAGATGCCTATTTTATGAAAATGATTTTTCATGATTGGGATGACGAAGAATGCTTAAGGATTCTTTCAAGCATTCACAAGTCATCAGCTACTAAAACGCGACTCTTTATAGTAGAGCATGTAGTTCCAGGACCTGAAACTCCGCATTTCTCTAAACTGTTTGACATTCATATGCTATGTGCTCTTACAGGCAGGGAAAGGACTGAAGAAGAATATCTGGCTTTATTGCAACAAGCTGGGTTTAAGCATGTCAGGACACACTTCCCTCCATCAAAAACTATGGGAGTAATCGAAGCAATAAAACCATGATGGTCGCTTAATCCTTGTGCATACTGCAGAAGAAATTACTTGTATGTGTTGATATGGGTAGCGCGGACAAGTCAAAGACATTTACAAAATAACCATGTCTATGGCTCAGTCAACTCTTCAGCTCTGATAGCCTCTAGGATCCGAGCATTGACTTCGTCCATATCGATATTGCCTCGCAAATACTTGTTCAGATCACTTGGTGCGATCATACCAACGGGCTTTCTCGTCTCTTCATCCACGACGAGCAGATGTCTTACTTTATTGCTCAACATCAGATCTGCTGCCGTTTCAACTGTTGCCTTTGGTTCTATTGTTGCGATAGGAGAAGACATTATTTCCCGAACACCAACCTCTTTGCTACTTGTTCCCGCAGCGCATACACGGACAACTAGGTCCCTTTCTGTCACTATTCCTATTGGGTCCTTGCTCTCATCTGACCTGTCAACGACGAGAACTGAACTAATTCTTCTGTCATTCATTTTTTTTGCAACCTCGTGTGCATTTTGTGTCACATCTATTGTTTCCAAGTTTTTAGACATTATTTCCTTAACAGCGTTTTGCATGAATATACAAGTGATTAAATGAATAATAAAAATATTCAACCTAAGCAGCTGCTAGGGTCGTGGCGCAAAGAGAAAGTTTTTTTCCTCATTTTAAATAGAGGGCGAGTTTAGCTGTACTGATAGAAATCGAGTCTTCGAAATTAGAACAATTGATGTATTGTGGCTGTCTAACTGTGCTTAGCTTATTTTATTTTGTAAAATAGTTTTTAAATCTGACCGGTAAGAATGAGAGCGTGCTATATGGTTTTTTGTTCGTTTGATGTTTAAAAGATGACGAGATAATTCTCCGCGTCATCATGTTATGACTACTCGGTTCATCGTCGTCTATTATCCAACTCAACTTCAGATACTGATTAGCTTTGATACCAATAATCCTTCGTATTATACTCACATGTTTTGCCACATGTTGGACATCTTTCTGTCCTATTTTCAAGTATAGATGTCTTACCATAATCCAATTGATCTATCTGAACCACAGAGGGGAACACAGAGCCACACTCTCTGCACTTGATAACTAGTGTCATATCCTATTCTTTATGATGTCACATTTCCTATCAAGTATATAACCTCTAAACATCACAATCATGCGATACAGGGACCTAAAGAGAACACTCTAATGAGCGCGAAGGACAAATAGGCAAGGCTCGAAAAGGATAGCTTTACGTTTCTGAACCTAGGGTCAATCATGTACCCGACCCCCATAATTAGGAGAGTAAGGAAGTCGTCAACCTGGAAAGTCCGATGGAGGGAAAAAGAGTTACTCGCAAAACCAACATATTCTGCTCCCAGCAGAGCCATCATCCAGATTGACCCAATAATAGATCCTGCGAAGACGAAAATGACGGCAGATATTATGAAAGGCTTACTTACTATGTTGACTTTGATGTTGCTCTCCGACAACCATAAAGGAACTGCTTCAAGTCTATATTATGATTAAGCATGACAACATTTTGATGGGGGCCATAAGCGTACGCTCAAAGAGAGCCATCATCGCCGGATGATAAAATTGGCACAATTTTTCTTGCCATACTGGTCTTTTTGGTTATCTATTTAGTCGTCGTCGTCATCATCATCATCCAGTACTCCAAATGATAAATTAACTGAGGTGCGATACTCAACAATTCTGCCGCTCGCGGGGTCAATCCTTGCAGTCATATCCTTAACCTTGATTCCGCGTATGCCCCGAATTGTTTTTCTTGCTTCCTCTACTGCGACCATTGCAGCATCTTCCCAGCTCTTATCTGATGTGCCGACAATTTCGACAATTTTAGCTACTCTTGTTAAAGCCCTTCCTCGTTGTTCTTTCCCTCCACCGCCTTGTGTTGAAACTGTCTCCTTTCTACCTCTTTCCCCTTCTTCTGCCGCTGATGTCATAACAGATAAATCAGTACACATTTGAAATAAGTGTTCTTAACCAGGCGTGATCCGCGTTTATATAATAATGCAAAGAATTACCTACAAAATCTGATACGGATCCCTGTCTTCCGCAACACCTTGACGCGAGTTCAGTCTAACAGGGAAGCGAACAGGAAAAGGGTCAACATCTAAACTTGACCTTAGATACATTTGGGAAAAAAGTTACACTCAGGAAAAGGGGAGCGGGGTTAGACTCTCCTTTTGCAATTCTTCTTCTAATTGC
>OBLR010000035.1_pt1 | contig 19436 bp, 18 predicted proteins | sample 1519891 | NCBI WGS metagenome assembly OBLR01 (sample SAMEA3113583, study PRJEB22503) | soil metagenome | reverse complement strand
CCGGCTATCCGTACGGCGTCTATCTATCTGTACGGGGTCCGCGTGCAGGCCTGGCCGTAGCTCCGCCGCCGACGTCTCGGTCTTTCCTTCCGACACGTCGGCGAACACCATGGGGGTGGCGCGGTTCCCGGCTGTTGCCACCGGGTCCTGCTTCCATCCACCGCAAGCTCAAGGAAGAAGCCGTCATGAGCGTGCTGTCCACGGGGTTCACCGAGAAGTTCGCCATTCCGTACCCGTTCGCCTGCGCCGGAATGGCATTCGCGGGCGGCACCCCTGAGCTGGCGGTGGCGGTCACCCGGGCGGGCGGCATCGGCGCGGTGGGGGCCGCGCTCATCCCCCCCGACAGGCTTCGGCACATCATCAATGAGGTCCGCCGGGGCGTGGGAGCGGCACCGTTCAACATCAACTTGATCACGTACTTCGACAACGCCGAATCCGTCCGCGTCTGCGCCGAGGAGCGGGTGCCGATCGTCTCCTACCACTGGGGCCACCCGCCGGCCGACCAGCTCAAGTACCTGCGCGAGGCGGGGGTATCGGTATGGGAACAGGTCGGCTCCGCCGACGCGGCCAAGCTCGCCGTCGACGACGGCGCCGAGGTCGTCGTCGCCCAGGGCTGGGAGGCCGGCGGCCACAATTACGGCGGCCTGCCCGCCATGGTGGGTGTTCCCGCCATCGTGGATGCCGTGGGGGACCACGTACCGGTCCTCGCCGCCGGCGGGATCACCGACGGACGCCAAGTCGCCGCGGCCCTATGCCTGGGCGCCGACGGCGTGTGGGTCGGAACCCGGCTGGTCGCCTCGGCGGAGGCTCAGGTGCATCCCGAGCACCACCGCCGACTGATCTCCTCCCTGGGCGAAGACACCGTACGCACAGCGATCTTCGGCCCCGAGTGGCCCGAGTTCAATCCGATGCGGGTCCAGCGCAACCGCGTGGTGGCCGACTGGAACGACCGGCTGGACCAAGTGCCGACCGACCGTGACTCGCTCGAACAAGTCGGCACAACGGTCTTCCAGGGGGCAGAGACCGTGCTGCGCAAATTCAACGTGCTGCCGCCGGGGCCCGAGACCAAGGCCGACTGGGAGGAAATGCCATGGCTGATGGGACAGGGCGTCGGTCTCGTCCACGACATCAAGCCCGCCGCTGAAATCGTCCGCGAAATGATGGACCAGGCCGAACGCGTACTCACCCGGTTCGGGTCCGGGCAGCCGTCATGAGGTGCTGGTGACCCTCTGTGTGGCGACTTGCTCGGCGGGCGAGCAGCCGATCCGTGAGCCGGACGCATGGGTGAGCCAGAGCTTCCCCTCGACGGTGGTTCTCATTCGAGTGTCGTTCGAGTGGGTCAGACGGTTCGGCGCGTGCGTCACTCATGGTCTTCGGCCGTGCTCGATCTGCTGCGGCACCTTGAGCGTGAAGGCTTTGGCGGCGCGCCGCGTGCGCTGGGCTTTGACGACCAAGGGCGAGAGGTTCTGACCTACATCGAGGGCGAGGTCGGTGGTGGTCTGCCAGAAGCGGACACCGGGCCTGTACAGGATGCGGATCACTGGGTCTGGCGTGACGACGTGCTTGTGCACCTCGGCGCCCTCGTGCGTGCGTATCACGATGCCGCGGCGACGTTTTCGTGGGCCGGCCGGGAGTGGCAGTTGGAGGTTCGGCAGCCGGTCGAGACGGTCTGTCACAACGATCTGTCGCCGTGGAACACCGTCTTTCGGTCGGGTGTGCCGGTGGCGTTGATCGATTGGGAGTCGGCGGCGCCGGGGCCGCGCGGTTGGGACCTGGGATATGCCGCCTGGCGTTGGGTGCCGTTGTGGCATGAGGAGAAGTGTCGAGCGGCGGGACTGCCGACGAGCATCGCGGACAAGGCGCGCCGGTTTCGCTTGCTGCTCGACGCGTACGGTGTCGAGCCTGACGTTGGCATCGTGCGGACGGGGATCGAGCGGATGCGGCAGTTTCTGGGCCACTTGTGGAAGCTGGTCGCTGAAGGTGCTGAGTGGGAGGTGGGGCTGGCTCGTCGCGGTCTGCTCAACGAATTGGCGCTTGAGATCGCGTGGGTGGAGGAGCACGCTGTTGCGCTTGTGGAGTCGTAACACGACATCCATGCGGTCGCAATCTTCTGCCGGCCGTTCTTATGAGAGCTAGGACGGCAGTCGCTCCTGGCCGCCGTCGTAAACGAGCAGGCCATCGTCGCGCAGCCGCGCGCCTTCGCTGACGCGGTGCTTCTCCAGCCGGCCGTCGTGCATGAGGTGGCGTACCGGCACGCCACGGGCGAACAGCGCGAAGTCCGCGATCATACGACGGTGGCAGCGCCACCAGACGCTCTCACTGCACATGACGGCGGTGGGGCGCTCGGCGGCCTCGACGAGCACTTCGTCAACGGCCACGAGGAACGGGTCGGTACGCATGTGCGCCGCGTAGCCGCGGAAGGCGTCGTTGCGCCAGACCACATCGGGCGAGCCGGCCGGCACCTTGCGGAACCCCCCGAGCCTTTTCTCCCAGCGGTAGCCGATGCCGCTCTCGGGCAGCGACCGCTCCAGCTCCGTACGCGCGACGGCCGGATTGCGGCGGCTGCCCGGCGCGGTACGCACGTCGACCAGCGACACGACTCCGGCGCCGCGAAGCAAAGAGATGATCTCCTCGATGGCGGCGGTGCCATGCCCGAACGTCACCAACGGCCACTCCGCCATAAACGTACGGTACCCACGTGATCGACAGCGGCGGTCACTTCATCGGAGTACGGGCCCAGGCGGCGATCCAGGCAACCTCCATTAGTGCGTCGAGCAGGTAGGTCCAGCGGAGTCTTTCTTTGGGGACGTAGTACAGGTCGACGGCCAGCAGTGTTGTCGCGGTGCCCAGGCCGATGCGGCACGCGCCGCGGCGACCCTCGGCGGTGTTCGGTGTCCGCAGCTGTGACCACCCCGCGGTGATGAGCAGACCGGCGACGGTACGTTGCAGCCAGTCATCGGACTTGGGACCGAACACCCACGCGAAGCTCGTCAAGTTGAACAGCGGCCAGGCTCCTCCCGCGATGTTGAAGGCGCCGTGGGCGACGGCGAGGGACCGTGCTCGTTTGGCGGCCGAAGGCATGGGGCTATTTCCCGGCCTTCCTGATCATGTCGCGGACGCGGTCGGCCACCGCCGCGAGCGGGCCGACCAGGAGGTTCTTGGTCGCGGTCTCGGTTCCGGGGTGCGGGTGGGTGGGGGCGGTCGCCTGAGCGGCGCGTACGGCCGCGGCCAGGGCCTTGCGCTGCTGGTCGCTGAACGCGTCTCGCAAGCGCTCGAACTCATAGCGCTCCTCGGCGCGGGCGTGGGTCAGCACGTCGATGCGGAGCTTGTCGAGTTTGCGCAGGAACTCGGGGTCGTCGGTGTCCATGCCTTCCAGCTCGGCGAGCAGTTCCTTGGCCTCGCGCTCTTCCTCCAGCCGGTCGTCGGCGATGCCACCTCCGCCGGGCAGCACCCTGCGGGCGGCGGGATGCACGATCTCCTCTTCGGCGGTCTCATGTACGGCCAGCAGCCGCACCAGCTGCTGGAAGGCGTCCTTACGCTGCTGCCCGGCGCTGCCTTGAACGAGGTCGAACTGGTCCCTGATCTGGGCGTGCTGCCACAGCAGCAGCTCGATGACGTCGTCGGTGGGCGGTGCTTGGGCGGTGGATGTGTTCATCTGGGCGACTCCCCCGTGTAGTGCCTCGGCGATATGGCACGGCTCTCGGCCGGCCCGCCTTGGCGTTCCCCGTTAATGGCAGAGCGATTACCCAGATGCGCGGCCATAAACGGGTGGCGGCGCTCGCTCCTTCATAAGCCGGTAAAGGTTTTCCAATAGCGCGGAACCGCAACGTGCGAACGGCCCTGGCCCGGGTAAGTGGGTGCGAACCCAAGTCGAGAGGTGAGCCATGTCGTTCAACCCACTTGAGCACCGCGGCATCCCGCTGGACCAGCAGATCCGCACCTGGCGGGAGCTCGACGTCGAGCCGGTCGACCCCGACCGTTCCGACCCGTACACCAAATGCCGGATCATCGCCATGAACGGCATCGAGGTCGAAGGCGTCATGTTCAGCCACCACTTCGCCCGGGTCTGCCCGGACCCAGAGGTCAAACGGCAGCTGGCCGAGGTGCGCTACGCCGAACAGCAACAGCAGAAAGTGGTTAACTGGCTGCTCCCCGGACAGTCTTCCATTCTGGAGACGACCATCGCCTATGAGCAGGTTGCCGTGGACCTGACCGGCTGGGTCGCCAGGATGGAGCCCGATCCCTATCTCAAACAGGCGTATGAATTCGGGGTGCTCGAAGACTTTGATCACCTGTATCGGTACGCCAACCTGTACGAGATGATCGAGCACCGCCAGGCCGAGAAGATCGTCGAGCAGTTGACCGAGGTGATGCCCGGCCGGCCCACCGAACGCCATCACCGGCACCCGGCCGACAACGTCCGCGATCCGTACGACCGGGCCACGGCGGCGCCGATCTCCAAGCTGCACGCCCTGACGATCATGGCCGCCGAGCAGCAGACCATGAACTTCTACATGAACGTCGGCCCCCAGTACATGGAGCCGATCGCCCGGCAGCTCTACCAAGAGATCGGGCTCATCGAAGAAGAGCACGTCACCCACTACGAGTCCCTGGTGGACCCCGGAGAGACCTGGTGGGAACGGCTGGTCAACCACGAGTACAACGAGTGCTACATGTACCACTCGATGATGGAGACCGAGTCCGACCCGAAGGTCAAGGCGATTTGGGAGCTCCACCTCAACATGGAGCTCGAGCACCTTCGCATCGCCTGCGATCTGATGCGCCGCCATGACGGCCGCGATCCGGAAAGCATCCTCGCCGCCGAACTGCCGCCACCGGTCACCTTCGAGCCCAACAAGGAATACCTGCGAAATCTGCTGGCCACCCAGATCGACCTGACCACGCTCGGCGCCGGGTACGTCCGCGACGCACACGAACGCTTCGAGCAGATGCAACAACAGATTCACGGTGGCGAGAAGCCGCCGAGCGAACGCGTCATCGACGAGCACCGCGCCCAATTCGACGCCGAGTACCGGCTGCAAACCGACGGGCAGCACCCCGTCGGCAGCCTCCGCTGAAACCCGCCCCGGCCCGCGCGAGCGGCACCCGGCGCCGGCGGCCATGGACGGCCGGCGCCGGTGCGAGCGGACCAGACCCGGATCGTCCCCAAAACTAGGGGTATGCGGAGTAAATGACTTTTGACTCCGCCATGAGCGGCGTGAAGCCGGATGTCAGATATGGGCTGCCGGCGTTCTCGGTCGCGGCGTCGGCTCATGCCTGGCGGGACGGGGTACGCACGCTGGGCGGCACCGGCTGATCCGCACGATGGGAGATGTCGATCTCGTCTTTGTGATCGCGGGTGCCGGGGCGCTGCTCAGCGCGGCGTTGCCGGACTTGATCCACCGGTTGCCGGTCTCGTTGCCGCTGGTGTTTTTGTTCGGCGGGATGGGGTTGTACGTGATGCCGCTGGAATTGCCCGCGCCCGATCCGGTGGCGCACCGGGTGCAGGTGGAGCACCTCACAGAGCTCTGCTTGATCACGTCTTTGATGGGTGCCGGGCTGGCGCTGAACCGCCCGTTCGGCCGTCGCGCCTGGTCGAGCACCGGCCGCCTGCTGATCGTGGTGCTGCCTTTGACGACGCTGGTGGTCGCCGGGACGGCGTACGCGCTGCTCGGGTGGCCCCCGGCGGCGGCGCTGCTGCTGGGCGCGGCGCTCGCGCCCACCGACCCGGTCCTGGCGTCCGACCTGCGGGTGGGTGAGCCCACAGACGCCGAGCACGACGACGATGAGGTCCGGTTCGGCCTGACCTCAGAAGCCGGTCTCAACGATGGATTGGCCTTTCCGCTCGTGTACGCGGCGATCGCCCTGGCGGCCGCCGGCGGGGCATGGTCGGGTGACTGGCTGGGCGAATGGCTGACGATCGACGTCATCTACAAGGGCGTGGCCGGAGTCGGCGTCGGGTTGCTGGCCGGGTGGGCTCTGGGTCGGCTGTTCTTCGCCGACCGCCCGTCGCTGCGGCTGGCCGAACGCAACGAGGGGTTCGTGGCGATCGCGGCCACCCTGCTGGCCTATGGCCTCGCCGAGGTGGTCGGCGGGTACGGCTTCATCGCCGTTTTCGTCACGGCCTGCGCCATCAGGGCGGCCGAACGCTCCCACGGATATCACGGTGTCCTGCACGGCTTCATCGAACAGATCGAGAGGCTGATGACCGCGTGGCTTCTCCTGCTGGTGGGCGGGTACGTCGCCACCGGCGGGCTGGGGCACCTCAGCTGGCAGGGGGCGGCGGCCGGCCTGCTGCTCCTGCTGGTGTGGCGACCGCTGATCGGATGGCTGGCGCTCCATCGCTGCCCCGCCGGCCCGCGGGAGCGGCGGGTGATGGCGTTCTTCGGCGTTCGCGGCATCGCCGCCCTGTTCTACCTCGCCTATGCCCTCGGCCAGGCCGACTTCGGCGTGGACCCCCGGTCCCTGTGGGCGGTGGCGGTGTTCACCGTGCTCGCTTCGGTGTGCCTGCACGGCCTGACCGCCACCCCGGTCCTGTCCTGGCTGGACCATTTGCGCCACCGCCACACACGCTCAGCCGCCCGCTGACGCACCGTCACCGCGAATCCGCGGGCCGGCCTGATGGTTCGCCGAAGCCCATGGTCCGCGGTTCCTCTCGTCGTCGGCATGTCCCTGCCACCCATGGCCCGCCTTCAGGGGCGTACGGCGACGCGTCGCCTGGCGGTTTGGACGGCGGCGGTGAGGCCGGCGATGTCGTAGGCGCCGTGGTGGCGGCGGCCGTTGATGAAGAAGGTCGGAGTGCCGGATACGCCGCTGACGTCGGCCGAGTCGACGTCTTCGGCGATGCGCGCCGCGCCGGTGCTCTTGCGCAGGTCGGTACGGAACCGCTCGACATCGAGCCCGAGTTCGTCGGCGTACCCGACCAGATCACGAGGCCGCAAAGCGTCCTGACGATCGAGCATCAGGTCGTGCAGCTCCCAAAACCCGCCCTGCGCGGCGGCGGCCTCCGCGGCCAGCGCCGCGACCTGGGCCTGCGGATGCACGTCGCTGAGCGGCAGGTGCCGCCACACATAGCGGACGTCGCCGGCCTCGGCGAGCAGTTCGCGGATGACGGGCTCGGCCCGGCCGCAATACCGGCACTCGAAATCGCCGTACTCGACCACCGTGATCGGCGCTCTCGCCGGGCCGCGGATGTGGTCGCGCTCCGGATCCACCGGCGCCGCCAGATCGACGATGGTCTCGGCGGTGCCGAGCAGCGCCCGCAGCCGCATCCGGGCCGGCAGCAGCGCGGTCACCCGGACCACCATCCAGGTGAGGACCGAGGCGCACAGCGCGGCCGACAACACGCCGACCTTCGCTTCGTCGAGTCGGGGCCCGGTGAAGGCGAGCGTCGCGATGAGCAGGGCCACGGTGAAGCCGATGCCGGCGATGGCGCCGCCGCCGGTCACGGCCGCCCACCCGACCGGTGGCCGCAGCCGGCCCCGGCTCAACCAGGTGACCAGGCTCGAAAGGGCGAGGATGCCGATCGGCTTGCCCGCCACGTACCCGATGAGGATGCCCAGCGTGACCGGCGAGGTATAGGCCTGGCCGAGGAAACCGGCGCTGACCGGGATCCCGGCGTTCGCCAGGGCGAACAGCGGCACGATCACATAGCTCGTCCAGGGGTGGAACAGCTGCTGGAGCCGTTCGTTCGGCGAGATCGCCGCGGCGACCTCGGTCTGCGCCGACCGGGCCAGCTCCGGCGTGGGCTGTTCGCGGAAGAGCCGGAACATCTCGGTGGCGCGTTCGAGATCGGTGCGCGTGGCGGGATAGGCGTACGTCAACAGCCCCATGACCAGGCCGATCACCACCGGCTCCACGCCGGAGGCGTTGAGCGCCACCCAGCCGGCGATCCCCAAGGCCGCATAAAGCGGCACATAACGGACGTCACCGGCGCGGGCGAGGAAGACCACGGCCATGATCCCCGCGGCGATGAGCAGCGCGGGCAGCGCGACGTCCTCGCTGTAGACCCCCGCGATCACCACGAGCGCGATCGTGTCGTCGACCACCGTCGCGGTGAGCAGGTAGGCGCGCAGCCTGGCCGGCAGCCGCCGCCCGAACAGCGCGAGCAGGCCCAGCGCGAACGCCGTGTCCGTCGACATCGCGGCGCCCCACCCGGACATGGTCGGCCGGCCCGCGTTCGCGGCCAGGTAGATGGCCACCGGCACCACCATGCCGCCGACCCCGGCGGCCAGCGGCAACGCCAGCCGCCGCCGGTCGCGCAGCTCGCCCATGTCGAACTCGCGCCGCGCCTCGAGACCGACGACGAAGAAGAACACCGTCATCAGACCGCTGTTGACCCAGTGCCGCAGGTCCAGCGTCAGACCGGCGTCGCCGACGCGGATCGACGCGGGGGTCGACCACGTCGCCTCATAAGAGGAGGGGTGCACGTTCGCCCACACCAACGCGGCCAGAGCCGCGGCCAGCAACACGACGGCCCCGCCGGTCTCGGTGCGCAGGAACTCCCGCAGCGGCGTCTGCAGACTCCGAGCCCACGCCGTCCGGCCGGAAAACGGCGTGGCGGGCGCCGGTCCCACCCCCACACCAACGATTATCCGTCCGGGTCCGCCGGGGCGGCGGGCGGGCCGGGATCGCCCGCCTTCCGCTGATCGCGCTATTGGGCGTCGGCGGTGAGTTCGGGTACTCGGCGCCGATATCGGGCGATCAACTCCGCGTTCGCCGTGTCGCCGCCCGCCACATTCGCGCTCGTCCATCTCGGCAGCTCGACGCCGCGCGCCGCCGCCAGGTCGTCCAGCTCGGCCAGCAGGACCGACCACGCGTACGCGGCGAGGATCGTGGACACCGCGGCGGTGCGCGGCGCCCCGGGCGGGTGGACGACGTCGCCCGCGGGCACGGCCGTGTCGAGCACGACCGTCGCGTGGTCGGACAGTACGGTGCCGGCACGCGCCGCGGCACCGGCCGAGGCGTCCGGTGAGGTCACCGCGATCACCGGTACGCCGCGCGCCGCGCACTCCTGCGCGATCTCCACCGGGTAGGGGTTGCGGCCGCTGGTGGAGAACACCACGGCGGCATCCGGCGGCGTCGGCCCGGCCGCCCGCACGACCGTACGGCCAAGACCGTGTCGCCGTTCGGCGAGCGTGCTGCCCAGGGCGCCGGCGAGCGGCAGGACCGCGGGGTCCCAGATCGGCCGGACCGCGGCCAGCCCACCGGCCCGGTAGAAGGTCTCGAAGACCAGGGAAAGGGAGTGCCCGGCCCCCGCGACGTAGACGATCCCGTCGGCCTCGATGGTCTTGAGCAAGACTCCGGCCGCGTCGGCGATCGCCGCGCCGGAGCGAACGTCGAGCTCATCCAGCAGTGTGCGGATACGGTCGGCATGCCGGCCGCGGGTGACCTCAGCGTTGCCCGCCGGACTCGCCTCCTTGGGCATCCGGGAAAACCTCCTTCAGCGTGGTGAGCAACTCCGTGCCATCGCTCGCCGCGCGCAGCCGTTCGGCCAGCCCGTCCGACAGCGCGCGGGCCAAGGTGGCCAACGAGCCGACGTGCGCTTCGGCGTCGGGAGTGCAAAAGGTCAGCAGCAGATCGACCGGGTCGTTGTCCGGGTGGCCGAAGGGGACGCCGGACGCCAGCCTGGTTACGGTCACTCCGACGGCCAGCCCGCCGTCCTCGGGGCGGGCGTGTACAAGGGCCAGGCCGGGCGCCAGCACGATGTACGGCCCGTGCCGCTCGACCATCGCCACGCAGGCGTCGGGGTAGCCTTCGCCGGCCACGCCGAGATCGACCAGCGCGGCGGCGGACTCGCGGATCGCCGTCCGCCAGTCCGCCGCGGTCACGCCGTCGCGATATCCGACAGCCGTCACGCCAGCCAGCCCCGCGCGGTGAGCCGATCCCGCAAAGTGGCCTGCAGGCCGTCCTTGTCGAGAAAGTCACTGATCGCGATCACCACAGGGGCCAGGTCGGCCAGCTCGCTGGTGTGCATCTCCTGGCCGATGACGACGTCGGGCCGCATCCCGCGCGCCGTGGACACGTCGGTGCATTCCACCCGCGCGTCCACGCCGAGAGCGCGCAGCGCGTCCTCCGCGGTCATCTTCAGCATCAGGCTTGATCCCATTCCGACGCCGCACACGGTGAGGACGTCGAGCGGCCGGTCGAGCGGCCGGTCGAGCGGCACGGTCATGCCCCCTCCGAGCGCGCCTCGGCCGCTGGCCGGCCCTCAGGCTCGCCGAGCCGGCGGCTTTCGCGGCGGCCGAGCAGCAGCAGGGTGACGGCGGCGGCGCCGAGCGCCACCACGGGGATCGCCCAGATCGCGTTGCCGCCGAGTACGGGATCCAGGGCCTTGAACAGCCAGGCGATGGCGTACCAGTCGGGGTCGGCGAGGGTGGCCAGCTCGGGGGCGGTACGGGCGTACACGTCCCAGGTGATCGCCTGGCCGACGGCGAGCACCAGCCCGGTCAGCGCGCCGCCGATCACCGCGCCGCGCCAGCCGGCGACCGCGTTGCCGAATACGGCGACCGCGCCACCGACGAAGAACAGCATGATCATGGGCGGGGCGAGGGTGAACCATCCGGCGGTCGCGAACAGGCCGAGGAGGGCGAGGAACACACCGGTGGCGGAGACGAAGCCGATCATCACCGCGGTGGGCGCCACCGGGAAGACCGTGGGGGCGTCGAGCGCGGGCCGGGTGCCGGGGATGACCTTGTCGCTGATCCCCTTGAACGCCGGCACGATCTCGGCGAGGAACATCCGCACGCCGTACAGCAGGATGGCGATCCCGCCGGCGAAGCGCAGGCCGACCAGCAGCCCCCACACCCACGGCGAGATCTTCGGGTCGAGCTCGGCGGCCTGCTTGGCGACCACGGCGTCGTCGGCCAGCGCCACTCCGATCAGCATGATCACGGAGATGATGAGCGCGGTGCTGACGTTGACGTCCTTGAAGAACGACAACTGCCGCGGCAGCTGGACCTTCTCGGTATCGTGCCGGTCCCTGTCGCCGAGCGGGCGGGCGACGTATCCGGTGAGTACGCAGGCCAGCGAGCTGGTGTGCGCGTAGCCGAAGCGGTCATCCGGCATCACCCGGTGCATCAGCGGACGCATCCACAGCGGCTGCAGCGTCCAGTAGACGGCCACGAAACCCGCCCCGCACAGCACCAGCGTCAGTTGGTTGGCCCGCGGCGCGAGCGTGACGAGCGAAGCGACGGTGACCGCGCTGATCCAGAACATCAGATGGCCGGTGAGGTAGAGATATCTGGCCGCGGGAAACAGCCGTACCATCGCGACGTGCACCAGGAACGCGGTGGTGAGCACCAGCGCGATGGTGCCGCCCTGGGTCTGCAGGAAGTCGGCGAGCGTGCGTTCGGCCTTGGGCGGGGTGGTGCCCATCGCGTCGGCGAGCACGGTCTGGAAGCTGGTCAGCCCGCCGGTGAACACCTCGATGCCGATGAAGAGGATGACCACGCCGATGGTGGCGCGCAGCGCACCGGCGAGCGTGTCCTCGAAGCGCTTACGCTGCAGCAGCAGGCCGACGAGGGTGATCAGGCCGATCAGGATGGGCACCTGGCCGAACACGTTGTTCGCCAGGAAGGTGAAGACATCGTTGACGAAGTCCATGGCGGGTCACCTCAATCCTTGGGGGACGTGGAGCAGACGGCGGGCTCGGGACCGCCGCGGTCGGCTTGGCGAACGGGCCGGCCGAGGGGGTCAGCGCAGCGCCGGTCGCAACTCGAGCTCCAATCGATAGCGGTCGCCGCGATACACGGAGCGCACGAACTCGACGGGGTGGCCCTGTTCGCTCCTGGTCAGCCGCTCGAACAGGAACGCCGGCGCATGTACCGGAACGCCCAGCACCTCGGCCTCCTCCGCGGTGGTGACCGTCGCCTCGATCGTCTCCGCACCGGTGGCGATGACGATCCCCCGCTCGCGCAGGTGCTCATAGAAGGACCGCCCCTCCAGGTCCTCTTTGCGCAGGTCCGGAAGCAGCGCCTTGGGCAGATGCAGCGTCTCGACCGCCATCGTCGCCTCATCCGCCAACCGCAGCCGTTGAATGGTAAATACCTCTTCGAGAGGCGAGATCCATAGCTTTTGGCCGATCTTCGCCCCGGCCGTCGTGACCTGAAAGGACAGCACCCGACTGCCCGGCCGCATCCCGCGCCTCGCCATGTCCTCCGAGAACGAGGTCATGGTCAGCGGCACCGCGACCTTGGGCTCCGCCACGTACGTGCCGCTTCCCTGCCGGCGATCCAGCAGGCCGTCGCTCACCAGTTCGTCGATCGCCGCGCGCAGCGTCGGCCGGGAGACCCCGAGCTCCTCGGCCAGCCGCCGCTCGGAGGGGAGCGCGTCGCCGACGGCGAGCGATTCCAGCATCGCCAGCACCTCATCGCGGACCACACGCTGTTTCGTCTGGCTGACGCGACGTTCGCCGACCGATTGCAACGTCCCGCCCTCCAGAATCCGCCGATACGCATGATCCGCTTGGCGCCAAAGGTAAGACCCATCACCGGATTGGTCAATACCACCGCACGCCACGTCGGCGCGGGCGCCGGCCCGCCGATGGATGGCGCTCGGCCCCGTCAGGGGTCGGTCTGTTCGTCGGCTGTTTCTGAGTCCGCGGTGTCAGGAGCGAGTTTGATCCAGGCGTTGAGCCGGCTCTTCTTCGCGCGCACACTAATTTGTTCGTACTTGTCCGGGAAGAGCTGTACCGGATATTGCTTGATGACGCTCTGGTAGACGAACTCCGACGCGATGAAGCCCAGGCATGTCCCGGGCGGCGACTTGGCGAGCCTTTGTTTGAAGGGACGCGCGTCTATCAGCCGGGTGACATTGATGATAACCTGCCCGTTCACCCCGTTGGCATCTGATTCGACCGGGCCGACGTCCAGCGCCACCCGCAACTTGAATCGTGCGCCACCCTCGGCGTCGGCGTTGTACCGGCTCAGTTTCTCGGTGATGTGGGTCAGGAGTCGATGGACGATCTGCTTGGGCGCGACGTCCTTTATGATGAAGAGGATCCCATCGCCGCGGTCCTCACGGTAATGGTCCGGAGAAATACCGGCCGCGGTGAACGAGTCGAGGACGATCTGGTACATCGCCCGCCTAATGATCCCGCGATCCTGATCAGTACGTGTGGAGAAGCCGACGACGTCGGTCAAGAGGACCAAACAATTCTGGCCGGTCAAGTTGCCGGATGGTATCCGTTCCGCCGCCGCGCGGGCGGGCCGAGGGAAATTCCGGAAGAGGTCATGTGCGACCTCGATCGCGGCGCGTGGGGCGCCACTCGCCTCAAGGACACGTTCGATCAGGCCCCAGGTGAGGTCGAAAGCGACATCGCCCGAACGAAGTCTGTCGACCATGTGGGCACTGACGCCGCGATGGTCGGCGCGTGTGAGCGTCGTGTTGTACGAATGCGGGGAATTCCGAAAGATCCAATCAACGAGCCAGCGCAGCCGGTCCAGTTCTGATCCCCCCGGGCAACCGAGCTCGAGGAAATTCTCGATCTCGGCTCTGGTCGATTCTCGTCTCCGCTTGCTCCGGAGCCAGGACAAGGGGCCCATAGCACGTTCCGTCAGCACTGGGTCACCTGGCCGGTGCGGTGCCGGCGATCAGGTGGTCCCTTGGCGGGCACGACGGCCGGCAGCACCGCGATGTAAGGGGGTGCGCCAGGAATGAGCGCGCGGGCATGCGACCGCGTCCGGCAGCGATCCGCTCGGGTAGGTGGACGTTTTTCACTATCCACGCGGTTCACACGCACGAGACGTAGGCGCTCCCGGGGCAGGCCGAACAGTGTGCTTGCGCTTGGCCGGTAAGCGCCAAGCCGTTGCTTATACCTCATCAATTTCTCGACTAACTACTTCAAAGGCCGGGGGTTCGCTAATACCCTTGCCTTGCATCCACTGTGTCACCAGACACACAAGGGTCCCGGGATACGGTGTTTGTCCAGGCGGGTTTGCTCAAGCAGGCGCGTCACCTGGAGGTACAGCGCCACCGGGACCTGGAGCCAACAGGTCCGTGTTTGGTGGCGTAACCGTCGGCCAAGACGGTACGAGGGGTCTGCCGGTTTCACGCCGGTGGACCCCTCAGCCGTATTCAGACCTCACCAACGACGACGCTCGATCGCGAAGAACGGTAGTTCATCGCGGCGGTGGCCGCGGGGCGGGCCGTCCCGCGCGGCGGTGCGGCTTTTCTTCGCACTCCAGATACACCATGCCCTCCTGGCGTAGCGGCGCCATCTGCTCACCTCCCTCAGCAATCTCCACAACATCATGAATCCGGATCGTACCTGGACTTGACTGACTGTCTCCTGCTTTGCCGGTTACGCGTGTCCCACCGAGAAGGCGCGTGAGCACTTTACAAATCATGATCGTTTGCCAAGAACGGCCGCCGCCGCGACCGGGGAGATCATGCGCATATATGGGCTCTGAACTGGCCATATAGCTCAGCGGCCGATGCCGCGGAGCGAAGCAAAGCGAAGCTCACTCTTGCATTTGCAAGTGCATACGAACGAGCATATGGGATACCGTAAAGAGATCGTTTCTGACAAACCGTCGCTTGGTACTATGCTAACTAGCCAGAAATGGCTAGTTATGTACTCAGCTAACTTGCCTCGGCAATTATCGCGGCAAATCCGGCATCATCCCGCATTTTGCCGTAAAAGCAGAAAAATCCCCCGAATGGGGTTCGCGCTGTCCGCACCTCACGGCGCCTCCGACCGGGGTCGCGCGTACGGACGACATGCCGCGAGCCAAGACCTGCGTGGCCGGCGCCCAGTCCGCTCGGGACCCTGACACCGACTCGCCCGAAGCACGGGCCGCGCCTCTGCATCGGCCGGCCGCGCGCCCTTCGGCGAGGGCTCGATTCCCCGCCGGGGAGCGCTCGCCGGCCGACATCGCCGCGCCGGCCGGCGGATCGGGCCGCACTGGCGGGGGTTAGGGGAACGTAAGCCGGCGGATTGACGCGAACCCGGGTTTCACCCGACCGAGCACCGCCGCCACCAGGATGATCGTCCCTGACCCACCGCCTTACTAAAAACCGGTCGTTGCATGGACACTGACCGGGTCGCATAAGTTGAGGTGATCTACATCACACTGGCTTTCTTTCTGTTGCCATCCGCGCAATACGGCGAGAAAACTCTCTCCAACTGTTCGGCGGTCTCGCCGGGGATGAGGGGACGAGGTTGTTGTCCACCAGACCGCTGAAGAAAAAAACGTCCGTCTCGTGGGCGGTCGCAGTCCGGTGCGCGCATGGAGTTCGGGCTGTGGTCGCGGCTAACAAGGGACCGAGATGAACTGCGAGTTGCTGCCGGACGAGGCCAATACCGTCTTGCCGGCCGGGGCCTTAGCCAATCGTTCGCAGGCCGGGTAGGCCGCCCGCGCACGACCGGACCTCCTGGCGCTGATCCGCCCCTCCGCCCCGAATGCCCCCAATGCCGACGAGGTCTTGATCGTGTCAGCTCACCTGTCCATCCGCCGTCGGATGCAGTATCCGCCGACGGGCCGGGCGTTGCTCACCCTCGCCACCACGGCCCTCATCTCCGGCATCGGCTGCCTGTGGGCGGCCGTCGCCGTACCACCCGACGACCGCGCGTTCGTGGCCACCTCTCTCGGCGCCGGGGCGGCGCTGCTGTGCGCCGCCGTCGCCGTCGCCGCCTACCGTACGGAGGAGACGCGTTGCCTGCGCGAGCAGATGGCGGCCAGGGAGGCGAGCGTCGATCGGCTGGCCGACGAGACGCTGCCCGCCATGGTCAAGCGACTGCGCGAGGGGGCGTCGGCCGATTCCGCCGTCGCGTCGGTGCCGCCACCGCCCGACGGCGCGCAGCAACGCATCCTGTGGACGGTGGCCCGCGAGGTCGGCCAGGGGGAACGAATGCGCGTGGCAACGATGTCGGCCTGCGCGAACGCGGCCGGCCGCGTCCAGGCCCTCGCCACCAGCATGCTCGCCGATCTACGTGAGATGGAGGAGCGCCACGGCGAGGAGGTCCTCGGCGACCTCCTCAAGCTCGACCACAGCACCGCGCAGGCCGGGCGGCTGGCCGACAGCATCGCCGTGCTGACCGGCGCCCGCAGCGGGCGGCGCTGGACCAAGCCGATCGTGATGGAAAGCATCCTGCGCGGGGCGGTGGGCCGGATCGGCGCCTACCAGCGGGTACGGCTGCACTCGACGCTCCAGGTCGCCGTCGTCGGCTACGCCGCCGAAGGCGTGATGCACGCGCTCGCCGAGTTGATGGACAACGCCGCCAAGTTCTCGCCGCCGGCCGAGCAGGTGCACGTGTACGCGGAAGAGGTGCACGCGGGCGTCGTGATCACGATCGAGGACGGCGGCCTCGCGATGAGCGACGGGGCGCTCCGCCGAGCCGAGCGTGCCGTCTCGCCGGAGCCGCTGGACCTCGCGACGCTGTCCGGAACCCGGCTTGGGCTCGCCGTCGTCGGCTGCCTGGCCCGCAAGCACGGCTTGACCGTCTCCTTCCGGCCGTCCTCGCGGGGCGGCACCGGAGTCGTGGTCATGATCCCGCGGCAGCTGATCAGCGATCCGCGGGAGGACGACGTCGTGCTTGCCGAGACCATCGGACATGTCCCCCGGACCATACGGGAAGAGATGCGGGAAGAAACGGAGCCCAACCAGGCGACCTGGCCGAGCCAGGCGACTCAACCAAGTCAAGCGAGCCCGGCCACGCGGGCGACGGCGGCCGAGGAGGCGCATGGCCTGCCGAGGCGCCGCCGTGGTCAGACCCTCGCCGCGACCGCGCGGCAGGCGGCGGCCCGGCAGGCGGCGGCGCAGACGTCCGCCGCCGTGCGGCCGGAGCGGCCCCGGCCGGACGCCGGATCGAGGTTCAGCGCCTTCCGCCAGGCCAGCCAGACGGGGCAGGTGCAGGCGGACCCGGTCGAGCAGGCCGAGCAGGCCGAGCAGACGGGGCAGGCCGAGCAGGGGCAAACCGAGCAGCACGACGACGGTGCCGCCGCGGCCGCCGGCCGTACCGACCGCGACGGCGTCGACAACTCCGAATGATCCCCGGCCGGCCGCGGACGCGCAGCGGCGGTCGTGGGGAGCGACCGTCCCGCCGCCGGATCAGCCGCCGGTTAAGACGGGTCAGGACAAACAGATTGGAGGCAGGGGCCCCGATCCGGCGTCACCGGCCGGATCGCCGCCCTGAACCCCGATGAAGACCACAGACCGCGACCTCGACTGGCTGCTCGAGAACCTGCTGGAGCGGACGCCCGAGACGCTGCACGCCCTGGTGCTGTCGAAAGACGGCCTCAAGATCTGCCGAAGCAAGGGCCTGACGGTGGACCAGGCCGACCAACTGGCCGCCATCGCGTCCGGCATCCAGAGCCTGGCGTACGGCGCGTCCATCGAGTTCGGCGACGGATCCGGCGGCGTGCGCCAGTCCATGACGGAGTTCTACGGCGGGCTGCTGTTCATCGTGGAGGCCGGTGAGGGCGCCCATCTGGCCGTGATCGCGACCGACGCGGCCGACGTCGGCGTCATCGGTCACAACATGAACGAGTTGGTCGAGCAGATCGGCGAATACATGACCGCGCCGCCGCGCCGGCCGGCGCAGCACCGATCCGCGAACCACCCCAACGACGAGAACAGCCCGTACGAGCCGGCCCCGCCCGAGCCACACAGGCCGTCGGCATGAATCCGCGGCCGCTCGACCACGAGGACCCCGACCGGCTGTATACCGTCACCGGCGGGCGCAGTCGCGCGGACGAGAACTCTCTCGACCTCGTCACGCTGATCGTGAGCGAGTGCGACTCCGCGCCCGGCATGCAGTCGGAGTACGTACGGATCATCGAGATGTGCGCCCGGCCGATGGCGGTGGCCGAAATCTCCGCGGCGCTGCGGCTGCCCATCAGCGTGGTGAAGATCCTGCTGTGCGACCTGCTCGACGCCGGTCAGGTCACCGCGCGCAACCCGGCCGCCGCGGCGCCCGCCCAACTTCCCGACCCCAAGACCTTGAAGCAGGTGCTCGTTGGACTCCGCAAGCTCTGAGTTGGCCACCCACGTTCCGCTGCGCAGCACGATCGACACCGGACTCAAGATCGTGGTCGTGGGCGGGTTCGGCGTGGGCAAGACGACCATGGTCAGCTCGGTCAGCGAGATCCGCCCGCTGAGCACCGAGGAGACGATGACCCGGGCCGGCATCGGGATCGACGACGCGGGCGGCGTCGCGGACAAGTTCACGACCACGGTCGCCTTCGACTTCGGCCGGATCACTTTGAACGACCGCATGGTGCTGTATCTGTTCGGCGCGCCCGGCCAGGAGCGCTTCTGGTTCTTGTGGGACCGCCTGTTCTCGGGCAGCCTCGGCGCGGTCGTGCTGGTGGACACCCGGCGGCTGGCGGACTCCTGGTATGCAATCGACCGGCTCGAACATCACAGGATGCCGTTCATCGTCGCCCGCAACATATTCGACGGCGCCCAGGTTCACCCGCTCGAGCACGTACGGGACGCGCTCGACCTGGCCGCCGACGTACCGCTGATCGACTGCGACGCTCGCCGGCGCGACTCCTGCAAGACCACGCTGATCACCCTCGTCGACCATCTTTACACTCTGTCCTCCGCCGCCCAGGAGAATGCGCCATGACAGAACCCACTACCGCGTCACCGCCACCTGACGAGCCGCCGGCGCCGGCTCGCGCCGACGCGTATCCGCTGTACGGGCCGCGCTTCCAGACCGACCCGGCCGAGTTGTATCGCGAGATGAGAAGGCGGCACGGGCCGGTGGCTCCGGTCCTCCTCGACGGCGATGTGCCCGCGTGGCTGGTACTCGGCTACCGCGAGGTGCACTATGTGACCGACAACCCCCATCTGTTCGCCCGCGACTCGCGTCGCTGGAACGCCTGGTCTCGCATCCCGCCGGACTGGCCGCTGAGCCCGCTGCTCGGCTTCCACGAGAGCGTCTTTTACGCGGAGGGCGTCGAGCACCGGCGCCGCGCCGGGGCCATCAACGACGCGCTCGCCGGAATCGACCCGTTCGAGCTGCGCGCGCACTGCGAGCGGGTCGCCGACGCGCTGATCGACGTGTTCGCCGGGAGCGGCGAGGCCGACCTGGTCGCCGGCTACACCGACCAGATCCCGCTGCTGGTGATGGGGCGGGTCCTCGGCCTGGGCGAAGCCGAGACGACCGGTCTCGCCCGGGATTTCTTTTTGGTGTCCGCGGCCCTCGAGGGCACCCTCGATGCCGACGCACGCATTCGCGCCAGAATGCGGCGGCTGCTCGAGCACAAGCGCGAGCAGCCGGGGCCCGACATCGCCACCCGTCTGATCGCCCACCCCGCGGCGCTCGCCGACCAGGAGATCGTCGACGACCTGCTTGTCGTGCTCGGCGCCGCGCACCTGTCCACGTCCTGCTGGATCGGAAACGCGCTGCGGCTGATGCTCACCGACGACCGGTTCGCGCTGACCCTGACGGGCGGCCGCCGCAGCGTCGGCCAGGCGCTCAATGA
>OBLR010000034.1_pt1 | contig 19686 bp, 16 predicted proteins | sample 1519891 | NCBI WGS metagenome assembly OBLR01 (sample SAMEA3113583, study PRJEB22503) | soil metagenome | reverse complement strand
CAGAAGCTGGGCGGCCGCGGTGGTTGAAGGGCAGTCATTTTCCGAGGCCCGCCTCGCCGCCGCGCTGCCCGACGATCCCCGGGTCGGTCGCCTGCTTCTGGCGAACCCCCATCGCAGCGTGGCGGCGAAGGTTTGGCGTTCGCTGCGGCCGCGGTATCCGGAACCTCCCCCGCGCGAGCGCGTCTACGTGCACGAGCCTTTGAGGGCTCGCCGAGCGGACCCCGTAGACCCCCGCCGGACCACCGCCCGCTATGAGGCGAGCCTGCGGCGGGCGGCCCGTAGGCTGAGACTCGAGCGACCCGCCGTCATCACCGCGAACCCTTTCCTCGCTGGATTCGGCGCCTTCGACTGGGCAGGACCGGTCACCTTCTACGCGTGGGACGACTGGACGTCGGACTTCAAGCGACCCCATCTCGTGCCCGCGTTCAACGAGTCGTTCGCCGAGGTCCGGGCGAAGCGGCGGCGTGTATGCGCGATCACCGAGGCCGTGCTGGAGCGGATCGGACCCACCGGCCCGCACGCGGTCATCCCGAACGGCATCGACCCGGTGGAATGGCGCGACCTGGGCGAGCCGCCCAACTGGTTCGCTGGGCTCCCGCGGCCGCGGTTTCTGTACGTCGGCAGCCTCGACAACCGCGTCGACGTCAAGCAGCTCGCGGAGGTGGCGGCGGCATACCCGGATGCTTCGGTTGTGCTCGTCGGCCCGCTTCAGGACGAGGCGCACTTCGTCGCTGTCAGGGAGCAACCCAACGTCGTTATCCACGCCGGTCTGGCACCGCGGCAGGAGGTCGTCGGCCTCATCGGCGCAGCCGAGGCGTGTCTTCTCCCGCATGTCGGCAACCGGCTGACCGAGGCGATGAGCCCGCTCAAGCTCTATGAGTACCTCGCGGGAGGCCGGCCCGTAGCCGCAGTCGATCTGCCGCCGGTAACAGCGGTCGACGGCCGTGTGGCCATCGCGCCGGTCGGCGGTGAGCTTGCGCCCGCGGTCGCGGAGGCGCTGGCTCTCGGCCCGGCCCCCGAGGCGGAGCGCCTCGAGTTCCTGGCGCAACACGCGTGGAGCCGCCGGTTCGCCGAGCTGGTCACGATCGCGCTGGCCGAGTGAGTGCCGCAGCGCCGCGAGCGCGACGTTATCTCACCGAGTCCTCGAGCTGTCGTCGCGCTCCCAGCGGACGCCGGAGAGCGGGGCCGCGAGCGCGAGCCGGGCGCTCACCGCGAACGCCGCATACGTGGCGGCGTCGAGGGCCGCATGAGGACCCGCTGCGGCAACCCGTCGCAGCTGCTGGAGCGTGGAAACGGTGGTCTCGCGTCCCCGACCGTGCGGATCGACTCCGGCGGTTTCCGCCTTGCCGCGGTAGGTCCGCCTGAGTACGCGCAACAGGTCGCGGGCGCGTCGCGGCACCGCGACCTCGACCGGCGGGCAGTCCACGATCTCGATCTCGGCCGGCGCGAACTGCCGGTCCACCCAGAGGTCGTCGGCGACGACGTCCGGAAAAGCGTCGAAGCGGCTCCTGCCGGCCTCGGAAAGGCCGTACACGCCGGCGCCCCAGAGCGATCCGAGCAGTGCCGGCAATTGAGAGCGGGCGCGATAGTAGCTGCGTACGGGCGCCGACGAGGCGCTGCTGGCGTAGTGGATCGGCGGCCGGGCCGCTACCGCCCCGGCCCGCAGGCGCTCCAGTAGCACGCACGCGGCGGAGCCGTGCAGCACGACGTCCGCGTCGAGGTAGATCCTCGGCAGTGCCCGCGCCAACGCGTCCCCGGCTCGCAGCGCGGCGGGCTTTGATGCCGCCTCGAGCTCAATGACCCGCACCGGATGGCCGGAGGACCGCGCGAGCGCTGCGGTGTCGTCGCCGCAGCCGTTGCATACGACCAACACGTCCAACTCCTCTGGCGCCACGCCGGCAAAGAGCGCGTCGAGGCAGCGCCGAATGCCCGCGGACTCATTGTGCGCTGGGATCACCACAGAGCCCAGCGGCGGCCGTGCCGCGCTCGCGGGAATATGAGAGTGAGGGACGGCTTCCACCGGGTCTGACCTCCACGGACAAACGCGCAGCGCCAGACGAAACTGTCGACGTCGGCGGTCAGCGCTCTCGACGCGACCGTGACAGTTCGGCGTGCCCGGCGTCGTTGGATGGATGTGCCGGTATCCCGGACTGACTCCCTGACCGCGAACTCGAAGTGGCCCTGGCTTCCCTCGCACGGATAGACGCGAGCATCGACGGCGCGCGTTATTTCCCGTCGCGCTCCCACGCGGTGCCGATGCTGCAGCTGTTCGCCGTGGCCGTGATGGTCATCCCGTCGGACACGGTGATCAGAGCGATCGGGGCGCAGGGTTATGTTGCCGCCCTGATCGGCATGTTCGCGCTTGCCGCCTTCGCCGCCGCGATCCTGCTCGGCCTCCACGACCCAGCGCGACACCGACACCCGATCAGGGGAGTGCTCTGCGTCCTGTGGCTCTCCGTCCTCGTCTCATACATCGTGATGGACCGCTCCGTACAGACCGAGGTGCAAGCGTTGGCGGCCGACCGCATGCTGATGCAGCTCGCGATCATCACCGGTGTGGCGCTAGTCGCCGCCGAGTGCCTGACGTCGCTGCGCGACGTGCAGCGGGTGTTGCGCGCCTTGACCTGGGGCGGTGCCTTCTGCGGCGTCGTGGCTTCGCTGCAGTTCTGGATCGACCTCGACATCACGCCGTACCTGCGTGAGCTCCCGGGGTTCTCGGTGAACTTCGACAACCCCGCGATAGTTGCCCGATCAGCGCTCAACCGGGTCTCCGGCACTTCGATCACCGCAATCGAACTCGGTGTCGTAGCCGGGATGCTGCTGCCGCTGGCGATCTATCTCGCGATACACGACACCGACCGGAGCACGCGCAGGCGGTGGGCGCCAGTGGTGCTGATTGCGCTCGCAATCCCGACTTCGGTGTCGCGGTCGGCGATCATCTCGCTCGGGCTCGCACTAGCCGTGTTCGTCGTACTCATGCCGACGCGGCAGCGCCTGGCCGCGCTGTGCGCGGCGCCGTTCGCTGTGACCGGAGTCTTCATGTCGGCTCCCGGCGTCATCGGCACGCTCACGCACTTCTTCCGAGCGGGCACCACCGATGACTCTGTCAGGGCTCGGCTCCTTGACTACCCAGAGGTCGAGCGGCTCGTGCATCAGGCGCCGTGGTTCGGCCATGGCGGCGGGACGTACCTGCCCGAGAACCCGATGTACATCCTCGACAACCAGTATCTCAAGACCGCGATCGAGCTGGGTCTGGTCGGAGTTGTCGCGCTGGTGGCCTACTTTCTCGTGCCGCTCATCGCCGCTCTTGCCGCTCGGAGGCGCGGCAGCGACCCTGCGCTCCGACTGCTGTGTGCCGCCCTGGCCGGCGTCGCGCTGGCCGCGGGAGCCTGCTCTGTGACATTCGACTCGCTGTCGTTTCCGATGTACTCGAACGTCTACGCCCTGGTGATCGGCTTGATCGGGGCGTGCTGGCGACTGGCTTCAGTCGGGACGGCACCGGTGACCCCCCGCGCCCGTGGAGGACCGGTCGCCACCTACCTCGGGACCGATGAGCCGTCCACCCGAACTGTGCTGCCGGCAGGAGGCTGACATGAACCTGTTATCGATTGCGCGAAAGCTCTGGCGTTACAAGCTGCTGACGGTGCCCGTAGTCCTCCTGACCCTCTGCGGCGCGGTGTACGTGGTCGCGGTCAGGGATCCGGTGTACGAGGCCTCGACGAGCTACGTACTGATCAATCCGCCCGCTCCGCCGACGCCGGAGGATGTCGCCCGCGACCCGTCCCTCGGCCGTATCAACGCCGACAATCCGTATACACGTTTCAGCGACCAGTCGGTCATCGTCGAGGTGCTCGCGAGCAGCATGGCCAACGAGTCGGCGCAGCGGGCGCTGCTGAAGGCCGGCGCGGACCCCCGGTACAAGGTGGAGCGCGCGTCGCAGTTCGGATACTCCAGTCCAATCCTGAGGATCACCGCCCAGGCCTCGAGCCCGCAGGTCGCCGTAAGGTCCGCCAAGCTGGTCGGGACCGCGCTCACTAGCCAGCTCGAGCAGATGCAGCAGGCAGAGGGCGTCGCCTCGCTGTACCAGATCAAGGCCCACCGGGTGGAGACTGCCGAAGGCGCACAGCTACGAGCATCCAGCCAGCTCAGGTCGCTCGTCGGAGTGCTCGGGCTCGGGGCCGTGCTGCTGTTCGTGGTCGTGTCCGTGGGGGATGCGCTCGCCACGCTCCGGATGGAGCGAGCGGGACGCCGCGTGTCGTCTCACCTGCTCGCAGACGACGCGATCTGGCCCGCTGGCGAGCAAGGCGCCGGGAACCTGTCCGCGCTCGGCCCCGATGACTGGGCTGGACTCAACAGGGATTCGGTCGACGGCCCCACGCCGGTGCAGCTCTTCCCAGATCGCGAGGCGGCCGCGATGGGCAACGGCTCAGCCGCGACACGATCAAAGCACCGGCGAAAGCGAGAGGGCCAAAGCCTCTGACCCGCATGCGCATCATGGCGGGCACAACCCCATCGATAGCGAGCTGCGCTGTCCGGAACGAGGACGTGGTGACCTACCCGCGGCCGGACGGCATTTCGCTAAGTGGACTCCTGCCGCTCAAGGTCAGCGGACGGCACTACGGCGACAATCTCGCCCGCCTCGATCTGCTCTTCAGCTCCTTAATACATTTCGGGCCCGGGCTGCTCGACGAGCTGCTCGTGGTCGTCCGCGCCGACGAAGCCGATCACATCGGCCGGCATCTCGCAGAATGGCCCCAGCTGCCACTCCGGGTGATCGTGGAAGACGAGCACTTCCCCGCCTTCCGCCGCTTCACCCGCCCGTGGCAGATGCGCCCGTGGCAGCGCCAGCAGATCATCAAGCTGAATGCACCGGCGTTCACAGCGGCGCCGTTCGTGCTCATGCTCGATCCCGACGTGGTCGCCCGGAGACCGATCACACGCGAGCTCCTCGTGCCGGGTGGCCGCGCCATCCTCGAGCCGGAGCCGCGGGGCGTGCACCGCGGCTGGTGGCGAGACTCAGCCGACCTGCTCGACGTCGACCCCGGTCTCAAGCGGCCGGGCATGAACGTCACCCCGGCGGTGCTGTCGACCGCGGTCCTAGGCGAGGTGCACGACCGGCTCGAGGCGGTAGGCGGCGCTCCGTGGATGGACATCCTGTTGACGAGCTATTGCGACTGGACGGAGTACTCGCTCTACCTACTGGCCGGAGAGCGCGGCCGCTTGATAGAGCGCCACCACGTGTGGGCTGACGACCCCGTCGCACGCATTCACCTGCACGTCGATCCCGGCGTCAGCATTTGGGATTCGATCGGGACCTCCCCGGCACGACTGAAGCGGCTATTCACAGCCGACGACCCCGGGGCATTTGCAGTGGTGCAGAGCAGCACTGGCCTCTCGGCCGGCGCGGTGGCAGCCGCGGCGGCAGACCACTTTCCAGTGCGCACCATTCCGACCCGCCCGCTGCCGGCGGCGGCCGGCCGCTCCAAGTTCGCCGAGCGCGCCCGGCTCGCTTTGCGGCTCGCGGCCCAGTGGGCCTACCGCTCGCGCCGGGGGGTGCGTCGACTCGCGCGCGGGTGGCGATACCGGAGACACGCCGTGGGCAGCCCACAGGTGGAGCCCCCGTCGACGCGGTAGATCCGGACGGAACTCGTGTCAGCGCCGCCTGGCGACAAGGTGCTGGGTGCGTCGCGCCCCGCCGCCGCCCCGTTCGACGATAACCGTGCGGAGCCGCATCCGGAGTGGACCCTGCGCTCGAGAAACGCGGTGCCGGCCGCGCTTCGAGAGCCGGAGATGGAGCTTGTGTCGGCCGGCTCGGAATCGCCGTTGGCGAGAGCCGAGGAGCATCCGGCCCGAGCCGCGGCGTATCGTCAGTCGACTTCTGACGGTGCACGCAGCCACGCACCTGACAGGGATGACCAGGCGACCGGAGCGAAGCGACACACGTCTCGGCAGCCGGCCAACCCTGGGTCTCTTGCGCCTCGACCGATCCCCGGGGCCGGTGCGCTCACCGGGACCCGGGGCCGGGGCTGCGGTCTCGGCGGGCAGTCCGCAGCCGGCACCGCCGTCGATGCGGTAGATGTGGACCGCGTTCTTGTCGGCGAACTCGTCGGTCCACGACCCGCTGTTCACCGGGATGGCGGCCTGCTCGCCTGGCCGATTCGACCGCGCCAACCTGACCGCCGTGGCGTCACCGACGCACGGAATCGAGAACGTGGCCGCACCGCCGCTCCTATCCGCGCCGGCGAACACATAGAACTTGCCGCCCGACCACTTGACCATGTATCTGACGGCGCCGTCCATCGTGTCCGACGCCGAATGGCCCGACATGACGAAGGGCGAGTTGAGCACCGGCGCCAGTGCCTTGATCTGAGCGTTGAGGGCGGTGGCCTCCAGCCGGTTGTCCTCATACCCCTCGCCGTGGATCGTGCTTCCCGGGGTGCCCGGCCCGAAGTTGTGGTCGAAATACACGATTCCGCGAGCGCCGGCGATGATCACATGCCAGACCGCCGACCGGACCTCGGCGGGCAGGATGCGCCTGCCGCCCTGCGCGGCGCTCTCGGTGAACGGCCAGCCGAGCTCCACGACGTGCCAGACCGGCATCCGCGCTCCATCCACCGCGTCGAGGCGCCGCACCCTGCGCACGTCGTCGCCGTAGCTCGACCCGAATCCGTGGCGCGGGTGCGACTGCGCGTTCGGGTCGGTGAACCAGTAGTAGTCCGTCGCTACGACGTGCTGGTAGCTGTTCGGTCCGCTCCGACCATTGATGAACCGGGCCGCGTCGGCGTCCGACTCCCATTCGAGCACGCCCTTGCCGTAGTTGTTGTACCGGAATCGGCCGTCCCGGGGGAGGTCGGCCAGGACGCCATCAAGCATGTCGTAGCCGTTACCGCCGTCGAAACCGGGCGGACCACAGCACATGTCGATCTCGTCGTAGAGGAACCAGCCGGCTGTCTCGGTCCCGATGTCGTTGAACCGGGTGCGCTCGTCCGACTGGACGACGGCCTTGAGCCCGTTCGCCCGGAGAAGCGACTCCTGCGTCAGCTCCGGATTTTCGAGGCCGAGGAGCACGTTCAGGCCGAAGTCCTTGTACCTATCGACCTGGGCCTGGTCATGGACGGGGCGGAGCCAGGCGCTGACCGGGAAGAAGTGAGGCGAGTCAGACAGCGGATTCTTGAACTGGCCGTAATATCCGACCCCACCGTCAATCTGCTCGAGCGTCACGTCAGCCGCAGGGGCGGGCCCGGGCAGGTTCGACACCACGATCCTCCTGGTCTTCAAGCTCTTCTGGCGCTTGCGGTTCCGAACGATCAGTCGCAGGTACCGCACGCCGGACCGGCGGAAGGTATGGCGCAGGATCTTGCCGCGCCCCAGTGGCCGCAGCGGACGACGCTTCCCGGTTCTCGAGACCAATCGCCACCGGTACGTGCAGGGCCGGAGATCGCAGGACGTCGTGGACGCATCGAAGATCGTCGCCTCTCCAGCCACCGGACTTGGCGGCCGGACGAGGAAGCGCGCTGTCGGCTTGGACGAGCCGGCCGCCGGGAGGGCGAGCGCGACGGCGAGGCACACAACGGGCAGCCACAGCAGCTTGCGTGTACGCATGGCGATTGTTTCCTGAGTTCTGGCCCCGAACGAAGTCGAGACCCGGCTCGGCCACGGACTCGTCCGTCGGTCCGTCGTCGATCACGGAGCCGACGGATCCTGCTGACGAGGCGCGCACCTTACCAGCCTGACCCAGTACCCAAGGGCGGTCGGTCGTGACAAACGGAGCCCCCGGGATCCTGGTTGCAGGACGACCGTCGCGAGAAGGGACGCCGAACGCGCGTTGTTTTGTCATGAGGGTCGAAGCGGGACGGGCGTTGGTGGCCGATCCGGACGCGCAATCGACGCCGCTTTGGCCGGTCGGCCGATCCGCGGCGCCGCGCACGGCGCCGGTCGTCGCCGGCGAGCGGCTCCCCCTGGCTCTGGAGCTCCGTGCCGTGTCCAAGCGGTGGTCGCGTAAGCAGCACCCGGTCCTGAACAACATCGATCTGAGGGTTTCGCAGGGCACGGCCATCCTGCTGACCGGCTGCAACGGCGTCGGGAAGACCACGCTACTGCGGGTGGCTTCGGGACTGATCGCCCCTGACAGCGGCGGCGTGCAGGTGCACGGGCTGTGCCCCGAGCGCTCCCGACGCGAGTTCCATCGCCGAGTGGCCCTCCTTTCCCCCGGCGGGAGCGGGCTCTACGCCAGGGTGTCGGTGCGCGGCCATTTGGACCTGGCCGGCCGGCTGGCCCTGCTCGCGAGGCGTGAGCGAGCCGCGGCGACCGAGTGCGCACTCGACGACTTCGACCTGCGCGACCTGGCGGGCGCCCGCGTCGACCGACTGTCGATGGGACAGCGCCAGCGCGTACGCGTGGCGATGGCCTTTCTCCACGACCCGAAGCTGGTACTCCTCGACGAGCCGAGTACAAGCCTCGACGATCTCGGTATCGCGTTGCTGCATTCCGCCGTATCGCGCCTTGTCGCCAGCGGCGGCGCCGCGATCTGGTGCGAGCCTGCCGACAGCCGCTCAGGCTTCTCGTTCGATCGTCACCTTCTGCTCGAGGACGGCGCACTCCATGCCGCGTGACGTCGTCGAACACCTGCGGGCGCGCATCCCGGACCACGTGGTCCACCGGGAGTTCCCGGGGGAGACCGTGGTCCTCAATCTCGAGACCGGGCAGTACCACGGCCTGAACGCCACCGCCGGCCGGATGCTGGCGGCGCTTGTGGACGCGGACTCCATCGGCCTTGCGGCGGCGGCGCTGGAGGCGGAATTCGCCGTGTCCCGCTCCACCCTCGGGCGGGATCTGATCGAGCTCTGCAAAGCACTCGCCGCCCGTGGACTGCTCCAGTTCGATGACGTCCGAACAGCCTGAACCCCAGCCGGCGTTCTACTACCACGCCTTCGGACTTCCGCTGAAGTCGTCGTTCCTGCTGCCGGGTCTGGCGCCGGCGACGGCGGAGTGCCAAGCCCTCTTCGTGCAGCTCGCGTTGGATTTCCAAATCGAGCGCCTGTGGAGCGGTGCCGACGGCGAGCCGGTGTGGACCACCGCGATCGACGGGCGCCCGTACACCATGAGGCTGGGCAGGGAAGGGGACTACCTCATGACCTATGGCCGGGACGCCGTCTTCCTGCTCTCGGCCGACCTGCGCGAGTTGCGCTGCTCGCCCGCGCGTCCGTCGGAGGCGGGATGGCGCCGGTTCCTGCTGGACACCGTCCTCTGGTCCGCCAGCCTCCTGAGGGGCGTCGAGCTGATGCACGCCAGCGCCGTACAGGGCGCAAAGGGCGTGACCGCGTTCGCGGGATTCTCAGGCGGGGGCAAGACGTCACTGGCATGCGAGGTGATGCGTCGCGGCGCCTCTCTGTTCACTGACGACATCGTCGCCCTGCCACCGGGCGATGGCGACCTCTGCGCCCATCCTGGACCGGCGCTCATGAACTTGCCGCGCGAGAACGGATGCCACGACCGTATAGGAGACGTGATCGAGCGCTTCCCGGACGAGGACTGGGTGACGGTACCGGGCGCGGCGCGCCAACCGGATCGACTCGCCGCGGTATGCCTGCTGCGGCGGCGGTCTGGTGCCGCGCTGGCCTTGCGCCGCCTCCAGCCGACCGTCCTGGACCTCCTTCCCTTCAGTCTCGGGTTTCCACACCTGCGTGCACGGCTGCGTCAGCGCTTTGCGGTGTTTGCGCGGCTTGCGGCCGAAGTGCCGGTGTACGAGCTCTCAGCACCGGTCCATGCCCCACCGCAGGCGCTGGCCGACCTGATCGAGCCGCTTGTCCTCGGCCCTGACCGCCACGAAAGCGCGGCCTGAGCCATGTCGCTCGCCCTACGGTACGCCTCGGCGGCGCTCGGGATCCTCCAACGCGATGCGGCCGTGTTTGCCAGCTATCGCCTTCGCTTCGCCACGCAGACCGGGGCCACGCTCTTCACACTCCTGCTCTTCTACTACATTTCCAGGCTGGTCCGGGTCGAGATGTTTCCGTCGCCGGACGAGTACTTCGCCTTCGTGACCGTGGGGCTCGTGATCTTCGGAGTACTCACGTCCACGCTCGCCGTGGCCCCGGCGGCGCTGCGCCAGGAACTCGTCGCAGGAACGTTCGAACGGCTCGTTGTTTCGCCGTTCGGCGCGGTAGCAGGCGTGCTCGCGATGCTGCTCTTCCCGTTTGCGTACGCGATCGTGCATGGCGTCGTCTCGCTCCTTCTGGCGGCACTGCTTTTCGGACTGCCCCTCGAGTGGCCGTCAGCGGCGCTCGCGCTGCCCGTAGCGATCCTCGGGGTCCTCGCGTTCCTCCCCTTCGGCGTCCTGACCGCAGCCGCCGTGGTGGTCATGAAGCAGGCAATGGCTGCGGGGAACTTCCTCGTGGCCTGCATCTCCGTGGTGGCGGGGCTGTATTTCCCGGTGACCTTGCTTCCGGGCTGGATCGAGTGGACGTCGGACGTGCAGCCCTTCACGCCGGCCGTGGACCTGCTGCGCCACCTGCTCGTGGGAGCTCCGCTGGGCTCCTCGGCCTGGGCGGAGCTTGCCAAGCTCGCGCTCTTCGCCGCGGTGCTGATTCCAGCGTCGGTGTGGGTGCTTCACTACGCCGTGCGGATAGGCCGTCGGCGCGCGACGATCACGGAGTACTAGCGCCGATGCACAGCACACACTCGACGGCACCGCGGATGGTCCGCGTCACTCTCGTCCACCATGGTGTGGCGTACGGCCTTCGGCTCACAGGCGAGTTTCCGGCTCCGGGGTTGTGGTCGGGTGTAGGCGCTGCCGACATGCGTGTCGCCTCGCTCGAGATCGTCTCGCCCGCGTCGATTGGTCGCTCATGGCCGGCACGACGTGACGAACCGCCGCTCCGCTCCCCGGTGAAAGGGGGCGCTCCGGCGCTTACCCTCGACACCCATCCCCACAACGGGTGCCTGGTGCGCGCCGATGGCTTCGGGGCCTGCCTGATCCATCCTGATGGGCGACGGCTTTTGGTGGCCCCCGGGGACGTCGAACCCTGGCGCTGGCAGCGGCTGCTCCTCGCTCAGGCGGTCCCGGTCGCCGCACTGCTCCAAGGCCTGGAGTTGTTCCATGCAAGCGCCGTGCAGCTCGACGGGCGGGTGCTCGCGTTCACCGGGCCGAGCGGCGCAGGAAAGACCAGCGTGGCTGCGCGACTGCTTCTCGCCGGTGCAGCGTTCGTAGCTGACGACGTGCTCGCTCTGGAGCGGGAGGGGGACGCAGTGATCGCTCACCCGGGCCCGGCACTGATGAACCTGCGCGAGTCCACGATGCGGTCGTTCGACGCCGACGAGCTCGCCGAACTCGGCGTCGAGCTCGGGCGCGACGAGGGTGGCTCACGGCTCCGTGTGCGGCGAAAGGCGCACGCTCGGCCGCTGCATGCAATCTATGTGCTCCGCAAGCGACCGGGCCACACGGGCGACGTACGCATCAAGCGCCTTTCCCCGCCCAGCCCCGCGCAGCTGCTCGGGGCCGGCTTCGGCTCGGCGATCCGGACCCCCGAGCGCCTCGTCCGCCGTCTCGACCTGTGCGCCCACGTCGCGCGTTGCGTCCCCGTATTCGAACTCGAGGCGCCGGCGCAGGGGCCTCCGGACGCCGTGGCGGAGGCGGTCCTCCGACACGGCCGAAGGAGACTGGAGTGACCGACGCGAGCCCACTCGCGCACGGCGACCGGATTCCGCCCCTCGGCAAGCTCGGGCTCTCCGCCGAGATCCTCATCGCCTACGCCCAGGCGTGGCGAGCACTCAGGCGCCGAACCCTGCCCGCGGCTGCGGCAGTCATGCGCCGGTCGTCCGAGCGGGCGTATTGCCCGGCTGAGAATGCGTACGGGGTCGGATTGCGGTTGGGCCGCGTTGTGACGCGTGTGTTGGGAGTCCTGCCGCGTGATCCACGGTGCCTCAGGACCTCACTGGTCCTGACTGCGCTGCTCGCCAGGCGGGGCATCCCAGCGACTCTCGTCATAGGCGTGCGCCCGGACCCGTTTGCGGCACACGCCTGGGTTGAGCATCGCGGTCGACCTCTGCTCCAGCCGGCAACCGCGCCGTTCGAACGCCTGGTGGAGGTCTGAGGATGCGTTCGGCGCCGCGCGGGCCGGCTCGGGTCGAGCGTGCCTTCGTGGGCAGCTACGAAGCAGCGGCACTCGGGCCGCTCAGTGCTGCGGTCGACTCCGCGGCCCGGAGCACTACGGGTGCCGTGGGCGGCCTCGCGGTGGCCTGGACCGGTCCGCCGGCGACGGCCCCACCGTCGGCCGAGCACACCGCCTGCCTGCTCGATGGTGAGATCTACAACCTCGACGACGTGGCACGGCTGGCCGGGCTGCCAGCCCACCAAGCGCCCGAGGCGACGCTGGCTTCGGCGTACGCGCGCCTCGGCGAGGATCTCATCGCACAGCTGCGCGGTGAGTTTGCCCTCGTGCTCTGGGATGCGCGCGCGAGGAAGGGTCTGCTGGCACGAGACCAGCTCGGCTCGGGGAACCTCTTCCTTCACGTCGGCGCCGGCCGCCTGCTGTTCGCATCGGAGCTCACGAACCTGCTCGATGCGCTGCCGCGCACACCGGGGCCCGACCGTTCCGCGCTCGTCCACTGGCTGGCGGCGGGCACCGTCCCGGTGGACAGGACCCTGTACGAGGGCGTCGTGCCGCTGCCACCCGCCTCCATCCTCAGACTTGAGCCGGGACGCTGGGAGCTCGCTCACTACTGGGCGCCGTGCTATGTCGAGCCACTCCGCCTCGACGTCGATGGAGCGGTCGACGAGCTTCGCGGCGCCGTCTTCCGAGCCGTCGGTCGACGCTTGAAGGGCCGCCGCAAGGCAGGGGTCCTTGTCAGCGGTGGCCTCGACTCTGCCACCGTGCTGGCGGTGGCAGATCGCTTGAGCGCTGCGAACCAGGCTTCGCTTCGCGCCTACTCCGCGGTCTTCCCGGCCCACGCATCCATGGACGAAGGCCGCCTCGTCCGGCTGCAGGTCGAGCATCACGGTCTGCCGGGCGTACAAGTACCTGTCACAGGCGGACGTCCACTCGAGGCGGCGCTGCGGTATCTGGACACCTGGCGTGTTCCCCTACCGGTGCCCGGCCATTTCATGTGGGAACCGCTGCTTCGTGCGGCATCCCGGCACGGCACCGAATGCATGCTCGACGGTGAGCTCGGTGACGAGCTATTCGGCGCGGCGATCCTCCTACTGGCCGACCGGGTCGCGCAGGGACGCGTACGCGGTGCCGTCGAGCTCGCCCGTAGCCTTCCCGGCGTTGGCCCGTCACCGCGCCGGCGGTTGCTCGGGCGGCTCCTCTTCCACTATGGCCTCGCGGCCTGCCTGCCGCCCGTGCTTGGCCGAGTCGCCGCGGGGCGTCAGGCTGCCCCGTCATGGCTTCGCCGCCCGGAAGCACGCCGGTTCGCGCGGAGCCGCGACCCCGAGCCCTGGCGGGACCTCGAGGGACCACGCTGGTGGGCGCAGCTGGCGGACGCGGTCGTTCGGGGACCCGATCGCCTCGGGTTCTCCGACTACTTCCGGCGTCGCGCGCGAGCCGTGGGAATGCCGGCGCAGCATCCCTTCCTCGACCTGGACCTGATCCAGCTGGTCCTCAGGCTGCCGCCCGAGCATGGCTTCGACGCAGACCTAAGCCGGCCCGTGCTCCGCCGGGCAATGCACGGGATCGTGCCGGACGAGGTGCGGCTGCGCAGGGGCAAGACCTATTTCGACCCGTTGCTCGCCGATTGCGTCGCCGGCGAAGACCGAGCGGTCGTTATGCAGTTGCTTGGCGCGCCGGACGCCGAGGTACTCACTCTCGTCGAGCCCGCGGGCGTGCGGGCCCTGGTGAGCGAGTGGCCGTCGCGTCCTTCGGGTGAAGCCGTCTCTTGGACCCGGGATATCTGGCGGCTCACAACCGCCGAGTGCTGGTTGCGCTCGCAGGCCGACCCGTCATTCCCGCGCACGATGCATGACAGATGGTTTCGCGGTGCCAGCCACTCCGAGCCCAGCGCCCAGGGCGCGAGACGATCATACGTTTGTCAGCCTTGACCAGGACCCAATCGAACCTACTCTAGTCCCATGCTGGCGCCTCGAGATCCCGCGCAACCGTCGGATTACGTAAGGCCCGAGATAACCGACTACGGCGATCTTGCGGAGATCACGGCCGGGCTTTCCCGCGGGGGTCGCACGGACGCCCTCTTCCCGATCAATCCGCGGCGAGACTGGACGTTCTCGATTCCCTGACCCAGGCCGGACGGTAGTCGCCCGGGTTCATACGAGCGACGTGCCGACTGCGCACGTGGCGACGGCTTCGATGCCCCGCACGCGGAGTCGCGGCCGTGGTGTCAGCGTCGCACTCCTGTTCGGCGTGGCCGTCTCCTTGGTCGCGCTCCTGCTCGTCGGACCTGTTGACACGGCCGCAGCGTCGGCCCTTCGTGCCCGCCGGCGTGGGGGTCTTCGACGGCAGCACCGGGCACGCTGACTGGCGAGGAGCCCGGCCTCGTATTGGTCGCCGGGCGCGCTCTTCCTCGCTGGGTCCGTCACCGATGCCGCGCTTGCCCGTCGCGTACGCCGATCGGCCCGACACTCGCCAGGACCTTGCGCGCACGACGAACGCGGCACCGGGGTTTCGGCCTTGACGGTGGGTTCGCGGGGTTCAAGAACTTGAACCCCGCATCATCCATCTGTTCGGTTGTGGCGCCTTCGCCGCCGTGGAAGTCTCCGGGCCGCACCGATGGACATGGACGCCAAGGCTCCGCACCCGGCCCCGGCCAGCACAGACGCCGGCGCCTCCGAAATCGTCCCGACAGTGCTGACGTCGACCCGGGAGTAGACGCTCCCGGCAAGGTGCCGGTCTTCGGCCAGGTCCCTCTGGGAGGGCCCGGGCGGGCGATGGCGACGGTCCGGTGCTACCGGGGCACGACCCACTCATAGCCAAGTGCCCGGGCGTACGCCCCTACGCGAAGATCGGAGACCCTCGTGAGACGCCTTCTCGCCTTGCTCGCCGTCGCGGCAGCCCTGCTCTGCGCGCCCCCGGCTCACGCGGCGTTCGAACCCGGTGACGACGTCACCTACAGCGCCGGCGGCGTGGTCCGGACGGGCGTCGTGATGGTCAAGGCTGGGGCGAAGGACGTCTACCTGGTCTCGCGCGACGGGTCTGAATCGACCCAGTACACGCTGCCCGGATCGCGGCTGACGCTGAGTCCCAAGCCGCAGTGCCGCGACTTCGCCGACAACGACGGGGACGGCCAGACCGATTACCCGGCTGACCCGGGCTGCACCGGCCTGCAGGACACGACCGAGTCGCCCGACCCGGACACCACCCCGCCGGACACCGCCGTCACGGCCGGCCCGTCCGGAACGACGCAGGCGACGGACGCCAGCTTCCAGTTCACCAGCTCGGAGGCCAACTCGAGCTTCGAGTGCCGGCTGGACGGCCTGGCCTGGGAGGTGTGCGCCAGCCCGAAGGGGCACACTGGCCTCGCGGTCGGCCAGCACACCTTCGAGGTCCGGGCACGCGACACGGCCGGCAACCTCGACCCGACCCCCGCCACCTACGTCTGGACGGTCGAGGCCCCGCCCCCACCCCCGTCGGGCTGCCCTGACGGCGAGTACGAGGCGAGGTACCACGCGATGGGCACCGTGCCCGGCCCGCCGCCGCCGCCCGCGTCGGGCGACCCGGTGCTGACCCGCTGCGAGGTGGACGTGGACAACGCATGGGGCTCAGGGTCGCCGCCCGGCCTGCCGGCCAACGGTTTCTGGGCCACCTGGGAGGGCCAGATCAGGTTCGACGCGGCCCGCTACCGCTTCACTGCCGGCGCGGACGACGGCATCCGCCTGTACATCGATGGGACGCGGGTGATCGACGCATGGGTCAACCAGGCGTTCACGACCTATACCCACGAGCAGGACGTGACGGCCGGCCTGCACACGATCAAGGTGGAGTTCTACGAGTGGACGGGGGCGGCCCGGGCGGACCTCGACCTCGAGACGGTCACGACGAGCCCGCCGCCCCCGGTGACGCAGTGCAACGACGGCGTCGACAACGCCGACCCGGAGGACACGCTGGCCGACCTGGCCGACCCGGGCTGCACCGACCCGGCCGACAACGATGAGACCGACCCGGCGCCGCCCCCGCCCCCGCCGACAGGCGAGGTGTCGCTGCAGCAGATCGACGGCGGCCCCAGCTACTTCGGCCGGTTCACCAACGCCCAGGGCTGGGACGACCCGTCCCACTTCATGGTCACGTCGTGGTGCCGCCCCGTCCACGACCAGGCCCAGGTGGACAAGTATCTGGACTTCGGCCTGAACACGATCATCTGCCTCGAAAACCCGGAGCTGACCAACGAGGGGCTGCTGCGCCAGAACGGGCTCAAGGGGATCGTCCAAGCCGGGGAGCGCGCACGATTCGACGACATCGGCTCGGAAACGCTGGGCTGGCATGGCGTCGACGAGCTGGACATGTCGGACGGCGGCGAGTTCAAGTGCGAGAACGGCACGCTCGACCAGGAGGTCCGGTCGCTCAACATTCCCGCCGACGGGCGGCTGCTGCACAACAACTGGGGCAAGGGGGTTGGCACCTGGTCGGAACGCCGGTTCGGCGGCTGGACCGACGCCAGGGCGGCGTGCTACGTGAACTATCAGCAGGACAAGGGGCTCACCAGCATCGACACCTACTGGCTGACCGACGCGAACGAGGGTTGGGCCGGCCGTAAGGGCGCGCTGTACGGCAACGACATCGACCGCCTGCGCTATCTCGACGCCTTCGACGGGAAGCGCCACCCGCAGTTCCTGTGGGTGGAGCTCGGCCCGCCGGGCTTCGGCGAGACGTTTGCGCCCCAGCCGGCCGAGGTCCGCTCGGCGGTGTGGCACGCGATCATCGCCGGGGCGCGCGGCATCGGCTACTTCGATCACAACTTCGGCACGGACGGCGGGGTCCAGTGCTGGTCCACAATCCTGAACGGGTGCTACCCGCAGATCCATGCGATGGCCAAGGCCGTCAATCAGCAGATCCGAGAGCTGGCCCCGGTCTTGAACTCGCCGTTCGTGACGGGCGGCCACTCACTGTCGGGGGCCCAGACGCGCCGGATGGTCAAGTGGCACGACGGCCGGTTCTACGTGTTCCTGGCCACCCACGACGGCGGCGACGCCACCTTCTCGATGCCGTGTGTGGGCGACGCGACCGCGATCCGGCTGGCACCGTCGAACCGGCCGGGCGAGGCTGCGTCGATCGCGGTGACCGATGGGTCCTTCACCGACTCATTCGCCGACAAGAACGCCGTCCACATCTATCGCATCGACGGCGGCTCGAGCTGCGGACTGAACTGAGCCAAGATGGCGCTCCCTGACCGGATGCACGGGCGCGTGATAATTGGTGCGAGATTTGTAGGAGGGGGGAAGCGAGACGGTAGTGACCGCGTTCCTCAAGTGGAATGCTTTGCGCCCACGACGGCTTCCACGGGATCGCCAGCTCCTACGACCGCCGGCGCGGCATGCTCGTCTACCACTGGACGTGTGAGCGATGCGGCGCCCGGCTGAGCGAGGCGCGGCGCCAGTCCTACCGGCCCGCTTACAACCCCAATGGAGCGCAGGCGTTCCGTGGGGGGCGCGCAGTCCCGGGGGTGACGGGCGGCTAGTACGCCTCGAACACGCTCAGCCCCTCCCGCGCGACTTCGCACGCGCGCCCTCGCCGGTCAGCATGTCGAGGTGGCCGAGCACCTCTGACAGCGTCAGGTAGGCCTGCGTGACCGCGACGTTGCCCCACAGCGCCTGCGATCTCGTAAGCGGAGTTGGGCCGCTGCTCGATCAAGTGGTGGATCTTCTCGGCACTCCGCCGGTGGAGGTCTAAGCGCCTGGTCGATAAGCCGTGATGGTCGGTGAACGGGTCGCCGTGGCCGGGAAGGACCAGCGTGTAGTCCTCAATGACCCGGACTGCCACGTCGATCGCCGCCACGTCCGCGCCGGAGCGCGCCGCCATGAGCGACACAAGGCCTAGGTGGTCGATGTGCTGGTGGGTGACGATCACGAGCTCGATGTCCTCGAGGGCGTGGCCGAGGCCCTCGATCGCGCGCTGGCGGCGCGGGTGGCGGCGCAATGGAGGGGTTCGCTTATGCGCCGGAGCGCTGCGCCACCACGTCGAAGCCTGCGGCCACGCTCGTGGCGGTCGCAACCCATCCGAGCTTCGTGAGGGCCGAACGTGCGGCCTCGCGGACGCTCTCGTCCCCCGTCGCCGCCGGCTGCATGGAGGGCTACGGCCGTGGCGGGATCCCGTATGTCGCCAAGCGACCGGACGGCCGCCGCTCGGACGGACGGGGCCGGGGCGCTGACCGCCGTGACGAGCGCGCTCACCGCCGTGTGCTGCCGGCACGCACCCATCGCCTGCGCAGCTCGGCGGCGGACGTCGGGCCCGCATCCGGCCGCGAGCGCGCGCGCCAGCGGACGACTGCTCTCCGACGGGAACAGCATCAGAAACGACACTGCGCGCTCCGCCACGGCCTGGTCCTCGTGCGCGAGCAGTCTCACCAGCGCCCGCACGACCCTCCGCGCCGCCACTCCCGACGGCTCGGCGTATGCCACCGCGAGCAGCGCAGCGCGCTGGTGCAGGTCCACAGGCTCCGGGCCGGCGCAGGCCAGCTCACGGGCGAGCTCCACCGCGGCCTTCTCGGTACGGAACGCCACGAGGGTGTGAAGCGCGGCCCTGCGACAGCGCGCGAGCGCCGGCTCGTCCCATCCAGCGACGATCCGGACGAGCGCCGGGATCGATGCCGGGTCGCGCAGTCCGGCGAGGGCGAGAGCGGCGGACGCTCGCGCCGACAGGTCGGGATCGTCGATCGCTGCGGTGACGGCGTCCACGCCGGCGGGCGAGTCGAGCGCCACGAGGGCAGACATGCGATCGGCAGCGGAGCGTCCTATCACCGCGCCCCGCACGCCGCTCGCGACCCGCGCCGCCCAAGCCCGTCACTCGCCGGACTCATCGGACCCCTCGGATCCAGCGAGCAGCCGCTCGAGCTCCCCCTGGCTGATCGTGTCGGGCGCGGGGACGCCGCCGTCGCCGTTGCCGCGCGCGTGCTTATCGGCCTCGGTGAGCGCCGGTTTGACCTCGGCGTCCGAGATGGCCTCGTGGACGATCGGCCGGATCATGGTCGCGACCCCCACCACCAGGGCGACCATCCCGAGCCGGTCGAGCGCCCACCCGGCCTGGGCCCGGACGCGGTGCTCCGGGTCGCGGCTCGCGTGGATGAGGGCCTCGACCGCGGCCGGGTCGCGCAGTTCCCCGAGCGCGCCCGCGCACTCCGCTCGCACCCGCGCGTCGCGGTGGAGGAGGCCCTCCATCAGCGGCTCGAGCGCACGCGTGTCCTTGATCTGCGCCAGCACGGCTGCTGCGCGATGAGGCGCCGCGCCCGCCTTCAGCTCGGCGATCACGCCTTCCGTGCTCACCGGGGCGATCAACACCAGCAGCTCCTCGGCCCGGTCCGCCACCGGGTCCCGCTCGTCCGCCAGCGCGATGAGGAGCTCCTCGACCGCGTCGGCGGCTGTGTCGGCGCCCGTGGCGGCGTGGACGAGGAGCTGCAGAAGCGCGGCCTCGTCATCGCCGACCGGTGCCTCGCCGGTGGCGTTCACCAGCGCGACCGCGAGCGCCGGAGCGCATTCCGGGACGCGCAGCTCGAGGAGCGCCCTGATCGCCAGGGCACGTGAGTGAC
>OBLR010000033.1_pt1 | contig 19940 bp, 20 predicted proteins | sample 1519891 | NCBI WGS metagenome assembly OBLR01 (sample SAMEA3113583, study PRJEB22503) | soil metagenome | reverse complement strand
TCGCCATCACGGGATTCGGTTCGTTCGAGAAGGCCGACCGGCCTGCCCGCACGGCGCGGAACCCGGCAACCGGCAAGGCCATCCAGGTCCCTGCGACGTCGGTGCCGAAGTTCAAGGCCGGCGCCGACTTCAAGACTCTGGTCGCCAAGAAGTCGAAGTAACCAGCCCAACCGCGAGACCGCCCAGGGTTCGGGCTCGTCGCGAACCTGAATCCTGGGCGTCGCTCACCGCGAGGGAGTGCCTTCCTCAGGGGAGTGGGAACGTCCCGAGAGTGATCACAGTGATCCGCTCGTCGGCGACGGCGATATTGACCCGTTGCCCGAACCGCAGCAGACGCAACCCGCCGGCGTCGAAGGCGGCGGCGTCGAACGCGAGTTCGGTGCCGTCGTCGAGCAGCACGCTGCCCGACCGGGTCTGCGCGTCGTACGTCCGCACCGTCGCCTGCACGGACCGCAGCCTAGTGTCCGGCCGTGCGGACGGGGAGTCGGGCGGCCACGTCGGCGGTGCGCGGGCCCACGCCCAAGGCCAGTGCCTCCCGCAGGTCGTCGAGCGTGTCGACGTCGCGGCGGACGCTCGCGATGTCCCGTACGGTCAGCTCGCCCGCGCCGGCCGCGCGGTGCCGAAGCCGCGAGCCGGTGCCGAAGGCGGGCGTGAAGGGCGCGCCGGGTCGGGCGGTGTACAGCGTGGTGCCCACGCCGGCGGCGTCCGGCACGAATGCCGTCGGCACCCGAGCGGCGGCGTCGAGCGCGCGGCCGAGCTCGGCCGGCCGAAGCGCCGGCAGGTCGGCCGACAGCGCGCCCACTCCGGCGTGGGGTGCCGCCGGGCGGGCGAGCTCGGCGCCATAGACCAGGGCCGGATTCAGCCCGCCGTCGGGCTCGTCCGGCACGATCCGGGCGCCCAGCGAGGCAAGCTCGGAGGCGGCGAGTGGATCGTCGGTCACCACGATCACGATTTCGACCCGATCGCAACGCAGTGCGGCGGCTACCGTGTCGGCGGCGACCGCCAATGCCAGCTCGGCGCGGTGGGCGCCGGCCGCCGCGGCCAGGCGTGACTTCGCTCGTGCCAGTACTTTGACCGGCACAACGAGCGACCAAGCGGCGAACCCTGAGTCTGACATCTCTGGCTCGACACTATGCGGCGGCAACCGCGACACTAATGGGCACCCGTGCAGCTTATTCAGCCTCCCGGGCTGTGCCTGACGAGGAGGGCCAGTGGGCCACGAATATTCGAAGGCGTGGCGGATGGTGTCGGTCGGCATCCTGCGCCCGCTGCTGTTCTTTATGCTCAAGCGCGACTGGCGGGGCCGGGAGCACATCCCCGCGGGGGGCGGGGTGATCGTCGCGGCGAACCATCTGTCGTGGTCGGATCCGCTGGCCCTCGCCCACTTCGTTTACGAGTCGGGGCGTTATCCCGTCTACCTCGCCAAGGACGCCCTGTTCGACATCAAGGTGCTGGGCTCCATCTTGCGCAAGCTCGGGCAGATCCCGGTTTATCGCGATCGGGCCGACGCCGGGCTCGCCCTGCGCGCGGCCGAGGCGGGCCTGCGTGCCGGCGAGTGCCTGATGTTCTACCCGGAGGCGACGGTCACCCGCGACCCGCGGCTGTGGCCGATGACCGGCAAGACGGGTGCGGCCCGGCTGGCGCTCGCCACTGGCACGCCGGTCATCCCCGTCGCGCACTGGGGCGCGCATATCCTGTGGCCGTACGGCACGAAGAGCTTCCGCCCGTTCCCGCGCAAGACCATGCATGTGCTCGCCGGTCCGCCCGTCGATCTGTCCAAGTACGAGGGAGAGCCGCTCAACGCCCAAACCCTCGAGGCGGCGACCATGGACATCATGCACGCTATCGCCGATCTGCTCGGTGAGCTGCGCGGCGAAAAGCCCCCGGAGAAGCTGTACGACCACCACGCGGCCATCCGGGAACGCCGGCTCAAGAAGCTCGGGCAGGATGAAGTACAGGAGGGAACGGCTGAGTGAGCACACGCGCCGATGCCGACCAGGTGGCCATCCCCAGCCCGGCCACGGCCGTGCGGGGGGCACCATGACATTCCGATCGGCGGTGTTGGGTGCCGGCTCGTGGGGGACCGCCTTCGGTAAGGTGCTCTGCGACGCGGGCGGCGAGGTGACGTTGGCCGGCCGCCGCCCGGAGATCGCCGACGCGATCAACCACGACCACGAAAACCCCGACTACCTGCCCGGCATCACGCTGCCCGAGCGGCTGCGCGCCACCACAGAGCCGGAGCGGGCCCTCGCCGGCGCCGACTGCGTTGTGCTCGCCCTGCCCGCGCAGACCCTGCGCGACAATCTGGGCGCCTGGCGATCGGCGCTGCCGGACCAGGCGGTGCTGATCAGCTTGATCAAAGGCGTGGAGCTCGGCACCGGCAAACGGATGAGCGAGGTCATCCAGGAGGTCGCCGACCTGCCCGACGAGCGGGTGGCGGTCATTTCCGGGCCCAACCTGGCCCGCGAGATCGCCGAGGGGCAGCCGTCGGCCTCGGTGGTGGCCTGCACCGACGAGGACACCGCGCGGCGGCTGCAGACGGCGTGCATGACGGCGTACTTCCGCGTCTACACCAACACCGACGTGATCGGCGTCGAGCTGGGCGGCGCGGTCAAGAACGTCATCGCCTTGTGCGTCGGCATCGCCGCCGGTCTCGGCTTCGGCGACAACACCCGGGCGATGCTCATGACCAGAGGTCTCGCCGAGATCACGCGGCTGGGCGCGGCGCTCGGGGCCGACCAGCACACCTTCGCCGGCCTGGCGGGCCTCGGCGATCTGGTGGGCACCTGCAGCTCACCCCAGTCGCGCAACCGTACGTTCGGCGAGAACCTCGGCAAGGGCATGTCGCTGCCGGAGGTCATCGCGACGACCAAGCAGACGGCCGAAGGCGTGAAGTCGTCGGAGGCCGTGCTAGAGCTCGCGCGCAAGCACAGCGTCGAAATGCCGATCACCGAGGTGATCGCCGCCGTCATGCATCACGGGATGTCGATCGCGGAAGCCGCGATGCTGTTGATGTCGCGGTCTCCCAAGCCCGAACGCTACGGAGTGTGACCGCTGCGCCGCAGGGCCGCGGGCGAGCGCGATCCAAGGGCTTGGCCGAGGCCGCGATCGCCGGACAGGCCGACGGCGGTCGGCGCGTGAGCGAGCCGCGCCCCTAGCGGTAGGGTCAGGCAGCATGTCTGACCGCAGCGCTCAGCCCGATCGCAGGATTCGCGTCGCCATCGTGTTCGGCGGACGCAGCTCCGAGCACGCCATCTCCTGTATCACCGCGGGGAGCGTGCTGGCGGCCATCGACCGCGAGCGTTATGAGGTGGTGCCGGTCGGCATCGCCCGCGATGGCCGCTGGGTGCTGGCGCCCGGCGACCAGCGACTCGCGATCGAGGGCGGGCGGCTCCCGGAGGTGACCGGCGAGGGCACGGCCCTTGCCCTGCCCTTCGACCCGGAAACGCGCGGCCTGATCATGGTCGAGCCGGGGACGGTGCCGCGCGCGCTTGGCGAGGTCGACGTGGTGATCCCGTTGCTGCACGGACCGTACGGCGAGGACGGCACGATCCAGGGCATGCTCGAGCTGGCCGGGATCCGCTATGTCGGCGCCGGCGTGCTGGCCAGCGCGGTCGGCATGGACAAGGCCTTCATGAAGGCGGTCTGGTCGGCGCAGCGGCTGCCGATCGGGCCGTACGTCGTCGTCAAGGACCGCGAGTGGCGCCGCGAGCGCAAGCGGATGATCGATGAGATCAAAGAGCTGGGCTGGCCGGTTTTCGTCAAGCCCGCCCGCGCCGGGTCGAGCATGGGCATTCGCCGGGTCGCGGCCGAAGACGAACTTGACGCGGCGATCGAGGCGGCGCGCGAGCACGATCCCAAGGTCCTGGTCGAGGCAGCGATCGCCGGTCGCGAGATCGAATGCGGCGTGCTCGAAGGGCTCGACGACGATCCGGCGGAGGCCAGCCTGCCGCTCGAGGTCAAGGTGTCCGCCGACCACGACTACTACGACTTCGACGCCAAGTACCTCGACGACGCGCTGGAGTTCGACATCCCGCCGCGGCTGCCCGAGCCGGTGATCGAACGGATCCGCGCCCTGGCCGTCAAGGCGTTCGACGCGCTCGGCTGCGAGGGGCTGGCCAGGGTGGATTTCTTCTACACCCACGACGGCACGCTGCTGCTCAACGAGATCAACACGATGCCCGGCTTCACCCCGGCCTCGGCGTTCCCCAAGATGTGGGCGGCCACCGGCCTGGACTACCCGGAGCTGGTCGACCGGCTGATCCAAACCGCCCTGCGCCGCCGCACCGGCCTGCGCTAGCGCGTCGGCCACCGGCCGCGGGCTAGGTGAAGGGCACCCAGGCCTGTCGGGCCAAGGTGGTCGCGTCGTTGGCCTGCAATCCGGCCTCGGACATCGTCCACAGCGTCGTGCCGATGGTCAACGACCGCCGGATCGTCGCGTCGTGCGGCGGCCGGTTCTCTTCCTGGCCGGGCTGGCGCACGGTGCCCAGCCGCCGCACCTGCCGGTCGCGTACGGACAGCACGAGCGCCTGTTCGGCGAGCCCGCCCGCCACGTCGGTGGACGCGAACCGCTGGACGGGCAGCACGGTGAGGCCGCTGTCGGGCCGGTAGAGGAAGGCGTGCGGGTCGAACTCCACCTCCGAGGTGCTCGACTCGACCTTATGCGCCGCCAGGCGCCGCGGCCGGGCGGGGTCGCGCACGTCGAACAGCGACACCTGGGTGCCGGTGGTGCGCCCCTGCGACGTGGCGTCCTGACCGACGCCGATCAGCGTTCCGTTTCCGGCCGGGTGCAGGTAGGCCGAGTATCCGTTGATCTTCAGCTCTCCGGCCTGCCGCGGCCTGCGCGGGTCACGCAGATCCAGCACGTAGAGCGGGTCGACTTGGCGGAAGGTGACCACGTAGCCCGTCGGCCCGAGGAACCGGACGGCGAAGATGCGCTCGCCGGTGCCGAGCCCGTCCACCCGGCCGATCGGGTCGAGCCGCTCGCCGCGCTGGGCGAGGATGTGCACCGCGCTGCGCGGCTCCGCCGGGGACATCGTGGGCGCGGTCGGCGAATCCGGCCGCGGGGGCGCGACCGGGTTGATGGTGGTCGCCACCCGCAGGTTGCCGCCGAACTCCGACAGGGAGTACTGGTTCAACAGGCCGCCCGGCACGGCGCCGGTCGCGACGTACCGCGGTCGGCCGCCGCCGCGAATGTCGAACTTATAGATGTCCGTCCGCTGAGTCTCCTGGGCCCGGCGGGGCTGGTTCGGCGGGGCCGGCGTGATGCCGCCGGTGTTGGTGACGTACAGGCTGCTCGCGGAGGCGTACACGTTCTGCCCGCCGGCAACGACGCTCACCGGATCGGTCGCGCCCAGGTCGCCGCCCAGGTCGACGGTCAGCACGCTGAGCAGCGACGTTCCGGTGTAGGTCGGCGGATGGCTGATCCGCTCGCAGGGGACCCGCTGGGTCTGCGTCCGGCCGTCGCGGGTGATCTGGAAGCTCGGCTGCCAACTCGACAATGGCGCCTTGCGCACGACCTCCTGGTTGGCCCGGGTGCGGTCCGCCGGCGAGTTCGCCTCGTCCGGCCGCGGCAGCGGGAAGTCGATGCGCGGCATGGAACGTACGACGAGGCGCGCCACCGAGCCGACCTGCCGGGCGTCGACGTAGCCGCCGTCGGTGGTCAGCCTGCTCACCACGCGCGGCGCGCCCGAGATGTCCACGAGCGTGAGCCGGGACCCCGCCGCCGAGCGCGGCGGAATATCGGCGAATTCGTCCTCCCGCAAGGGAATCGGCATCGCCCTGTCGAGGCGTTCGATGACGAGGACGCGGTCGCCGGACAGCAGCAGATCGTCCTCGATGACGCCGAGGGTGCCCGGCAGGGCGAGCGTGCCGGTGACCCGGCGGGAGGCCGCGTCCACCACCTGCAGCCGGCCGCGTGCGATCGCGATGATCCGGCGGCCGTCGGTCTTCACCAGGTCGGGTTCGTCGACCCCGGCCTCCTGGACGTTGGTGGCCGAGTGGTCGGTCTCGGGGGCGGACCCGGCGCCGGGCGCCCCCTGGGCCCGCCCAAGCTCGGCGCCGTCGCCGGCGTCGCCGGCCGAACCGGGCAGCGGCCGGCGCAACTCCGAGGACTCGGCAAGACCGAACGGGCCCACCTGCGCCGCCGTCGCCTTGCGCAACCCGTTCAGCAGGGCGGGGCAATCGCTGGAGGAGACGAGCCTGGCCACCGCGAGCCCGCCGGGCTGCGGCTGTCCGGTGCGTGGCGACGCCGGGGCCGCTTCGTCGCCGGAGCAGCCCGCGACGGCGAGCCCCGCGACCACCAGGATGCTGATCACTGCACGCGCGGCCATACCGGTTGGACGAGGACGCCGCCGACCCGGTTCCCGGCGATATGCCCAATATGGACGATACGGACGAGACGGAAGCGGTGCGCCCTAACCGGCGTCGGTCGGCAGGCCGCCGCGGTGCGCGATGGCCGCCGCCGCGTGCCCAGATGACCTAGAGTTCGCCGCCGGGCTTCGCCGGCAGCGCGGCCTTGATCGCGGGGGTCAGCTCGACGAGGACGTCGCCTTGCGGCGCGTAGACGGCGGGTACGGTCACCTCGACGTAGGCCCGGCGGCCGACCGCGGTGAACGTGACCGGCCGGTCCGGCGGCCGCGGGAACCATGAGATGCCGTTCACCGTGACCAGCTGGGAGGTCTGCCGCATCGTCGCCGGCCGGGGGACCCCGCAGCGCAGGGCGATCGCCGGTGAGCCCCACGCTCGGGTCAGCCGGGACTCGGGGCGGATTTCGCGTCGCGACTGGCGGCGCAGCGTGGCCGGCAGGCGTTCGTTGAGGGCGCCGCACAGCCGTACGGTGGCCGGGTCGGGGATGGGCGGCGGCACCTCGACCGCACCGGGCCCGCACCCGGTCAGGCAGCCGGCGAAAGCGGCCAGGAGGCAGCCGGTCAGCGCCCAGAACCCGCCGCGCACTCGGATCTCGGATGGCCCGCTAGATGTGGACGATGGGGCAGGTCAGCGTCCGGGTGATCCCTTCCACCGTCTGGATCTGCGCCACCACCAGCTTGCCGAGCTCGTCGACGTTGTGCGCCTCCGCCCGGACGATCACGTCGTAGGGGCCGGTCACATCCTCCGCCTGCGTGACGCCCGGAATCCCAGCGATCTCGCGGGCGACATCGGCCGCCTTGCCCACCTCGGTCTGAATGAGGATGTAGGCCTGCACCATCACGTCCTCCCGGGCGATGACTGCTCTGTCAGTCGGCAACCGTACCGTGGTTTAGGTCGGAGGTGTGTCATCGCAGTCAGTGGAATGAGTGAATTCGAATTCATCACTCGCATCACAAAGCGTCTATCACGTACGGCCAATGAACGTCGAGACGCTCGGGGCGAAGTCGCCGAAAAGGCGCCCCCCGACTTCGTCGACATCGGCCCGGGCGACGACGCCGCGGTCGTCCGCGCTCCCGGCGGCCGAGTGGTCGCGACCTCCGATCTCCTCATTGAGGGCCGCCATTTCCGCCGTGACTGGTCGGGCCCGTATGACGTGGGCCGCAAGGCGGCCGCGCAGAATTTGGCCGATGTGGTGGCGATGGGGGCCCGTCCGACGGCATTGCTGATCGGTTTCGGAGTGCCGCTCGAGACCGAGCCGGAGTGGGCCGAGCGGCTCTACGACGGACTGCGCGACGAGTGCGATCTGGTGGGCGCGGCGGTGGCGGGCGGCGACGTGGTCCGGGCACCGATGGTGATCTTGGCGGTGACCGCGCTCGGAGATCTGGCCGGGCGGGCACCGCTGCTGCGCTCGGGCGCGCGCCCCGGCGACGTGGTGGCGGTACGTGGGCGGCTCGGCTTCGCCGCGGCGGCGGTCGGCCTCCTCTCCCGCGGGCGCGACGCGCCCGCGGTGCTCCTCGATGCCCACCGGCGGCCCCGCCCGCCGTACGCGGCGGGGGAAGAGGCGGCGCGGCTCGGCGCGACGGCGCTGATCGACGTCAGCGACGGTCTGGTGCAAGATCTCGGGCACATCGCGGCCGCCAGCGGGGTCAGCATCGACATCGACGCCGCCGCGCTGCCGATAGCGGCCGAGCTCGGCGCCGAGGGCCGCACCTTCGTGCTCACCGGAGGTGACGATCACGCGTTCGCCGGTACGTTTCCGCGCGAAACGGCGCTGCCGCAGACGTGGCGGGCGATCGGACATGTCGTCGCCGGAGAGGGCGTCACCATTGATGGGCGGCCGCACGGTCTGACCGGGTGGGACCACTTCCGACAATAATTCTGATGTTCCAGGGCCCTCGTGTTACCTGTCTGGTAGGCATGCTTGCTGTGGTTTTGGTATACATCCCGAGACCGGAGAGGACGGGATGGGACGACACGCCAGGCTCGCGGAAAGACAAGCGCTGTTCGAGGCCTTCGAAGACGAGACCGATGAGCATATCGAGCCGGGCGAGCCGGTCGAGCCGGGCGAATCGGCCGCTAAACGCCGGCTTCGGTGGATCCTCCGGGTCCCGCTCCTGCCCGCCCTCGCGGGCGTCGGCGCCCTAGGGATCGTGCTGGCCGCGTACGGCACCCAGCAGATCTCGCTCAACTTCTCCGACGGCGACAACACGCCGCCCGCCGGGCAGACGGGGGCGCCGCCGCAGCGCCAGGACGACTCCGTCGCGGCGCAAGGCAGCCGCGCCGGCCGCGGCGTCGGTCACGCCGGCACCGTCACTGTGGCCTTCCGTGCCACGTCGAAATGGACCGACGGCTTCGAGGGCAGGGCGACCATCGTCAACGTGAGCGGCCGCCCGATCAGCGGCTGGACCTTCGCCTTCCGCTTCCCGAACGCGAAGGTGTTGTCGATCTGGGAGGTCCAGGTCGTCCGGCTCGGCAACCCGGTGATCGTGCGCAATCCGCCGCAGTCGGCCGCCATCGCCCCCGGCGAGTCGGTGCAGATCGGCTTCACCGCGCGCGGGGCCGCCGGCTCTCCGGCGGCCTGTACCTTCAATGGCGTTCGCTGCCTCCTCGTCTGAATCGTCTGACTAGTCTGGCTGTCGTGACTCCACCACGTGTGCTTACCGTCGCCGGCTCCGACTCCGGCGGCGGCGCGGGCATCCAGGCCGACCTGAAGACGATGCTGGCTCTCGGCGTACACGGGATGAGCGTCGTCGCCGCGGTGACCGCCCAAAACTCGCTCGGCGTGCAGGGCTATTGGGAGCTGCCGCCCGAGGCGGTGCGGGCCCAGCTCGACTCCGTGCTGTCCGACATCGGCGCACAGACGATCAAGACCGGCATGCTCGCCTCCGCCACCCTGGTCGAGACGGTCGCGGCCGTGCTCGCCGACGTGGAGGTGCCCGTCGTCGTCGACCCGGTGGGCGTGTCCAAGCACGGCGATTCGCTGCTGGCGCCCGATGCCGTCGGCGCCGTACGGTCGGCGCTGCTGCCCGTGGCGACCGTCGTGACGCCCAACCTGTGGGAGGTCGAGCAACTGACCGGGGTCACGGTGCGAGAGGAGTCACGCCTGAGCGAGGCCGCGGCGGCGGTCAAGGATCTCGGCCCGCGCTGGGTGCTGATCAAGGGCGGGCATCTGCTCGGCGACCCGGTCGACCTGCTGTACGACGGCGAGCACGAGTACCGATTTCCCGGGCGGCGGCTCGACAACGCGCACACGCACGGCACCGGTTGCACGCTGGCGTCGGCCGTCGCGTCCTACCTGGCGCTCGGCCGGGACATGGTCGATGCCGTACGGGCGGCCAAGGAGTACGTCACGGGCGCGATCGAGGGCGGGTTCGCGCTCGGCGCCGGCATCGGCCCGGTCGATCACGCCTGGCGGTGGCGCGACCGCGGCTGACGCGGGCCCTCGCCGGGCCCGGTGCCTTGGCGCCGGCACGGTTGGGCGCGCGGACACCGGTTGTATGGCGGCCGGGCGGCCTCAGGTGTGGTCGGGCGGCCTCAGCGGGAGGGCTTGGTGATCTTGCCGGCCTTGATGCAGGACGTGCAGACGTTGAGGCGCTTGGTGGTGCGGCCGACGACCGCGCGCACCCGCTGGATGTTCGGGTTCCAGCGACGCGAGGTGCGGACGTGGGAGTGCGAGACCCGCTTGCCGAACCCGGGCCGCTTGCCGCAAACGTCGCATACGGAAGCCACGGTGTACTCCAAGTGATATCGATGCTTGATCGCTCCTGCGCGGAGCGCCCGCCAACACGATTCCCGCTGGGAAGTCGTGATAAGGGTAGCCGAACTCCTTCCGGCCCCGCGAACCGGCGCCGGAACGGCGTTCATCCCCGCCCAGAGCCGCACTAGCCTTTCCGGAGCCTTCTTGAGCGGTCCGGACACCAAAAGGAGGTGGAGGTGCGCGAGGTCCTGGACGCCGCGGTCGTCCAGCAGTGGTGCCGGCTGGCGGCCGACGCGCTGGGCCGGACGCGGGCGGAGATCGACGCGCTCAACGTGTTCCCCGTGCCGGACGCCGACACGGGCACCAATCTGCACATCACCGTGCTGGCGGGGGCCGAGGCGGTGGCGGGTCTGCCGGACGACGCGGGCGCCGGCGCGACGTGGGCGGCGCTGGCCCAGGGCGCCCTGCTCGGCGCGCGCGGCAACTCCGGAATCATTGTGAGCCAGATGTTCCGCGGTCTTGCCGAGGTCTTGGGCGGGCGCGATGAGCCGCCGGGCGGCACGGCCTTGCGCGCCGCCCTGGCTCACGCCGCCGCCATGGCCAGGGCGGCCGTCGCGCAGCCGGTCGAAGGCACGATCTTGAGCGTCCTCGACGCCGCGGCCGCCGCGCCCGCCGGCCGTACCACCGCTCTCGCCGAGGTCGCGCGCGGCGCCGCCGAGCGGGCCCGCGCCGCGCTGGATCGTACGACGGATCAGCTGGAGGTGCTGGCCGGCAACGGCGTCGTGGACGCCGGCGGCGCCGGCCTGTGCGTCGTGCTCGACGCGCTCGCCGCCGTGATCACCGAGGTGTACCCCGACCGGTATCTCGTGCCCGGCCGGATCGGCGGCGCGCGGCCGCCGGCGTCCGCGCCGGCCGGCGGCAGGTACGAGGTCATGTATCTCATCGACGCGGCCGACGACACGATGCCGCGGTTGCGCGCCGCGCTCGGCGGCCTGGGCGACTCCTTGGTCGTGGTGGGCGGTGACGGGCTCTGGAACGTTCATGTGCATGCCGACGACGCGGGGGCGGCCATCGAGGCGGGGATCGCGGCCGGCCGCCCGCACCGGATCAGGGTGACCTATCTGCCCGCGGACCGGCGCTCGGCGGCGGCGGCCGACGGAGCCGCACCCGCCGATCGCGCCGCCCGCGGCGTGGTCGCGGTCACGAGCGGCGCCGGTCTCGCCGCGCTGCTCGAGGACGCCGGGGCCCGGGTGGTCATCAGGGAGCCCGGCGGCGACCCGCCGCCGATCGCCGTCCTGCTCGATCGCATCCTGGAGGCGGGCCAGGAGGTCGCGATCCTTCCCAATGATTCCGACATGATCCCGTTGGCCGAGGCCACCGCGGCGATGGCGCGCGAACACGGTGTACGCGTCGCCGTCGTGCCCACGGAGGCGTCGGTGCAGGGCCTGTCGGCCCTTGCCGTCCACGATCCGGTGCGCCGGTTCGACGAGGACGTCAGCGGCATGACGCACGCGTCGGCGGCGACACGGCACGCCCGGCTGGAGGTGACCCCCGCCGAAATCCTCGGCCGCATCGCCGGCGAGGTGTGCGTGCGCGGAACGGACCTGGCCGAGGTGGCGCGGCAGGTCGTCGACAGGATGCTGTCGGGCGGCGGCGAGATCGTCACGCTCGTCCCCGGTGCCGGTGCCGGTGCCGGTGCCGGTGCCGGCGGCGGGGACCTGTGCGCCATGTTGGAAGAACGGGTGCGCGTCGCCCACCCCGATGCGGTGGTGGTCAGGTACGACGGCGGCCAAGACCGCTATCCGTTGCTCGTTGGCGTCGAATGACACCCGCATGGGCTGTAATGAGACGGTGGTGAAACCGACGGCCGCGACTTTGGACGAGCCGCTGCGCGGCGTGGTGGGCGATCGCACGGCCAAGGTGCTGGCCGGCGGCCTCGACCTGCACACGGTGGGCGACCTGCTGCACCACTACCCGCGCCGCTACGCGACCCGCGGCGAGCTCACCGATCTGGCCGGGCTGTACGACGGTGAGGACGTCACCGTGATGGCCGAGGTGATGACGGCGCACAAGCGCAGAATGCGCCAGCGCAAGGGCGACATCCTGGAGGTCGTCGTCACCGACGGCCGTGGCCGGCTGACCTTGACGTTCTTCGGCCGCGGCGGCCACGGGCCGGCGCAGGAGCTGGTGCCGGGGGTTCGCGGGCTGTTCGCCGGCCGCATCTCGACCTATGGCGGCAAGCGGCAGCTCACCCACCCCCAGTTCAAGGTGTTGCCGAAGAGCGGCGGGGGTGGCGCCGACGCGGCCAGGGAGTTCGCCGAGGAGCTGATCCCGGTGTACCCCGCCACCAAGGGCCTGGAGTCATGGAAGATCGCCGAGTGCGTGTCGATGATCCTCGACACCGTCGACGTCGGGGCCGACTCGATGCCCGAGCCGATCCGCAGGCGGCATGGCCTCATCGGGTTGCGCGAGGCCTACGAGAAGATCCACCGGCCCGCCGACCTGGCCGACGCGCAGCGTGCGCGCAAGCGGCTGAAGTGGGACGAGGCGTTCCTCGTGCAGGCCGCGCTGGCGCGGCGGCGGCACACGGCGGCCACGCTGCCCGCCCGCCCCCGGCCCCGCGTGGCCGGCGGCCTGCTCGACGCCTTCGACGGGCGCCTGCCGTTCGCGCTCACCAAGGGCCAGCGCGACGTCGGCGCCGAGATCGCCGCCGATCTGGCCGCCGCACACCCCATGCACCGTCTGCTCCAAGGCGATGTCGGGGCCGGCAAGACCGTGGTCGCGTTGCGGGCGATGCTGCAGGTCGTCGACGCGGGCGGGCAGGCGGCGCTGCTGGCCCCGACCGAGGTGCTGGCCCAGCAGCACTACCGTTCGATCATTGCCCTGCTCGGCCCGTTGGCGCAGGCCGGGCAGCTCGGCGCACCCGACCAGGCCACCAAGGCGGTGCTGCTGACCGGTTCGCAAGGAGCGAAGACCCGCCGCGCGGCGCTGCTCGACGCCGCGGCCGGGGCGGCCGGCATCGTGGTCGGCACCCACGCCCTGCTTCAAGAGCACGTCCAGTTCGCCGATCTTGGTCTCGTCGTCGTGGACGAGCAGCACAGGTTCGGCGTCGAGCAGCGCGACGCGCTGCGCGAAAAGGTGGCAGGCGGACGTCCGCACGTGCTGGTCATGACCGCGACGCCGATCCCGCGGACGGTCGCCATGACCGTGTTCGGTGATCTCGACACCTCGACGCTGACCCAGCTGCCCGCGGGCCGGGCCGAGATCAAGACCCATATCGTGCCCCCGGAACGCCCCCACTTCTTCCAGCGCGCCTGGCAGCGCATCCGCGAGGAGGTCGACCAGGGGCGGCAGGTCTACATCGTCTGCCCGCGCATCGGTGATCAGGAGGGCGACGAGGGCGACCTCGCCCTGACGTCCGACCTCGAGATCGACGTGGGGACCGGCCGCGAGCCCAAACGCGAGACCGGCCCGGCGAACAACCGGGAGCCCCGCCGCGAGACCGGCTCCGAGACCGGCTCCGCGACCGGCCAGGCGCACGGTGCGGCGAGCGCATCGGCCGCCGGTGAACGGCGGATGCACGCCGTCGTCGACGTGCTGCCCAGGCTCGAGAATGACTGGCTGCCCGGGCTGCGCATCGGCGTGCTGCACGGCAAGCTGCCGGCCGAGGAGAAAGACCTCGCCATGCGCCGGTTCGCGGCGGGCGAGCTCGACGTGCTGCTCGCCACCACCGTCATCGAGGTCGGCGTCGACGTGCCCAACGCCACGGTGATGATGATCATGGATGCCGACCGCTTCGGGGTCTCTCAGCTGCACCAGTTGCGCGGCCGGGTGGGGCGGGGCGACCTGCCGGGGCTATGCCTGCTCGTCACCGAAAGCCCGGAAAGCTCCAAGGCGCGCGCCCGGCTGGACGCGGTCGCCGCGACCACCAACGGGTTCGAGCTGGCCCGGCTCGACCTCGAGCAGCGCCGCGAAGGCGATGTGCTCGGGGCGGCGCAGTCCGGCCGCCGCAGCAGCCTCAGGCTGCTCACCTTGCTCAAGGACGAGGCGCTCATCCGCAAGGCGAGGGACGAGGCGACCTCGTTGACCGAAACTGACCCGGGGCTCGCGCGGCATCCGGAGCTCGCCGCCGAACTGGCCGCCCTGGTCGACGACGATCGCGCCGAGTTCCTCGAAAAGGGCTGACCGGTCCCGCGTCCGCGCTCGTCCCCCACCCCCGCGCAGGTGTGCGGGTGTGCGGGTGTGCCTGCGTGATGCTCCGCCGGACGAAGGCCCGTCGCACCGGCCGGTGGCCGGATCGGGCGGCGTCAGTCCTCGTCGCGGCGTGGGCGGAGCCGGGAGGCGCCCACCGCGGCCGAACCGGTCAGCACCGCGGCAAGGCCGGCGAGGGCCAGGGTGCCGATCGGACCGCCGGTGATGGGCAGGCTCTCCTCCATCGTGCTCGGTATGGACGCGGCGGCGCCGGGGGCGCTCGGCCCGGCGCCGGACGGGCCGGTGACGCCGGGCGGCGCGGCCGGCGGCGCTCCCGTGCCGGGCGGCGGCACGGCCGGCGGGGCGTCCGGCGGGTTGTCGGGCGGCGGCACCATGCCGCATACCTCCGGCGCGAAGCCGCAGGTGTCCACGCCGACGTTGACGGACGCGCTGAGAAGGTCGGCGCTCGCGCCCGGCGCCCGGACGCCGGCGTCGACTGACACGTCTGCCTGCGTGCCGGTGCTCGCGCTCGAGTTGGCGCGCACCTTGGTGCTCGCGCGCACCGGCCCGTTCACCCCGACGCTCAGCAGCGGCTCGCCGCCGCTCGATTCGGACGTCGATGTCGACTTGGTCCGTGAGGTCGACGTCGACGTCGAGGAGGACCGCGACGTCGAGTCAGCTGAATTTGATGAATCAGATGAGGTGGACAGGCGCACCGTGCCGCCCGTGACCGAGTCGACCACGCCGCCAAGGGTGTCCGTGAGCCCCCCGGTCACGTCGCCAAGGGGGTCGGCCTGGGCCACCCCGCCCAGCGCGACGAAGGTCAAGACGGTCGCCCCGGCCGTCGTCGCGAGTCTCCTGCCCTTGTGCATCAATGCTCCCCAGATCCACATATGGCACCGCCAGACATGGCACCGCCAGCAGTTACCTTGTCACGAGACGTAGCCATGGTGAAGACTTGACCGCGATTTTGGGCAGAAGTTCACAAGGTCGTCGGACATCCCGGGTTCGTCGCGGCCCGGCAACCGCCCGCCGACCTGGAACAATGGACCGCGTGACTCGGGTCATCGCGGGAGCCGCGGGCGGCCGCCGGCTCATCGTCCCTTCCGGGCGCGACACCAGGCCGACCAGCGACCGCGCGCGAGAGGGCCTGTTCGCCACCGTGCACGCGCTGCTCGGCTCGCTCGACGGGCTCCGGGCGGCCGATCTGTTCGCCGGGTCGGGGGCCGTGGGGCTCGAGGCGCTCTCGCGCGGGGCCGGCCACGCGCTGCTCGTCGAGGCCCATCCGCGCGCGGCCCGGGTGATCAGGGCGAACATCGACGCCCTCGGCCTGCCCGGCGCCCAACTGATCGTCGACCGGGTCGAACGCGTGCTCCGCCGGCCGCCGGCCGAACCGTACGACCTCGTCTTCGCCGACCCGCCGTACGCCACCGCCGACGCGGCGGTGGCCGCCATGCTTACCGCGTTGCGCGAAGGCGGGTGGCTGTCCACCGGCGCCCTCGTTGTGGTCGAACGAGCCACCCGTGGCCCGGCCTTGGCATGGCCGCCCGGGTACGTCGCCGACCGAGAGCGCCGCTACGGCGAGGGCACGCTCTGGTACGCCCGCCGGGCATCGCGGCGCGACAGCGACAGCCCATGGCGCGACCTCGACCCCGGGCCCAGCCCGCGTTCGTGACAGGGATCGCGGTCGGGATCGCGACCGTGACCGGCCGGCAGCCGGAGCCGGGGGAGAGGGCTGACGAAACCGGCCACCGGGCGATTTGGTACGGTCGCGCCGAGGCGAAAGCCCAGTCCAACCCAGAGACGGGGGGTCACCTCGTGCGTCGTGTTGTCTGTCCCGGCTCCTTCGACCCGGTCACGAACGGACACCTCGACATCATCAGCCGGGCGTCACGGCTGTACGACGAGGTCGTCGTGGCGGTGTTGATCAACGAATCCAAACAGGGCCTGTTCACGGTCGACGAGCGCCTCGAGATGCTGGGCGAGGTGACCAAGGAGTACGGCAACGTCCGGGCCGAGAGTTTCCATGGCCTGCTCGTCGATTTCTGCCGCACCAACGACATCCCGGTCATCGTCAAGGGCCTGCGCGCCGTCAGCGACTTCGACTACGAGCTGCAGATGGCGCAGATGAACCATCGGCTGGCGGGCGTCGAGACCATGTTCATGTCGACCAACCCGCTGTACTCCTTCTTGTCCTCCAGCCTGATGAAGGAGGTCGCCAGGTTCGGCGGCGACGTCTCAGGGCTGGTGCCCGACGCCATCCGCGAGCGGCTGGCCCAGCGTCTGCGCGACGTCTGATCCGTCCCGCCCCCCGCCGCGAAGCGTCCGCGGCCGGCGGCGCGGTCGTTGGCGGCACCGGTGCGGTCGCCCGAGTTGGGGACATCCGAATCCGTTCGGTACCCTTGGCAATCGGTCTTGCCGACGGCCGTGACTCACCATGCCCCACGAAAGCAGGAATCCGCTGCCCGCCATCGATCCCCGTGCCCCGCTCGTGCTCAGCGCCAGGGCCCTGGGCCGCCGACCGGGGTCGATGCGGAAGGAACGCCTGGTCGTGCCGGCACCGGAGGGTCTCGGCGTCGAGATGGTGGGCGTGCCCAAGGGCGCCGATGTCGAGCTGGATCTCCGGCTCGAAGCGGTGATGGAGGGCGTGCTCGTCTCCGGCACGGTCCGCGTTCCCCTCGCGGGGGAGTGCGCCCGCTGCCTGGAGCCGATCTCCGAGTCGGTCGAGGTGGAGTTCCAAGAGCTGTTCGTCTATCCCGACACCCGCTCCGGCGGGCACGCGGAGGACGACGAACGCCGGCTCGAGGGAGATCTCATGGATCTCGAGCCGGTGCTCAGGGACACGGTGGTGCTCGATCTGCCGTTGTCGCCGCTGTGCCGGGAGGATTGTCCCGGCCTGTGCTCCGAATGCGGGGTACGGCTGGCGGACGCCGAGCCAGATCACCATCACGACGCCGTCGACCCCCGGTGGGCGGCGCTGCGTGGCTTGATCGATGACGACAGGCAAGACCACAGACAAGACGACGACGTACCCGACGACCGACACGACCAGGAGGGCTGAGGTGGCCGTTCCCAAGCGGAGAATGTCGCGCAGCAACACGCGGCACCGGCGTGCCAAGTGGAAGGCCAAGGCGCCGGTGCTCACCACGTGCCCGCAGTGCCGCGAGCCCAAGTTGCCGCACACCGCGTGCCCGACCTGTGGCACCTACCGACGACGTCAGGTCATCGAGCCGTCGGCGTAGGCGTTCCGCCCGCGGCGCCCGCGGACTGACGAAGAACTGTTCGTACGTCTCGAACCCTGTTTCGTGGTGTGAGGTCCATCACGCAGTAGTCTGGAAGACCACGAAACAGGGCTCGTCGGATGGTGACTGGGCGCGCCCGAGGCCGTGGTGCACGCCGGACAGATCCTCGCCGGCGCGCACCTCGTCCTCGCGGACTCCTCGCCCGGGGCTGGTGTACCGGGGCGCCATTGCCGGGTTACCCACCGTCACGACGGGCACATGAGTGCGCGGGTGGGGTGTCCCCACCGCGAGGAGGACATGTGGTCGCGAAGTCTGATGATGCTGGGCCAGACCGATCAGAACTCGAGCGCTCGCTCGGCGTGAAGCTCGACGCGGCACTGCTCGAGAGGGCTCTGACTCACCGTTCGTACGCCTACGAGAACGGCGGGCTGCCCACCAACGAGCGGCTGGAGTTCCTCGGCGACTCCGTGCTCGGCCTGGTCGTCACCGACACGCTCTACCGCGGGCATCCGGAGCTGCCGGAAGGCCAGCTGGCGAAGTTGCGCGCGGCGGTTGTCAATATGCGGGCGCTGGCCGGAGTCGGCCGCTCGCTCAGGCTCGGCGACTTCATCCGCCTGGGACGGGGCGAGGAGGGCACGGGCGGCCGGGACAAGTCCTCGATCCTCGCCGACACGGTCGAGGCCCTGATCGGCGCGGTCTACGTGGACCGAGGCCTCGACGAGGCCGCCGACCTGGTCCACCGGCTTTTCGACCCGTTGATCGACCGATCGGCGAGCCTGGGCGCCGGTCTCGACTGGAAGACCTCGCTGCAGGAGCTCACCGCCGCCGAGGAGCTCGGCGTCCCCGAGTACCACGTGGTCGAAAGCGGGCCCGACCACCAGAAGACCTTCCGCGCCACGGTCCGGGTCGGCGGCAAGGTCTACGGCTCCGGCGAGGGCCGTAGCAAGAAGGAGGCCGAGCAGAACGCCGCCGCCGCGGCATGGAGCGCGATCCGCGATCTGGCCGGTCGCCGCCGCGCGGCCGCCGCCGGCGGTTTCGAGCAGGCCGGCGAGCTTGGCGAAAAGCGGGGCGAGGACCCGGACGACCCGCGTCCGCCGCTGCCGACTTCGTCGTGACCGCCGTAGGCGGGAAGGGCCTGGCGGGCGATGCCTGAGCTGCCCGAGGTCGAGGTCATCCGGCGCGGCCTCGATGGCTGGGTGACCGGCCGCAAGATCGATGCCGTCGCCGTGCTGCATCCGCGCGCGATCCGGCGGCACCCGGCGGGCCCCGACGACTTCGCCGGCCGGCTGATCGGGCAGGTGTTCCTGCCGCCCCGCCGCCGCGGCAAATACCTGTGGTTGCCGCTCGATGACTCGGTTTCGCCAACCGCCCTTTCCGGGGCTACTTGTCCCGATCAATACTCCCCGCCGACCCCCACGGCGGCGCTGCTGGTCCACTTGGGCATGAGCGGGCAGCTGTTGCTCGCCCCGCCGGACCGCCCGTACGAAACGCACCTGCGGGTGCGGCTCACACTGTCGGTCAAGGCGGAGTCCGCCGCGCCGGACGCCGGCGACGCCGGTACCGACATCGACCTGCGCTTCGTCGACCAGCGCACGTTCGGGCACCTCATGCCGACCGAGTTGGTCGACGGCATACCGGCGCCGATCGCGCACATCGCCATGGATCCGCTTGAGGACGGCTTCGACGACGCGGCTTTCTATCGCGCCCTGCGGCGGCGGCAGACCGCGATCAAGCGCGCGCTGCTCGACCAGTCGCTGATCAGCGGAGTCGGCAACATCTACGCAGACGAGGCGCTCTGGCGGGCGCGACTGCACTGGGCCCGGCCGACCGAGACGATGACCCGCGCCGAGGTGAGCCGGCTGCTGACCGCGGTCCGGGAGGTGATGGGCGCGGCGCTGGCCGTGGGCGGCACTTCCTTCGACAGCCTCTACGTCAACGTCAACGGTGAGAGCGGCTACTTCGGCCGGGCGCTGAACGTCTACGGCCGGCGCGACGAGCCGTGCGCCCGCTGCGGCACGCCGATCCGGCGCGACGCGTTCATGAACCGTTCATCCTATTCGTGTCCGAAATGCCAGCCCCGGCCGCGCCGCGCGCGTGTCTAACGCACGTGGACGAGGACATGGTCCAGCTGACCGCGTGGGTGCGCGGTCGCGTGCAGGGCGTCGGCTTTCGCTGGTGGGTACGCGCCCGCGCGCTCGAACTCGGCCTGTCCGGCTCCGCGAGCAACCTGGTCGACGGCCGGGTCGAGGTCGTCGCGGAGGGGCCTCGCGCCAACTGTGAACGCCTTCTCGAGCTGTTGCGCGGCACATCGACTCCGGGGCGTGTCACCGGAGTCACCGAGCGTTGGAGAACACCTCGGGGTGGCCTCAACGGATTCATTGAACTATGACACCGGGGTTAGGGAAAGCGCTTCACACCTGCTAAACTTCTAGGGCAAGGAT
>OBLR010000032.1_pt1 | contig 19975 bp, 17 predicted proteins | sample 1519891 | NCBI WGS metagenome assembly OBLR01 (sample SAMEA3113583, study PRJEB22503) | soil metagenome | reverse complement strand
GGTAGTCCTCCCAGGTCCGACCGGCGGCCGGCGACCAGCCGATCTCCGCGATCCCCGCCAGCCGCGGGTAGGCCATGAACTCCGCGTCGCCGATGTCGTCGATGGTCTCGCTCCACAGCGGGGCCTCGACGCCGCTGATGACGTCGTCGGTGACGCCGTCGACGATCTGGGCGGGATCCCAGCTGTAGGAGTCTTGGGCCTCGACCACGGCGCACCAGGTGAGCCCGAACGGCGTGCTCGGGGTGTACTTCATGTCGAGGTAGGCCTTGTCACACGGCGACATGAGGACCGTCGCGCCCTGTGCGACCGCCGACTTGGCCTGCTCGATGTCCGTGGGGCCCGGATTGGTGGTGCCCCAGAACTGCGCGACCGAGCCCGGGGCGATGGACGCTCCGGCGATCTCCTTCCAACCGGCCATCGTCTTGCCGTGCCGGGCGACGATGTCCCTGACCCGCTCGATGAACGTCACGTAGTCCTCGTCCGGGGTGCTGTGCGCCTCGTCGCCGCCGATGTGCATGTACGGCCCCGGGGTCAGGGCGGCGATCTCGCGGACGACGTCGTCGATGAATCGGTAGGTGATCTCCTTGCTGACGCACAGTGAGCTGAAGCCCACATCGGTGCCGGTGTAGAGGGGCGGCGCTACGCCGTCGCAGTTCAGCTCCGCGTAGGAGGCCAGCGCCGCGTTGGTGTGCCCCGGCATGTCGATCTCGGGCACCACGGTGATGTAGCGCGCGGCCGCGTAACGGACGATCTCGGTGTAGTCGGCCTTGGTGTAAAAGCCGCCGGGCCCGCCGCCCACCTCCGTGCTGCCACCGATGGTCGCCAGCCGCGGCCAGCTGTCGATCATGATGCGCCAGCCCTGGTCGTCGGCGAGATGCAGGTGGAGCCGATTGACTTTGTAGAGTGCGGCGAGGTCGATGTAACGCTTCACCTCGGCGACGGAGAAGAAGTGGCGCGAGACGTCGAGCATCGCGCCGCGCCAGCCGAACCGGGGCCGGTCGGCGATCCGGACGCCGGGGACGACCCAGGGCCCGGGCCGCGCCGTCGGGCTCTCGGCCTTCGCCGGCAGCAGTTGCCGCAGCGTCTGAGTGGCGCGGAAGAGCCCCTCGGCCGTGCCGGCGCGCAGCCGTACCTCATGGCGGGAGACGGTGAGCGTATAGTCCTCGCCTCCCGCGCGGGAGGCGTCGGACAGGCCGAGGGTGATGCCGATGCCGCCGCCGACCCGCACCGGGAGCGGGAAGCCGGTGGCGCGCCGCAGGCGCTCGGCCAGCGCCGTCGCGACGCCGAGCGCCGCGCGCGAGGTCACCGAGATCCGTGTGTCGCGGGTCAGCTCGAACGAACCGCCGGGGACCGCGGTCAGGCTCGCCGGCATCGGGATCACCTGCGGCGGCGCGGCCGGGGCCCGCTGCTCGGCGGCGGCGGCCGGGCCGGACATGGCGCTCACCAGGACGGCCGCACTGACGACTACCAGCGCGGACGCGGGGCGCGATGCCCGGCGCCGGCGCCTTAAAAATCGGCTACGGAAGGTAAGTCGAGGGTCATGGCGGGGGAAACTCCTCATGAACGCAAATTAGACACATGCTGGACCCGATGCAATATTCCCCCTAGAACTGCACCGAAAGGATCCATTTTGATCGACCGTCCCGCCCCGGCCTGGCTGGCCGACGCCGTTCTTTATCAGATCTATCCGCAGAGTTTCGCCGACGCCGACGGGGATGGCATCGGCGACTTCGCCGGGCTCATGGAGCGGCTCGACCACCTGGCCTGGCTGGGCGTGAACACGGTCTGGATCAGTCCGTGCTTCGCTTCGCCGTTCGGAGACGCCGGCTACGACGTGTCCGACTATTTCCGGATCGCGCCGCGCTACGGGACCAACGACGACCTGGTCAAGCTCGTCGCGGCGGCCCGGGACCGGGGCATCAGGATTCTGCTCGACCTGGTGGCCGGGCACACCTCCGTTCAGCATCCGTGGTTCGCCGCGGCGGCCGACGGGCCCGCCGCCGACCCGGCCGCCGACCGCTACATCTGGGCCGACCGCCAGGCCGCCGGCTTCGTCCCCTCGCCGGGCCGGCGCCCCGGCTACTACATGAAGAACTTCTTCGACCACCAGCCCGCGCTCAACTTCGGGTACGCCCGCAGCGACCCGGCCGAGCCGTGGCGGCAACCGGTCGACGCCCCCGGGCCCGCGGCCAACCGGGCGGCGCTGCGCCAGATCATGGCGTACTGGCTCGACCTCGGCATCTCGGGTTTCCGGGTCGACATGGCCTACTCGCTCGTCAAGGACGACCCCGATTACGTCGAGACCGCCAAGCTGTGGAACGAGATGCGCGACTGGCTCGACGCGACGTACCCCGACGCCATGCTCCTCAGCGAGTGGGGCCGCCCGGATGTCGCGATCCCGGCGGGCTTCCACGTCGACTTCTTCCTGCATTTCGTCGGCCGTGCGATGCGCTCGCTGTGGGACAACGGCCAGGGCACCACGAGCCCGGGCTGGCCGGCGGGCACCTGCTTTTTCGACGCCGCCGGCGGCGGGTCGCCGGCGGAGTTCGTCGAGGCCTGGCGCGCGGCCATCGACGCGGTCCGCGCCGCCGGGCACATCGCGCTGCCGACCAGCAACCACGACTTCTCCCGGCTCGCCTGCGGCCCGCGCACCCACGACCAGCTCGGCCCGGCCTTCGCGTTGCTGCTCACCTGGCCGACGCTGCCCGCGATCTACTACGGCGACGAGATCGGCATGCGCTACATCTCCGGGCTGCCCGACACGGAGGGCAGCCAGTTGGAGCCCACCAACAACCGGGCCGGCTCGCGCACCCCGATGCAGTGGGACGAGACCCCCAACGCCGGCTTTTCCGCCGCACCCGCCGACCGGCTGTACCTGCCCATCGACCCAGACCCGCACCGGCCCACCGTCGCCGCGCAGCGCGCCGACGAGGGGTCGCTGCTGCACCAGGTTCGCCGCCTGATCGCGCTGCGCGAGGCGCGCCCCGCGCTCGGCGCCGCCGGCTCGGTCGAGGTGCTGAACCTCGGCTATCCCTTCGTGTACGTCCGGGGCGGCGACCACCTCATCGTGATCAACCCGCGCCGCGAACCAGCCCGGGCGACGATCCCCGAGGTCGGTGGGGTGCGGCCGGTGCTGGAACGCGGCGTCTCGGTCGACGGCGGCGAGATCGTCGCGACCGGCTTCTCCTATGGGGTATTCACCACCGAGGGTCCGTGACGGTCCTGAGAGCGCCATCTCCCCGGCGGGGTGAATCCATCGGAGCGGTCTGGCCGTATAGCCCGTGTGTGGTGCGAGCAACCGACGAAGTTCCGCTGGCGATGGCGCCGACCCGCCCTGCCGTACTACGGTGCGGTGAACGCGAGGGGATCCCGGAGGGGATGAACCGGAGGGCGACGCGCGCCGTGCACGGGGTGTGGGCTTTGTCAGATGAGTCGTTGCTCGCTGGAATGGCTTCGCGGGACGCCGACGCCGCCACCGCGTTCGTCCGCCGCTACCAAGCCCGGGTCTTCGGCCTCGCGCTCACGATCGTCGGTTCTCGTTCGGTCGCCGAGGACGTGGCACAAGAGGCGTTCGTCCGGGCCTGGCGGCACGCGGAAAGTTACGATCCGCGCAAGGGACGGGTGCCCGCCTGGTTGCTGACCATCACGCGCAACCTGGCAATCGACACCCTGCGTATGCGCGGTGAGCTCCCCACCGACCCATTCCTGCTCATGGGGTCGCTGGTCTCGCAAGAGGGCGGGACGGACTCGAGCATGGACTACGACGACAGGGAGAACCTGCGGCGGGCGCTGCTCACCTTGCCGCCGGAACAGGCCAGGGCCATCGCCTTGTCGGTGTTTTATGGGCTCACGGGGAAAGAGATCGCGGCCATCGAGGAGATCCCGCTTGGCACGGCCAAGACCCGGATCAGGCGCGGTCTCGGCAAGCTGAGGGAGGTTCTGGGGGTTCGGGATGAGTGAGGACGCGGACTGCGCGGAGATCCGGGACCTGATCCCGGAAATCGCGGCCGGGGTCGCCGCGGGTGACGAGCGCGCGCGTGCGCTCGCCCATTTCGGCGCCTGCCATGAGTGCCGGCACGAGCTGGCCATGACCGCGGACCTGGTCGACGAGATGCTGACGCTGGTGCCGGTCCAGGAACCGCCCGCGGGCTTCGAGGGTCGCGTCATCGCGCGGCTCGCGCCCGAGGCCAAACCCCGGAGCCGGCGGGTGCGCCTGCCGCGGCGCCGTCCCGCGCGGCCGGTGGGACGGGCGGCGGCATGGGTGGCGGCGACCGCGGCGGCGGCCGGGCTGGCCGCCGGGGTGGTGTGGTGGCAGACCGCGCAGGATCGCGCGCTCGCCGCGAGCTACCGGCACACCCTCGAGGTCGCGCACGGGCGCGGGCTCAGCGCCGCGCCGCTCAAATCCGGCCTCGGCGCCGAGCAGGGCACGGTTTTCGCCTATCAGGGCGAGCCCTCCTGGCTGTATGTGACCTTCAGGTCCATGCCGCAGCCGGGTCACTATGACACCTGCCTGGTGACCAAGGACGGCCGCCGGTTCCCGTTGCGGGCGTTCGAGGCGGGCCAGAACGCCTACGCCTGGGGGTCCACAATCAACGTCCAGGTACAGGAAATCGGCACGATCGAATTCACGCGATCCGGGGTCACGGTCATGACAGCACGCTTCTGACACACTTCTGACGGGTCTTTTTGACTGTTGTTTCTTACGTTGCTTCTGATAAGTCTGGTAAGTCTTATTGGTCGCCACGGGAAGGAACCGCTCGATCATGACGACCAGCACCGATCTGCCCCAACTGCCGTTCGCGCGACGCGACGTGTTCGACGTTCCGGAGCGATACCGCGCACTGCGCGCGGACGGGCCGATCGCGCGGGTCCGTACCCAGACCGGCGACCTGGCCTGGCTGGTGACCACCTATGAGGAGACGAGGCGGCTGCTCGCCGACGACCGGCTGGGCCGCTCCCACCCCGACCCTGACCGGGCCCCGCGGATCTCGAACTCGGCTCTGTTCGGCGGCCCATCGGGCGACTTCGCGACCGAGAAGGCGACGCACGACCGCATGCGCAGGCTGCTCGTGCCCGCGTTTTCGCGCCGCCGGACGAACGCGTTGCGCGAGCACGTCCAGTCGATCGTCGATGAGCTGCTCGACCGGATGGCCAAGCGGACCCCGCCCGTCGACCTGCACGAGGAGCTGTCGTTCCCGCTGCCCGCGCTCGTCATCTGCGAGCTCCTCGGCGTGCCGTACGAGGACAGGGACCACTTCAGGGAGCTGTCGGACCGAACGGCCGGGCTGGCGGACGCGGCGGCGTCGGCCGCGGCGAAGCGGGAGTTGGCCGCCTATGTGCACAGGCTGATCGCGGTCAAACGCGCGGCGCCGGCCGAAGACGTGCTCTCCGACCTGGTCGCCGTGGCCGACAGCGGCCGCGAAGACCTCACCGACGACGACATCGCCGCCATGGCGAGCTCGCTGCTGTTCGCCGGACACGAGACAACCGTCGCCCGCATCGACTACGGCACCGTACTGCTCCTCAGCCACCCCACCCAGCTCGCCGCGCTGCGCCGCGACCCGGATCTGGTGCCCGGCGCCGTTGAAGAGATCATGCGCATGGCCGCGCCCAGCGATCATGGGCTGCCGCGATACGCGCGGGTGGACATCGAGATGGGGGATGTGACGATACGGGCCGGCGACGCCGTCCTGCTTCTTCCCATGGCGGCCAACAGGGACGAACAGGTGTTTCCCGATCCCGACCGGTTCGACATCTTCCGGACGTTGGCCGAGCCGCACCTCGGTTTCGGCTACGCGCACCATTTCTGCATCGGCGCCGGCCTGGCCAGGATCGAACTCCAAACGGTCTTCGGCACGTTGTTCCGGCGGTTCCCCACCCTGGCGCTCGCCGTACCGGCCGAGCGGCTGCGCCGGCTGACGCAGCGCCTCACCGGGGGACTCGCGGAACTTCCCGTGACGTGGGAATGATGACGGCATGACGGATAGCGGGATGGCAGACGGCGGCATGGCACAGGCCAATGGGATCCCGGCGGTGACGTTGCCGGGCGAGGTGGTGATGCCGCTGGTCGGCTTCGGCACCTGGCAGCTGCGCGGCCGCCGCGCCTACGACGCGGTCAGGTGCGCGCTCGACGTGGGTTACCGGCATTTCGACACGGCGACGATGTACGGCAACGAGGCCGAGCTTGGCCGGGCCCTGCGCGACAGCGGCCTCGACCGCCAAGAGGTCTTCGTCACCACCAAGCTGCCCGCCCGGGGCGCCGGCCGCGAGCGCGAGACGATCACCGCCAGCCTGCGTGCCCTGGGCACCGACTACGTCGATTTGTGGCTGGTGCACTGGCCGCCGGGCGGCAGCGCGCGGCCGGGCACATGGCAGGAGCTGCTGGCGATCCGGGACGAGGGGCTGGCCAGGGCGGTCGGGGTGAGCAACTACAGCGTTGGCCAGCTCGACGAGCTCATCGACGCCACCGGCGAGCCTCCGGCGGTCAACCAGATCCCCTGGAGCCCATCCCGGCACGACCCAAGGCAGCTGGCCGGCAATCGGAACCGCGGGGTCGTCGTCGAGGGTTACAGCCCGCTCAAGGGCGCCAACCTGCGCGATCCCGTGCTGGCCGAGATCGCCTCGCGGTACGGGGTGACGTCGGCGCAGATCGTGCTGCGCTGGCATCTCGAGCACGGGATCGTCGTCATCCCCAAGTCGGGCAATCGCGACCGCATCGCGGCCAACTTCGACCTGTCGGGCTTTCGGCTCAGCGGCGACGAGGTGGTGCGCATCGACGGCCTCTCGCGGCGCTGACCAGGCGGGCATACCATCGCGGCGTGAAATTCGATCAGTTCACCGTCGTGCTGCTGATGCTGCGACCCGACGCGCCCGAGCTCGACGAGGCGGCGGCCGCCGCCCTGCAGGACGCCCGCCCACCTGGCCTTCCTCGCCGAGCTGCACGAAGCCGGCCACCTGCTGTCCGCCGGGCCGCTGTCCGATGACGGCTAACGGGAACCGGCCCTGCGGCGCGATCCACATGCCTGGCCGGCGGCTGTCAGTGATCGGTGCGATCATTGGCGCATGACGGCATGGCGTGACGTCGAACAGACGATTCCGGAGTTCGCGCAGCGTGTGCGGGCGCTGTTCGACGCTCACAGACACAAGACCATTGCCACCTTGCGAGCCGACGGGTCGCCGCGGATCTCCGGGATCGAGACGATCTTCGAGGGCGGCGAACTGGTTTTTGGCTCGATGCCGAACGCGCGCAAGGGGGCGGATCTCCGTCGGGATCCGCGGTTCGCTCTGCACAGCGCCACGGTCGACCCGGTCGAGGGCTCCGAGGCGCAGTGGCCAGGCGAGGCGAAGATCTCCGGTCGAGCGCTGGCCGCCGGATCGATCACCGAAGGATCAGACGGCGACCGCTTCCATGCCGACATCGCCGAGGTCGTGCACACCCACCTCAACGAGAAGGCCACGATGCTCGTCGTCGAGTGGTGGACGCCCGCGCACGGGCTGCGCAGGATCGAGCGCGAGTAACGATCCTCAATCGCGTACCAGATCCTCGCCCGCCTGTCCGGACCCGTCGATCGTCGGCACTTGCCATCACCCGATCCGGCCCTGCGGGCGCGTGGCTTGGGCCGGGCGGTGGATGCCAGAGGGCATTGTGTTCCTCCGCTCGGCGGAGCCGATAATGGCCGGGTGGGCGTAGCGCGGGGCCGCACATTTTGTGATCGTGGTGTCATGTCGCAGCCGCGCATCCAGGCCCTGGACGCGCTTCGCGGGTACGCGCTGTGCGGAATCATTTTCATCAATATCCCGCAGGTCATGGGCATGGCCGAATCGGTCAGCCAGTTTCCTGATGGGCTCCGCTGGTTTGTGCTCGGCCGGTTCTACCCGATCTTCTATCTTCTGTTCGGGATCGGTTTTGGGATTTTCCTGCGATCCGCCGCCCGGCGGGTGGACAGTCCTCGCGTGCTGCTGGTGCGCCGGTTCCTCGCGCTCGCCGTCTTCGGCGCGATTCATCACCTGCTGCAGCCCGGCGAGGTGCTGCTGCCATTCGCCATCACCGGTCTTCTCGTGCTGCTGCCGTTGAGCTTCCTGCCGCCCCGGAGCAACCTGATCATCGGGTTGGTGCTGACGGCGGTCGGCCTGCTCATGGGGGTCGGCGGGTTCGGCCTACTCCCCGGCCTGTTAGTGCTCGGGTTCGTGCTGGCCGACCTGCGGGTGCCGGAAACGCTGGCGGAGCGCACGTGGCAGTTGGTGCAGACCGCGCTGCTGTGCGCCGCGGTCGCCCTGCTCGCGTTGTGGCTGATCGCGCTGCCCGCGCCGGAAGGAGCCGGGCGCCGGCTCGGGCCGGTGTTCACGACGGCGATGGCCGTGGGATATGCCGCGTTGTTCCTGTTGCTGCTGCGGACGCCCGTGGGCCGGGTGGCCTCCCGTGCGCTGGTGCCCATGGGGCGGATGGCGTTGACCAACTACCTCACCGCGACGCTGGCCTTCGTCCTCATCGGGACGGCGATCGGGCTACGCGCCTCCGACCGATGGGCGGAGGCCGCGTTGCTCGGCGCCGGAATATTGGCCGTCCAAATGCTCTGGAGCGCACTGTGGATGCGTCAATTCCGTTACGGTCCATTCGAATGGGTCTGGCGGACCGCCACGTACTGGCGGCCGGTACCCATGCGCCGATGAATGGCAGGCCGGAACACGATGAAATGGTGGCGGGCGGGGCGGGCCCGATTGGGGGTGCGGACGGCCGCCGGCCGCGACGCCGTGGTGGCCGCGGCCGTTGTCCTGCTGAGCCTGTCCCGGCTGGTCGTGTTCGGTGGACGGGCGGCCAGCGGTTCAGATGACAGTACACGTGAGATTGGGCCTGTGCGTCCTCACCATGACGTGAGCAAAATCCGCAAGCTCTCGCCAGTGGAGCCGATCTGACTCGACCCACCAGGTCGCGCGAGGGCCGTTGCCGACGCCATTCCAAAGCCGGTCATACACCAACGCTGCACATACCCCCGCCATCCGACCAGTGCAACGGAAATGCCCGGAGCGCTGCATGTGCGGATGCCTTCACCGGCCTCAGAGCCCGAGCCGGTAGATCCGCCAAAAGCCGGTGTCGCTGACGTCGAGGGGTTCGGCACCGGCGAACCCGGCCGCGATCGCGTATGCGGCCAGCGTGTCTGGCCGGATGACGGCTCCGGTCGCCGCGGAGCCGGGGTGGCTGAGCGTGTCAGGCAGGCAGATCAGCAGGCTGAAGCCGTACAGCAGGCGTTGTATGTCGTCCGCGGGCGCGGCGAGCACCGGGTCGGCGGCTTCGTCGATCACGATGACGACGGCGTCGGGGGCCGCGGCGCGCCGCATCGTTGACAGGACGTCGACGGGGCGGGGCATGTCGTGGAGGCACTCGACCGCCATCAAGACGTCGTACGGGCCGCCGCTGAGTCCCGTCGCCGCGTCGGCGTGGTGAAATCGCACCCGATCGGCGACCCCGGCGTCGGTCGCGTGTTCGCGGGCGGCCGCCAGGGCGACGTCGTCCACGTCGAACCCGTCTATCTCGATCTCGGAATAAGCCCGTGCCAATCCCACGGCGGACCAGCCGTGCCCGCAGCCGATGTCGGCCACGCGGGCGCCTTGGGCCAGCCGGTCCGCCAGCTCCGGGATCCGCGGGACCCAGTCGCGGGCCAGGACGTGCAGGAGGAGCGGTCGGTTGATATCGCCCTGGGCGCTCGACATGTCGGCGCCGTATGCCTGCCAAGGCACGCCGCCACCGGACCGGTACGCGTCGGCGATGGCGGGCAGCCGCAGGATCGCCGTGACGATCTGGCGGACCAGCGGCTCGGTCCAGTTCGGGCTGTCCCGGTCGAGCAGCGCTTCGGCATGCCCGGCGGGCAGTTCGAACCGGCCGTCCTGGTGCGTCGTCACGATGCCGGCAGCGGCCTGCTGCTCCAGCCACTCCCGGACCGCCCTGGGCTGCGTTCCCGTCCGCATGGCGAGCTGGTCCGAGGTGGCCGGTCCGTCCTCGCTCAGCGCGGAGTACCATCCCAGCCGCTGGCCGAGCCACACCGACGCGGCCTCCATGGTTATCACGGACTGTCCGAACAGCCGTTCCGACAATGCGCTCGCAGTATGTTCGGTCATCAGTGCCCCCTTCATCACGATAACTCCCACCAGCTCAGGAGCACGCCCCGGCACGTGCAGGTGGCATGCAGGGCAGGCGGCGACTCGTCGTTGACGAAGTGAAGGTGGTGCCGCCCGGCCGCTCCCACGGGTCACGCACCGTACGAGAGGGAATACGTACGAGCGAAGATGCGGGCCAATCCAGGTTTGATATTGCGGTTTCGCCTGAGATGAGATTTCGACTGACTAGCCCGCCGGCTGGAATGCGACCTCTGGCACCTTCTTGTCTGCCTTCACTTTGCTGGGGTCGTTGGCCTCGTAGGCGTCGACTATCCCAGCGGGGATCCGTCCGCGATCGCTGATCTCGATGCCATGCTGCTTCGCCCAGGCCCGAATATCAGCCGAGCGCTCACGATTGAGGACCGTTCGAGGGCCGTGCCCACTTCGCCTGGCGCGCCCAGTGCTGGCTGCCCGAGCTTTGCGGGCGCGATCCAAATACGGGCTAAGAGCCTTGCGAAGCGTATCCGCGTTCTCCGAGCTCAGATCGATTTCGTAGGTGATGCCATCCAATGAGAAAGCGAGGGTCTCGTCGGCCGGCTGGCCATCAATGTCGTCGAGAAGCTCAACGACTGTCTTTTGTGCCATAAAGAACCCTCCTAGACGGTAAGCAGCTGCTCAGCCTTCTGGCTTGGCATCTGGGTGTGCTTCGATAACTTAGCGTAAACGCCATCAGCGATCTTCCAAGTCTCGCTTGGTGACGTCTTCACCCTCGTAGCCATCGATGTCATCGGCCCTGATGACCTTGGTAACCATAGCTCCCTTCGGAGTGTTGGCGCCTTAGCATAGAACGCCGCTGGCGCCGACGTGGCAGGGCCCTAACCCAGCCGCGTCGTGGCCCCCATGGACAAGCTTGGAGAGGGGACCGCCGGGCTGCCAGCGAGCTGGGAAGCGGGTGAACCCACGGGCTTACTCAAGCAGCGCGCTGTGCAGGTCCCGGTCTGTCACACATCGCCGAGGTGCTCGATGTCATGGAACCGGGTTTTCTTGGCTCGGGAGATGCGGTTGATCATCCACGTGATTCCCCAGAGCGCGCTGCCGATCAGCAGCAGGCCCCCGGCGATCTTGTACTGGACCCAGTCCTCTGGAATGCGTGCCCACGGACCGGCAAGGAAGGCGCAGCCGAGTGCGGCCATCACCGGCACCGCCGTCGGCACCCTGAACTTTGTGGTGGCCGACATGTCACGGCGCAGGATGAGGCAGGCAACGTTGACGATCGTGAACACCACGAGAAGGAGCAAAGCGGTGGTTCCGCTCAGCGCGCCGGCCACCGAGCTTGCGGAGTTCAGCGTCACATAGGTGATCAGGCCGATCGCGAGCGCCGAGGTGAACAGGATCGCCGTCCACGGTGTGCGTCGCCCCGGAAGGACATGGCCCATGAAACGGGGGAGCACGTCCTGCCGAGCCATGCCGTAGATGAGCCGGCTGGCCATCAGCATATTGATCAGCGCGGTGTTGGCTACGGCGAACACCGTGAGGAAGGGAAACACCGCGCCGACCGGGAAGCCCGGTATGCCCTTCTCGACCACCTCGAGCAGAATCCCGGCCTCCCCGTCGAAGGTCTGGACGGTGTTCAGCGGGAGCACCATGATCACCGAGACTGCCACCAGCATGTAAATGATGACCGCGATACCTAGTCCGGTGAGCATGGCCCTCGGCAAGTTCCGTTCCGGATCCTTGGTCTCCTCGACCATGTTCACCGAATCCTCGAACCCGATCATCGCGACGAACGCAATGGCGGTGCCGATGGTCGTCGCCACGAAGAGATACTTGTGGTCCGGATTCTCGAAGACGACGATCTTGGTGACGTCGGCGCCCTTTGTGGCCATCGCATAGAAGCCAATGAAGATTACGATCGCGAGCGCCGAAATCTCAACACAGGTGAGCACGACGTTGAACTTCACGCTCTCGCCGATGCCTCGCAGGTTGACCAGGGCGAGCAGGACCATGAAGCTCAGTGCTGTGATCAGCGTGGCCGACGTCCCGGGCTCTCCGTCGCTGCCGAGGCCGATGTCGAGACCGGTCAGCAGGTTAGCCGCGAGCAGGCTGGAGGACATCGAGGCGCTCGTGATTCCCGAGCACACAACCATGAACGCAACCATGAATGTGACGAAATGAATGCCGAAGGCCTTATGGATGTAGAGCGCAGCCCCCGCTGCCTTTGGATATTTAGTCACCAGCTCCAGGTAAGCCAGGGCGGTCATGGTGGCCACGACGAAGGCGATCAGGAACGGCAGCCACGCCACTCCGCCGACCTGGGCGGCGATCTTGCCGGTTACTGCGTAGACGCCGGCGCCGAGAATGTCGCCCACGATGAATAGCAGGAGCGCCTTTGGACCCATCACCCGTTTCAGGTTCGGCTCCATGCCTTTCACATCGGCCGCAAATGGCTTTGTGGCCGGATTGTCGAGATTCATCGCCACCTCATGATCCGGATGAAATGTCTACGTGTAAATATTTGGTCTTTTTCAGGACCCGGCTGCGGCATTGTCTGATTGCATAGACAAGACGCGCGTGATCTGCAGGATGCGCTCTGCTCGTCGCACTACCGGCGGATCGACCATGGACTCGTCCACCACCACGACCCCGGAATCACTATTCGCGGCGGCCGTTACCTTCAGCGCCCACTCCACTTCGCTCTCGCTGGGTCCGAGACCAGAATTGACGCAGCGGACCTGTGTTGGGTGGATGCACAACTTCCCGCCGAACCCCAGGCCGCGCGCGAGTTCGACATCAGCCATGAGCACGTCCTGCGCTCCGAGTACGGCGGTCACTCCGTCGATTGGCGGCGGTAGACCCGCCGCGGCCGAGGCGATCACCAAGCGCGATCGTGCATAGGAGAGGGGTCCATGTGCAGCCGGATCGACGCCTAGCTCGGCTCCCAGATCGATGGTGCCGAGGGCGGCACGGATCACACCAGGCGCCGCGCACACCTCTTCTGCTCTCCGAAGGCCCCTGGCCGTCTCTATGAGAGCGATCACGCGCTCCCCGGACAATCGATGGTGCAGCTCCGTGACAACGTCGCGCTCCTCCGCCTTCGGAAGCATCAGCACCGCGCCGGTCGCCGCAAGCTCATCGACTTCACTGCGATGCCACGGAGTGTCCGTGGCGTTCACGCGTATGACGGCCGAACCACCAGACTTGAGCCAGGTCAAGGTGTTGCTCAGGGCTTGGGCCTTATGGCCGGGCGCCACCGCGTCCTCGAGATCGATCACGACCATATCCGCGCCGCTGCTCGCCGCCTTGGCGAAGCGCTCCGGGCGATCACCGGGAACGAATAGCAGACTCCGCGCATATCGAGCGTTGTTCATGCCAGCACCACCGTGAGCCGCCAATCGAGCACGGGTCGCTGCGGCTCGTCGAGCGGCGCGGCACTCGTCACGACATGGAGCGAAACCAGCCCTCCTCCGGTCGGCACCGGCTCGGCCGAGGTGACCTCGATGACCGACTCAAGCGCGTCGCCCTCATGAACCGGCGCAAGGTGGTCGCACGACTCCCACCCCAGGACGGTCACCACCGCCGGCATGGCCCGGCTGACTTGGTGGAGCGCCAGGCCGATCGTGTGCCCGCCGTAGACCAGCCGGCTGCCGCCGGCCGACGCGGCATCATGGTGTACCGCAGCGATGTTCCCCGCCAGCCGGGCGAGTTCGGGCGCCGAGCTCACGACGTCTGCGCCCCCGACGATCCAGCGCTGACCGACATCGATGTCGGCGAAATGCTCGCCGGGCACGCCCGCGCGAAAGAGGGCCAGGTCCCAATCCGCGATACACGTTTGCGGTCGCACGCTCTCGCGCCGGCCGATCGCGTCCAGCTCGTCGCGTGGCGCATCGGCATCGCAACCAGGCGAGACCGGAAGCATCGCACAGCGCCAGTAGTCCAGCACAATCCGCCCCAGTTGGTCCGTGGTCACGATATGAAGGGCCGCCATACCCGTTCTGGGACGGCCCGGACGATCCTGGTTGCGGCGAAGGGCGTCGACGGTGGTGACCGTCGACAAAGTGTCCCCAATTCTCGGATAGCGCTGAAACCGCAGACCCCGGTAGAAGAGGTTCGCGCGGACCTGCTGGGTGACAGCGGTCGACTGGCCGATCGAGATGTCCCATACAAGCGCTGGTGAAACGTACCCTCGTTGCCCGGTGACCGACTGGCAGAGCTCATCGTCTATAGCAAGGCGCAGCCGATTGCCGACGATGGCGTGGTGCGTGGCCGCCAGCCCGGATGTCAGGGTAACCGCCGGTGCCTCCGTGAATTCGGCACCCACCTCAAGCTCGTCGAAAAAGGGGCCGCGTACCTCCCGTGCGACCAACGTCATGACCGGGTTCCATTGATCGCGTATTCGCGTAGGACGCTGCGGCCGATGATCATCTTCTGAATATCGGAGGTGCCCTCGCCGATCAACATGAACGCCGCCTCACGGTAGAGCCGCTCGATCTCGTATTCCTTGGAGTAGGCATAGCCGCCGTGGATGCGGAAGGACGCCTCGACGACCTCGTTGCAGTACTCCGAGGCGATCAGCTTCGCCATACCGGCCTCGACGTCGTTGCGCGCACCGCGGTCCTTCACGCGGGCGGCGCGGACCATCATGGCGTGCGCGGTCTCCACCTTGGTGGCCATCTCGGCGAGGCGGAACAAAATCGCCTGGTGCTCGGCGATCGGCTTGCCGAAAGTCTTGCGGAGCTGGGAGTACTCGACACCGAGCTCGAAGGCGCGCATGGCGATGCCGCAGGCGCGGGCGGCGACGTTGACCCGGCCGACCTCGAGACCGTCCATCATCTGGTAGAAGCCTTGCCCGGGCGCCTCGCCGAGGATCTGGTCGGCCCGGAGCCGATGCTCGTGGAAGATCAGCTCGGTGGTGTCGACTCCCTTGTAACCCATCTTGTCGATCTTGCCCGGGACGGTGACGCCCTCGGCGACCTCGCCGAAACCTGGCTTCTTCTCGACAAGGAACGTGGTCATGTTCCTGTAGACCGAGTCCGCGACCTCGTCGGTCTTCGCGAGCACTGCGACCAGGTTCGACGTGCCGCCGTTGGTCACCCACATCTTCTGGCCAGTGAGCTCATACGAGCCGTCCGCCAGCCTGGTCCCGGTCGTGGAGACCGCCGACACATCGGAGCCCAGCCCCGGCTCGGACATCGAGAACGCGCCGCGCACCTCACCGGTGGCCATCGTCGGCAGGTACGTCCGCTTCTGCTCGTCGGTGCCGTGCCGCATTAGCATGTACGCCACGATGAAGTGGGTGTTGATGACACCGGAGACGCTCATCCAGCCGCGGGCGATCTCCTCGACGACCAGGGCGTAGGTGAGCAGTGACTCGCCGAGGCCACCGTACTCCTCCGGAATGGTCAGGCCGAAGATCCCCAGTTCTTTAAGCCCGTCAATGATCTGAGCGGGGTACTCGTCGGCGTGCTCGAGCTCTTGGACGAACGGGAGGATCCGCTCCTCCACGAAGGTCCGGACCACCTTGAGGATCTCGGTTTGTTCCTCGGTCAGTCCCTCGGTGGTGCCGAGACGACCCATGGTCATGCCTTTCTGTGATGCGTGCAGACGGGGGCCGGTGCACCAACAACGCCATCCTCGATGAGCCTGTCGATGAGCGGCGGTGGCAGGCCAAGCTCTCTTCGGAGAACGGCCACGCCGTCGCCTCCGATGGTCGGGGCCGGAACGGCTTCGCCCGGGCTCGAGTGGAGTCGAACCGGGATCCCTGCCGCAAGGTGCTTTCCAATGCCGGGCTGGTCGATCTCACTCATCACGGCGTTGGGGTTTCGCTGTAGGTCTTCCACCACCTCGGCGAAGGTCCGGTACTGCGACCAGAGCAGACTGGATCGCCGGAGGCGCCTGGAGACCACCGAGACCGGAAGAGATTGGAACCATCGTTCAAAAAGGCCGGCGAGCACTTCGCGGAATTCAAACCGATCGTCTTCCTTGGAGAAGTCCGCCGGCAGGCTTCGCTCCAAAGCCGTGACCGGTTCGTGCATGCCGGTTACGTCCAGCAGGTCGAGCCAGTGTCTTCGCGTCAACGCCACCACCATGACGCGCGCACCGTCCGAGCACAGGAAGTCTCGGGCAAAACCGCCGTAGAGGTGGTTCCCGATTCTTCTTCTCTCGGTGCGATTGACCTGGGCTTCGGCGATGAACCCCAGATTTGCCGCCATTGCGAGCGCCACGTCCGCGAGCGCGACGGTGACTTTCTCACCGCGGCCCGTGTGCAGCCGCCGCACCTGCGCGGCCGTCACCCCAAGGGCTGCGTAGAGACCGCACGCGATATCCCACGCCGGCAGCACGTGGTTCACCGGGTCGGCGATTGCCTGCGGACCGGTCACCAAGGGAAAGCCGACCGCTGCATTGACGGTGTAGTCGACAGCCGGGCTCCCGTCGGGGTGCCCAAGTACCTGAACGTGGATCAAGTCCTTCCTAACGGCCGAGAGGGCTTCGTAGGAAAGCCAGTCACGTCCCGCCACGTTGGTCAGGACCACCGCTGCTCCGTCGGAGCAGGAGGAGACGAGGTCATTGACGATCGCACGACCCCGCGGCGAGGAGAGGTCGACAGTGATCGACTCCTTGCCCTTGTTGAGGCCGGCCCAGTACAAGCTCACACCGGACGAAGTGAGCGGCCACCGCGAGCGGTCTGCCGCCCCGCCGAGCGGATCGATACGGATGACATCCGCACCGAGCTGGGCGAGCGTCATGCCACCGAGCGGCGCTGCCACGAAGGCCGAGACCTCAAAGACCTTCAACCCACTCAAGGGACCAGCCGTGGTGGCCCCGGAGGCGCGCGTTCCGGCAGGTTCACCACCCACCGCTCATCACCTCCATCCCGTGTCCGCGGAGATCGCCACGCCGGGACGCCGGGTACGACTCGCTCGCCCTACCAAAGGTCGGCACGCAGGGCGGAGGTGACTTTCGCCACCGAGGCGTGTTGATCGATCAGCGCAATCACTTCGGCCTCGACGTCGTCGGCGGCCTCGCAGCGTTCCAAGACCGTCTCCACATGGGTGCGCGGCACGACGCACACGCCCGAGCCGTCGGCGACCACCAGGTCACCCGGCTCCACCTGTGCGCGATCGAGCGCGACCGTTCCGTTGATCTCTACTGCCTCGACGCGGTGTTTGCCGGTGATCGGCGTCCGGCCACGGCTCCACACGCTCAGCCCCTGCGCGCGGATGGAGTCGACGTCGCGCACACCGCCGTCGACGATGCACGCGGCGATGTTCAGCCGTTTGGCCCACCGGGTCGACAGCCCGCCCATGACCGAGACGTCGGCGCGCCCGCCGCAGTCGAAAACCGCGACGTCTCCGGCCTGCCCGACCCCATAGAGGTCGCGGTCGGCGAGACGGGCCCGATCATTGCGCTGGTAGTGCGCTCCGGGGTTACCGTCCGCCGGTACATAGCGCACTGTAATCGCAGGGCCGCACACGCGCTGTCCGTCCGCCAATGGCGTCAGCTCGCACGCCGGTATCGCGCACCCAATGCCGAGCTCGTCCATCGCGTCCGACACCGTGGAGCACAGGTCGGTCAGGGCGAGGTAGCGATCGACGACCTCTTTGGCCGGCCGGTCGATATTCACGGCGCGGATCCGCTCCTCGTCGATCAGTCCGAGCAGCCGGTCGCGCACCGTGCTGAGTTCCTGTTCGCTCGCCATCCACTGCCTCTTGTTCTCGAAAGTGGTTGCGGCCGTTGGTAGCGGCCAAGTCTGGCTAACGGCCGCGGGTCGGCCACCTCGCAGGAGGTAAGGCTCCGTCGCCCGGTCGAACGTGTGGCACGGAGCTCGATCGGCCAGATCTCGACAACGCTCACTGGGACGCCGCGAAGACCCGCCCTGCCACCCTGATTCTCAAAATGTACGGCCATATTACGTAATGGCTGGCCGGTGTCAAGGGTCCGGGGGACGTTGGTGCCATGAGCTGTGCCTTTGCGCCTGAAAGGGGCATCAGGCGAGCGCGCTGCTGTGCCGGGCGCGCGGGAAGCGGGCGAGACGCTTGACGTGGCTGAGCCTAATCACCGACAATAGTCGCTATTGGCCGTATATATATGGGGCGTGGTGCACCCAAGCGTCAGGTCGCCAGGTCCGCCAGGTCCCACGAGGTGGAGTGAAGTCCAGGTGCGCCCAAGCGTCTCCAAAGCAAAGCCCCAGACGGCCACGGGCGGCGGCCTTCGTCGGATCAGCACCATCCCTTCGCTGAGCCCGACCTCCGACGAGCGAGTCGCAGAGATCTTGTCCGAACCCGGTTTCGGCCACCACTTCACCGACCACATGTTCCGTGTGGAGTGGACCCCTCACGACGGCTGGCACAACGCGCGGATCGAGCCCTACGGGCCGCTTAGCCTTGACCCGGCCACCGCCGTGCTCCATTACGCCCAGGAGATCTTCGAGGGCATGAAGGCGTACAGGCATCCCGACGGCTCAATTTGGTCGTTTCGTCCGGAGGCGAATGCCCTTCGGATGCAGCGCTCCAGCCGGCGACTCGCGTTCCCGGAGCTCCCGGTCGACGACTTTGTGCAGGCGGTAGACGAGCTCGTCCGGATCGACCAGCGCTGGGTCCCTGCCGGCGAGGATGAGAACAGTCTCTATATACGGCCCTTCATGTTCGGCTCCGGGGTCTTCCTCGGGGTGCGGCCGTCTCCGCATGTCACGTTCATGGTGATCGCCAGCCCGGCGGGGTCCTACTTCAAGGGCGGCATCAAGCCGATCACGGTCTGGCTCACCACTGAGTACACCCGTGCCGCCCACGGTGGCATGGGCGCGGCCAAGGCCGGCGGCAACTACGCGAGCTCGCTGGTGGCGCAGCAGGAGGCGTATGCGCACGGCTGTGACCAGGTGGTCTTCCTGGACGCCCAAGAGCTGAAGTACGTCGAGGAACTCGGTGGGATGAACCTCTATTTCGTGCACGCCGACGGCCGCCTCGTCACCCCCGCCACCGGCACCATCCTCGAGGGCATCACCCGCGCCAGCATCATCGAGCTGGCGGAAAAGATGGGCTTGGTCGTGGAGGAGCGGAAGTTCTCCGTCGACGAGTGGCGCGCCGGCGTCCTCTCGGGTGCGATCACCGAGGTCTTCGCATGTGGTACGGCCGCGGCCATCACGCCGGTCGGAAGGTTGGTGTCGGCCGCCGGTGATGTGCCCGAGCCGCCGCGGACCTCCGGGGAGGTGACCATGGCCATCCGCAAACAGCTCGTCGACATGCAGTTCGGGCGCGCCGAAGACGCGTTCGGCTGGCTGCACCGGATCATCTGAACGCGTGCTCCGGGGAAGCCGCTGCGGATACCCTCGGCTTGTCCGGCCAATTGAGTTCGAATGATTGCCCGGCGGGCTGGCAGCACGCTTCGACAGCGAGAGGGGAGTGAGTCGTCGTGCGCCAAAGCGAGTCGAATTATCAGATATTGGCACGTCATTTGCGGGCTCAAGTCCTTCAGGGCACCTTTGCAAACGGTCGGCAGCTCCCTACGGAGGCCGAATTGGCCGCCGAATTCCAGGTCAGCCGGCAAACCGTGAGGCGGGCTTTCCAGGAACTGGTTGCCGACGGCATGGTCTATCGTGTCCGCGGCAAGGGGACCTTCGCCCAGCCGAGCGGAGACGGTTATGTGCGGCAGGTCGGTACCGTCGACGATCTTATGGGGCTCTCGGAGGACACGGTCATGGAGGTGCTGGCGCCGTTAAGGCGCCGGGTCGACCCGGCGAACGCCGGCCGCCTCCGCTTGCTGACCGACGTCGTATACGAGGTCCGCTTCGTTCGTACCCACGATGGCGTGCGCTTTTGCGCCACGACGGTCTACTTGCCGCCCCGGGTCGCGGAGCTGTTGTCGAAGGTCGAGGAATTGCACACAGCGG
>OBLR010000031.1_pt1 | contig 19980 bp, 20 predicted proteins | sample 1519891 | NCBI WGS metagenome assembly OBLR01 (sample SAMEA3113583, study PRJEB22503) | soil metagenome | reverse complement strand
GATCCAGAAGACCAGGAAGAACAGGTCCGCCTGTTTCTCGGCGACCGGTCCCGCCGGAGCGAGCGAGTTGTAGTCGTAGTCCTGGGTGCAGGCCGCGAGGAGGAGGAGGGCGCCGGCGGACAGTGCCAACCATATGAGACGTGCTCGCTTCGCGGGGGACGAGCGGGTCACGGGCGGATTATTAGCACAGGCGCGGCCTAGCTCGTGGCGCGCAGCGTCGCGCCGCAGCGGGGACACCTGGGGTGGGCCCGCGACGCGACGCGGCCGCACCCGGAGCAGATCACGGGCCGAGCCTGGCCGTGAAGGAGCGCCCGGATCCACAGGACCGTGACCACCACGGCCAGGCCCAGGACCGTCAGCTCTCCCAACACGTGCCAGCCGTGCTCCCGGACGAGATCCGCCAGGAACCCCATGTCAGGCCATCACCAATCGGTCGATCGCCGCCGCCGCGAACAGGAGAGCCAGGTAGCTGATGGAGAAATGGAACAGTCCCATGGCCGCCCGAGCACCCCCTTCGCGGAGCACGCGGATCGCCGCCCCGACCAGGAGCACGCCGAGGCCGAGAGCGGCCCCCAGGTAGAGGACGCCCAGCCGGGCGACCGGGGAGAGCAGCAGGGAGACGGCCACCACGGCCACGGAGTAGATCACGATGTTGATCGCGGTCACCCGGACGCTGCGGACGGCGGGGAGCATCGGCACCCCAGCGGCCCGGTAGTCGCCGGCGTAGTTGAGGGCCAGGGCCCAGAAGTGGGGCGGGGTCCACATGAACACGATGGCGAACAGCACGACTGCGGGCAGCCCCACCGTGCCCGTGACGGCCGCCCACCCCACCAGGGCCGGCACCGCCCCCGCCGCGCCCCCGATGACGATGTTCTGCGGCGTCATCCGTTTCAGCCAGGCGGTGTAGACCACCACGTAGAAGGTGGCCGCCCCGAGGGTCAGGCCCGCGGCCAACACGTTCACCGTCAGTGCCAGCCACACGAAGGACGCAGAGACGAGCCCGATCCCGAACCGAAGCGCGGCGCCCGGGTTGAGCCGGTGCGACGGAATCGGCCGGCGGCGGGTTCGAACCATGATCCCGTCGATGTCGCGGTCGAGCACGTGGTTGATCGCGTTGGCGCCCGCCGCGGCCATCGCTCCGCCGAACAGCGTGGCGGCGACCAGCGACGCCTCCGGCATCCCTCCCTGGGCCAAGATCATCGCCGGGAGCGTGGTGATCAACAGGAGGACGATGATGTCCGGCTTGGTCAACTGGAGGAAGGCCGCGACCTTCTGGCGCGTCGGCCGGGGCCGCGTCGCAGCGTCTGCCGGGGCCGGCGTCAGACGGCGGGTGGCCACCGCCAGGGCGACCAGCGAGGCCCAGGCCAGGCTCCCTCCGGTGACGTGCCCGGCCACGGTCCATGGATCCAGACGGGTGAGCACCGCCGCGGCGCCGATCCCCGCCTGGGCCAGGATCAAGGCGAAGGCCGTCCAGGCCAGCGCTCGCAGGCGGGGGTGGACCCGGCGGGCCGCCATGGCCAGCGCCGCCCCGACGCCGACCGACGCCAGGGCCAGCAGCCGGTGGGCGAAGGCCGCCCCCGTGTCGGGGCTCCCGATATCGGGTACGAGCCGCCCATCCATCAGCGGCCAGTCCAGGAACACCAGGCCCGCTCCCTCCCCCCGGACGTAGGCCCCGACCACCAGCAGGACGGCCGTGACGGCGAGGGTCCATCCGAGGAGCGAGCGGAACCGGCCGTCCACGGGTTCGCCATCTCCCGGACCGACCCGGGGTGTCCGCACCGCGGTGGCCACCGCCACCACCAGCCCGACCAGGGCCAGAGCGACCAGGAAGTGAACCGTGACGATGAGCGGCTTGGCGGGATCGGCGGCCACGATCCGGATCCGTCCGATCCCCGCCTGGACGATCACCACCGCCACCGCGATCGACGCCGGCCACATCACGCCCCGGTCGGCTCGGGCTCGCCTCCACGCGAACCAGGCCGTGGCGAAGATCAGGACCCCCGTGATGGCCGCGGTCAGCCGATGCGAGTACTCGACGAGGGTCTGCCACTCGAGAGGCGGGACCCATCGCCCGAAGCACCGGGGCCAGTCGGGACAGGCGTCGCCGGAGCCCGTGGCCCGGACGATCCCCCCGATGGCCACCAAGACGAGTGTTGCCATCGCGGTCCCGAGCGAGAGGCGACGGAGGACGGCCACGTCGCCGGAAGTCTAGCGCCGACGTCGATGCACGACGTGCGGCAGGATAGGTGGCATGACCCGTCAGGTCCTGACGGCGGTGCTGATGCTGTCCATGACCGGCTGCTTGGCCGGAGAGGGCAGCGACACGACCGCACCCACCGATCACCCCCGCCGCCTCCAGGTCGCTTCGCAGGGGCTGTGCGACTCGCAGGTGGCCGCCTCGGAGGGTCGTCTCCGGGAGGCCGCCGACATCTTCGACGCCGAGACGCACGACTACCTCCACGACCTGGCCCGCATGCTGCGGGAGATCGATCCTCGGGCCACGGCCGAGTTGTTGGAGTCGAAGCAGCGGGTCGAGAGCATCTTCCAGAACTCGAGGGATCCGGTGGAGACGCAGGAAGTCCTCGTCGCCCTCCAGCGGGCCCTCCACGACGCGGCGGAGGCCGCGGGTCTTCCCGCCCCGCTGTGCGGCGAGGGCGCCACGTGAGGCGGGTCCTCGCCGTGGCGCTGGCGGCGGGCGTCCTGGCCGGGTGCGGGTCGTCGAACGAAAGGTCCCGGGCGTCGACCCGACCGCTGAACGTGTTTCCGGCCAGCTTCGATCTGGCCGTCGATCGTCCGGCTCGCTTCATGGTCGGCCTGAGCACGGTGGGGAACCGGTTCGTGAGCGGCGGATCGGTCAGCCTTCGCTTCTTCTTTCTCGGCCGGGAGCGAGCGGAGGGCGACCCGGAGCTCATCTCGGAGGCGACCGCCTCCTTCCTGCCGATCCCCGGAGAGGAGGATGAGGCCGCTCCCTCGGTGCCACGGACCGTCGGAGGCGACGCCGCCCGGGGCGTGTACCGGGTCGAGGAGCTCACCTTCGACCGGGCCGGGTTCTGGGAGGTCGAGGCCGCCGCGACGCTCGGCGGTGGGGAGGTGCTCCGCGGCCGCGGGGCGTTCCAGGTCCTTCCTGACCCACTCGTGCCGTACCCGGGCCAGGCGGCCCCGCGGACGGAGAACCTCACCACCTCCACGAAGGGGGCCCCGCCCGAAGCCGTCGACTCCCGGGCGGTGACCGAGGGACGGATCCCAGACCCGAAGCTCCATGCCACGACGATCGCCGACGCGATCCGCCACGGACGCCCCGTCCTCGCCGTGTTCGCCACACCGGTCTACTGCGTGAGCAAGTTCTGTGGCCCGGTGACGGACGTGGTGGCCGAGCTCGCCGCGGACTACGGCGCCCGGGCGGAGTTCGTCCACGTCGAGATCTGGAAGGACTTCCAGAACCAGGTGGTCAACGAGGCCGCCGCCGAGTGGCTCCTCCGAGACGGCTCGCTTCAGGAGCCGTGGGTCTTCCTGATCGGCGGCGACGGCCGCGTGCTCGCCCGATGGGACAACGTCGCCACCCGGGGTGAGATGGAGCCGTTCCTTCGCGACCTTCCCCCGACCGGCTGACGTGGCCGGGGCAAGGACCATCGGGACGCTGGAGCTTCCGGAGGCGTGCGCCCAGCTGGTCACCCGGATCGACGCCGAGCTCGGGCGCTTCGTGGCCGAGCAGCGAGCCGAGGTCTCGGGGGAGGGGCCGGGCGTCGAGGGCCTGTTCGCCGAGCTGGAGCGGGTCATCGAGGCGGGTGGGAAGCGGCTCCGCCCGGTCTTCTGTTGTCTCGGCCTCCGGACCGCCGGCGGCGAGGTGGATGGGCGTTGCATCCGGGCGGCCGCGGCCCTCGAGCTGCTGCACACGTTCGCCATCGTCCACGACGACGTCATGGACCGGTCCCCGAGCCGGCGGGGCGTCGCCGCGTCCTGGGTTCACCTCGCCGAGGTCCATCGACGCTCGGGATGGATCGGCGAGCCGCCTTCCTACGGCCTGGCGGCGGCCATCCTGGCCGGAGACATGGCCCTGGTCCTGGCCGACCGGGCTCTCCGCCGCTCCGGGTTCGGGCCGGAACGGCTCCTCCCTGCCCTGAAGCGGTACGACCGGATGCGGGTCGAGGTCGTGGCCGGTCAGTTCCTCGACGTGCTGGGAGCCCACCGGGGCGGCACCACCGAGCCAGAGGCCAGGCGGATCGCCGTCCTCAAGTCCGGAGGCTACACCGTGGAGGCGCCTGTCCAGATCGGGGCCATCCTCGCTGGCGCCGACGAGCCGCTGCTGGCCGCGCTCTCCCGGTACGGCGTGGCCCTCGGCGAGGCCTTTCAGCTCCGCGACGACGTCCTCGGCGTGTTCGGTGACCCCGCGGTGACCGGCAAGGATCGGGAGTCCGACCTCCGGGAAGGGAAGCGGACCGTGCTCCTGGCGAAGGCCGTAGCCGCCGCCGCCGGCCAGGACCGCCGGCTGCTCGAGGACCGGATCGGACGGCCGGACGTCACCTCCCAGGAGCTCGATCGGGCCAGGGACCTGCTCGAGTCCACCGGCGCCCTGGACGCCACCCTGGCGCTGATCGACGACCTTGTGGCCAGAGCCGGAGACGCGCTCGACCCACGGGTCGTCCCGCCGGACGTGGGCTCGGTCCTGTCCGAAATGGCCTCGGTGGTGGCCGTCCGGAGACTCTGAGCGCCGCGGATGATTGATTCCGGGGCCGCCGTGGCATACAACCATGGTCCCTTGAGGCTCCTCGACGCGCGGCGAGTGTTCCGGGATCTTCCCGTGGTCCACATGGCCAGCGCGCGTCCGGACGGGAGCCCCCACGTGGTTCCGCTGTGGTTCGTGTGGCGGGAAGAGGCCGTCTACGTGTCGTGCCGCCGCGAGTCGGCGACGTGGCGGAACGCCGAGCGGGACCCTAGGGTGGCGCTGTCCTTCAGCAGTGGCCGGGTCTGGCAGGACTACGCGGGGATCGTGCTGTTCGGCCGGGCCGAGCCGCTGGTTCCCGAGCATCCCGCCCTCCGCGGGGTGATGTCGCAGTGGTTCGAGAAGTACCGGCTGCTCCTCTCGGGAGGCGGCTTCCGGGACTACGCCGAGCAGGTCCAGCGGCCCGGCATCCTCCGGGTCCGCCCGGAGCGGCTGGCGGGGTGGGATCACGCCCTGGGAGGGGCCGCCCCTTCCGCCGCGGACGCCTAGGCCGTTGCGTGTCCCGATGGGGCGGCGGTAGCATCGGCTTGTGAAACCGTTCACAAGCCCCCCGGTCGAGCCGGCCCGGGGCCAGCCCGCTGGAGAGGCGAACGGGTCCGTCACGGACGTCGATGTCCTGGTGATCGGGGCCGGCCCGGGCGGCGCCGCCGCCGCGTACCACCTGGCCCGCGGCGGGATCGACGTGCTGGCGGTGGACAAGGCCGGCTTTCCCCGGGAGAAGGTGTGCGGGGACGGCCTGACCCCCCGCGGTGTCGCCGCCATCCAGCGCATGGGCGTCGACGCCGCCGAGCCGGGGTTCGTCCGGATCGAGGGACTTCGGGTCCACGGGCCCACGGTCCGGCTGGACCTTCCGTGGCCGAGGCTCGAGTCGCTCCCGGACTTCGGCGTGGTCCGGACCCGTCATGACCTGGACCACATCCTGGTGCAGCGGGCGGTCAAGGCCGGGGCCACGGTGTGGGAAGGCACGGAGGCCCTGGGGCCGGTCGTCGAGGACGGCTGGGTGGTCGGCGCCCGGGTGCAGCGGGAGGGCGGGGACGCGGAGACCATCCGGGCCCGATACGTGCTCGCCTCGGACGGCGCGTCGTCGAGGTTCGGCCAGAAAGCGGGGGTCCGGAGAGATCCGGCGCGGCCCCTCGGCGTGGCCGCGAGACGGTACTACCGATCGCCTCGGCCGCAGGCCGGTTGGTTCGAGTCCTGGTTCGACCTGTGGGAGAACGGGGTGATCCTTCCCGGGTACGGCTGGATCTTCCCTGTCGGCGACGGCGTCCTGAACGTGGGGGCCGGCCTGCTCAACACGACTTCGTATTTCAAGGAGATCTCGCCGCGGAGGATGCTCGACGTCTTCGAGCGCTCGCTCCCACCCGAGTGGGAGATCGGCGAGGACAACGCCGTTGGTGACCTCCTCTCCGGTCCGCTGCCGATGGGGATGAATCGGCGGCCGCTGGCCATGCCGGGCTTGCTCCTGATCGGGGATGCCGGAGGGCTGGTCAATCCGTTCACAGGAGAGGGGATCGCCTACGCCGTCGAGTCGGCCGAGGTCGCCTCGGAGCTGGTGCACGACGCGCTGGCCTCCGGCCGGCCGGGTCTGGCCCACGTCTATCCCGTCGAGCTGAAGCGGCGCTACGGACGCTACTTCACCGTGGGCCGGGCTTTCGCCCGGGCGATCGGCAACCGCCACTTCATGCGGCTCTCCGTGCTGTACGGGTTCCCCCGGGAACGCCTGATGAAGTTCGCCCTCCGGCTCCTGGCGAACCTCACCGACGGCCGCGACGGGGATCTGGACGACCGGTTGATGGACTGGATCGTGAGGATCGCCCCGGAGCGATGACGGACACGGGCCTGGCCGCCTACCTGCCGATCGTCGTCCTGGCGGCATTGGGCGGCCTGTTCGCGGGGGCCTCGGTCCTGGTCTCGCGAGCGCTGCAGCCGCGCCGGCCGACTCCGGCCAAGCTGGCGCCGTACGAGTGCGGGATCGTCCCCGAGCGGACGCCCCGGGAGCGCTTCTCGGTGAAGTTCTACGTCATCGCCATGCTGTTCATCGTGTTCGACATCGAGATCATCTTCCTGTTCCCATGGGCGGTCACCTTCCGTCAGCTCGGGCTGTTCGGCCTGGTGGAGATGGTGATCTTCATCGGGATCGTGTTCGTGGCCTACGTCTATGTCTGGCAGCGAGGTGGTCTCGAGTGGACCGACTGAAGGCCCGGGCGCTGGAGCAGCAAGCCGTGGAGGAGGAGGTCAAGCAGGGCATCCTGACCACGACCCTGGCCAAGGCCGTGAACTGGGCCCGCAAGCAGTCGACCTGGCCGGTGACCTTCGGCCTGGCCTGCTGCGCCATCGAGATGATGGCCTCCGGCGCCGGGCACTACGACCTGTCGCGGTGGGGGATGGAGATCTTCCGGGGCTCTCCTCGACAGGCGGACCTGATGATCGTGGCCGGACGGGTCTCCCAGAAGATGGGTCCCGTCCTCCGGAACATCTACGACCAGATGCCCGAGCCGAAGTGGGTCATCTCGATGGGCGTATGCGCCTCCTCGGGCGGCATGTTCAACAACTACGGCGTCATCCAGGGCGTGGACACGTTGGTCCCCGTCGATATCTACGTCCCGGGGTGCCCGCCCCGGCCGGAGATGCTGATGTACGGGATCCTCCGGCTCCACGAGAAGATCCAGAAGCGAGGGACGGTCAAGTGAGCCCTGATGAGCTCGCCGGGAGTCTCCGTGACCGGTTCGACGACGTGCTGGTGGCCCGGGGCGAGGTCACCGTCACGATGGATCGAGATGCGCTGATCGAGGGCCTGACGTCGCTTCGCGACGACGACGGTCTCCGGTTCACGTTCTTGGCCGACGTGTCGTGCACCGACTGGCCCGGACGGGACCCACGGATCTGGATGGCCTACCACCTGTACTCCCCAGAGCGGAACCACCGCGTCAGGGTCAAGGTGGGGCTCCCCCAGGATGACCTGCGCGTCGCCTCGGCCACGTCGATGTTCCCGGCGGCCGATTGGCACGAGCGGGAGGTGTTCGACTTCTTCGGGGTGACGTTCGACGGGCACCCGGACCTCCGGCGGATCCTGATGCCGGACGAGTGGGTGGGGTATCCGCTCCGCAAGGACGAGCCGCTGGGCGGAGTGGCCACGCAGTACAAGGGGGCGTTCGTGCCGCCCCCCGACGAGCGAGGACTGTGATGGCCACCGGTGTCCCGTCCGACGTCGAGGGTCCCCGGATAGGACGGGGGACCACGGCTCAGGAGCTCAGGGACGACCTCCTGGTCGTGAACATGGGCCCGCAGCATCCCTCGACGCACGGCGTCCTTCGGCTCCTGCTGACCCTCGACGGCGAGCGGGTCGTCGACCTGACACCGATCGTCGGCTACCTCCATACCGGGATAGAGAAGAACACCGAGTACCGGACGTGGCAGCAGGGCGTCACCTTCGTCACCCGGGCCGACTACCTGTCGCCGTTCTTCAACGAGCTGGCCTACTGCCTCTCCGTGGAGCGGCTGCTGGGGATCGAGGCCCCGCCCCGGGCTCGGACCCTCCGGGTGCTGCTGAACGAGCTGACCCGGATCCAGAGCCACCTGGTGTGGCTGGCCACCACCTCCCTGGAGCTGGGCGCGATCTCGATGATGCTGTACGGCTTCCGGGAGCGGGAAGGCATCCTGGATCTCTTCGAGATGATCACCGGACTCCGGATGAATTACGGCTTCATCCGCATCGGCGGGCTGCTCATGGACCTTCCCGACGGCGCCGAGGGCCGGATCCGGGACTACCTCGACCACCTGCCCGGAAGGTTCGACGAGTACGAGGATCTCCTGTCGAAGAACCCGATCTGGCTGGAGCGCAACCGGGGGATCGGCGTCCTTCCCGCGGACGAGGCCCTCCGCCTGGGGGTTACCGGCCCCGTGCTCCGGGCATCGGGCGTGGCCCACGACCTCCGGAAGGCCCAGCCGTACAGCGGCTACGAGCAATACGAGTTCGAAGTCCCCACCCGGACGGAGGGCGACTGCTACGCCCGGTACGAGGTCCGGATGGACGAGATGCGCCAGTCCATCCGGATCTGCCGGCAGGTCCTGGACTCCCTCCCCGGAGGGGAGGTGATGATCGAGGACCCCAAGCTCCGATGGCCCGCTCGGCTGGAGACGGGGCCGGATGGCATCGGCAACTCCGAGGCCTACGTGCGCCACATCATGGAGGACTCCATGGAGGCCCTGATCAACCACTTCAAGATCGTCACCCAGGGCATCCGGGTCCCCGCAGGGGAGGTGTACACGGCGGTCGAGTCACCCCGCGGCGAGCTCGGGCACTACGTGGTGTCCGACGGTGGCGTCCGCCCGTATCGGGTCCGGATGCGCGACCCCTCATTCTGCAACCTCCCCGCGCTCTCCCGGATGACCCCCGGACATCTGATCGCCGACGTGATCGCCTGCGTGGCCAGCATCGACCCGGTGATGGGCGGGGTGGACCGGTAGTGGCGGTGTTCGATGAGCGGCTCCGGGCGACCGCAGAGGGGATCGTGGCCCGATACCCCCAGCCCCGCTCGGCCCTGCTGCCGCTCCTCTATATGGTCCAGGCGAAACAGGGATTCGTCACCCGGGAGGGGATGCAGGAGGTCGGCCGGCTCCTCGGCCTGACCACGGCCGAGGTCGAGGCCGTGGCCACGTATTACACGATGTTCAAGAAGCATCCCACCGGACGATGGGTCGTATCGGTGTGCACCAACGTGTCCTGCGCCCTGGCCGGCGGGCGCCGCCTGTACGACCGGGCCAAAGAGGCGCTCGGCACGGGTTCGACCGAGGTCACCGAGGACGGCGCCCTGACCCTCGAGGAGGTCGAGTGCCTGGGGGCGTGCGATGCGGCGCCGGTGGTCCAGGTGAACTACTGCAACTACGACCGGGTCACCGAGGACCGGCTCCTGGAGATGCTGGACGGGCTCCGGAACGACCATGTTCCCGAGCCGAGCCGCGGTCCCACACCGATGCCGCACGATCGCACGGCCCTGCTCCTGGCCGGGCTGGGGGACGAGGATGGCTGACTTCGAGCCGGTGCTGACGGCCCGATGGGGCAGGGACGGGGCCGATGGGATCGACGGGTACCTGGAGTCCGGGGGATACGAGGGCCTGAAGAAGGCCCTGGCCATGTCGCCGCAGGACGTGATCGAGGCCGTCAAGTCCTCGGGACTCCGAGGCCGAGGGGGCGCCGGTTTCCCGACCGGGATGAAGTGGGACTTCATCCCCAAGGATCACCCCGGTCCGGTGTACGTGGTGTGCAACGCCGACGAGGGGGAACCTGGGACGTTTAAGGATCGCGAGCTGCTCGAGCGCGATCCGCATCAACTCATCGAGGGGATCGCCATCGCCTCCTACGCTGTGGGATGCCGGCAGGCCTTCGTCTACCTGCGGGGGGAGTTCCTGTACCCGGGGCTCCAGCTGGAGCGGGCCCTGGGCGAGGCCCACGACCGCGGGTTCCTGGGCCAGGGGATCGCGGGGAGCGACGTCGACCTCGACATCGTGCTCCACCGCGGCGCGGGCTCCTACGAATGCGGTGAGGAGACGGCGCTGCTGGAGTCGCTGGAGGGAAAGCGAGGCCAGCCCCGGCTGCGCCCGCCCTTCCCGGCGGTCGAGGGTCTGTACCGATCTCCCACGGTGATCAACAACGTCGAGACGCTGTCGACCGTCCCCCACATCGTCGATCGGGGCGCCGACTGGTTCTCATCGATCGGCCCGGAGAAGTCGACGGGGACCAAGATCTTCTGTCTCTCCGGGAAGGTCGCTCGTCCCGGGAACTACGAGGCCCCGATGGGCACCCCCGCCCGGGAGATCATCGACGATCTGGCCGGCGGCGTCCCCAACGGGAAGGCGATCAAGGCGTGGACCCCCGGGGGGTCCTCGACGCCCTTCCTGACCCCCGACCACCTGGAAACGCCGATGGACTTCGAGTCGATCTCGGCGGTCGGCTCGCTCCTGGGAACGGGCGCGGTGATCGTCCTCGACGAGGCAGACTGCGTGGTCGACGCCGCCCTCCGGTTCACCCAGTTCTACGCCCACGAGTCGTGTGGCAAGTGCACGCCGTGCCGCGAGGGGACGTGGTGGCTGACCAAGATCCTGTATCGAATGGAGAACGGCGGAGGACGCCTGGACGACCTCCAGGTCCTCCAGGACGTCGGGGACAACATGCTCTTCAAGAACTTCTGCGCCCTCGGCGACGGAGCGGTCTCACCGATCCACTCCTCGCTGAAGTACTTCCGCGACGAGTACGTCGAACACGTGAAGCGAGGGGGCTGTCCCCTGGAGGAGCGCCCGGCGGTGACGGCCGCCGAACCCCGCGAGGCGGGGGCCACCGGCGTCGTCGAGCTCGGTGAGGTGCTGCGGTGAGCGACCGGAACGGCCACGCCGTCACGGTCTCCATCGATGGCGGTGAACTCACCGTGCCGGCCGGCACCCTGATCATCCGGGCCGCGGAGGCCCTGGGGATCGAGATCCCCCGGTTCTGCGAGCACCCCTACCTGGACCCGATCGGGGCGTGCCGCCAGTGCATCGTGGAGGTGGAGGGCCAGCGCAAGCCGATCACCGCGTGCACCACGCCGGTGGCGGACGGGATGGTGGTTCGGACCCAGCACACCAGCGACATGGCCCGAACGGCCCAGGTCGGCATGCTGGAGCTCCTCCTGATCAACCACCCCCTCGACTGCCCGGTGTGTGATCGCGGTGGCGAATGCCCCCTCCAGGACCAGGCCCTGGCCTGGGGACCCGGCGAGAGCCGGTACGTCGATCCCAAGCGGGTCTACGAGAAGCCGATCCCCCTCTCCTCGCTCGTGCTGCTGGACCGGGAACGGTGCGTGCTGTGCACCCGATGCACGCGGTTCTGCGACCAGATCTCGGGCGAGAGGTTCATCGAAATGTTCGACCGCGGCCCCGCCGAGCAGGTGGCCATCGCGCCGGGTGAAGACTTCCGCTCGCCGTTCTCCGGCAACACCGTGCAGATCTGCCCCGTCGGCGCGCTGACGTCGTCGACCTATCGGTTCGCGGCCCGGCCGTTCGATGTGAAGTCCCAGTTCTCGGTCTGTCCCCACTGCGCCTGTGGCTGCTCGATCCAGGTCGACGTCCGCCGGGGCGAGGTCGTCCGACACCAGGCCGTCGACAACCCGGACGTCAACGACGCCTGGCTGTGCGACAAGGGCCGGTACGCGTTTCGGTTCCCCGATCGAGATCGGATCGAGACGCCGATGCTGCGGGTGCCGGGGCTGGAGCCGGCCCCATTCTCCGAGGTCCTGGGGACGATCGCGGGCCGGGCTCGAGGGGGCCGCGTCGCCTTCCTGGCGGGGGGGAGGCTGACGGACGAGGACGCCTACGCGCTGTCGAAGGTGGCCCGTATGGGCTTCGGAACGAACGACCTCGATCACCGCTCGGGCGGGCGGCCGGACGTGCCGGTCGAGGTCGAGCGGGTCGCCGCCGCGGGGATGCCAGTGACCTACGCCGACGTGGAGCGGGCCTCGACCATCATCGTGATCGGCCTGGACACCAGGGAAGAGCTTCCCATCCTCCACCTGCGGATCCGGAAGGCCGTCCGGGATCACGGCGCCAAGGTGTTCGTGGTCCATCCTCGACGGACCGCGCTGGCTCCGGTGGCGGAGCACATCCCCTGCCCTCCCGGTGGGGAGGCCGACGTCCTCGAGCAGCTGGCCACCGCCCACGGCCGGGACACGCCGCCCGGACGAGCGGCCGACGCCCTCGACGAGTCCCGGGAGTCGGCGGTGGTGCTGGCCGGGCCGCGGTTGGCCGGCAGCGTCGGCGCCGTGTCGATGGCGGTCAGCCTGGCCCGGAGCATCGGGGCCCGGTTCGCGTTCCTTCCCCGGCGAGCGGGGGATCGAGGCGCCCTTCGAGCCGGGGTCCACCCGGCCCTGTTGCCGGGCGGCCGGCTCCTCCGAGACCCCTCCGAGCGGGGCGAGGTCGAGAGGATCTGGGGGGGAAACGTTCCGGCGGAGCCGGGCCGGGACGTCGACGGGATCCTGGCCGCGGCGGCGGGGAGGGAGCTCGACGTCCTCTATCTGATCGGCGCGGATCCCCTGACCGATTTCCCCGACGCCGAGCTGGCCCGACGGGCGCTGGCGAACGTGCCGTTCCTGGTGGTCCAGGACGTCACGCTGGGCGAGTACCGGGGGATGGCCGACGCGGTCCTTCCGGCGTCGGCGTATCTCGAGAAGGAGGGCCACTTCACCGACTGGGAGGGGCGGGGCCAGCGCATCAGCCCGGTCCGGGCGCCGATCGGGCTCGCTCGCTCCGACTGGCAGATCTTCCAGGAGCTCTCCGAGGTGGTCGGTGCGGACATGGGTTTCTCCACCTTGGAGACGCTCCACGACGAGATGGGGTCGCTGCTCTCGGGCCGCGACGCGGCGCTCCACGCGGGGCCCAGTCGCAGGGAGCCCGGCCCGGTCGAGGGCCTGATCCTCTTCAGCTACCCCCTGCTCGTCGACGAAGGCCGCCTCTCCGCCGACGCGACCGAGCTCAAGGCGGCGCTGGGCCAGGAGCCGTTCCTGGAGATGCATCCCGACGACGCGTCCCGGCTCGGTGTCGACGACGGCGCCATCGTCCGGGTCGCCACGGAGCGGGCCGAGGTCGAGCTCCCCGTCCGGGTGACCGATGGCGTGGCCCAGGGGGCGATCTTCGTGCCGTGGAACCAGCCCGGGCTACGGGCCAACGCCCTGTTCGGGGGGACGACGCGGATCGGGGCCACGGTCGAGCCAGCCGGAGAGCGGCAGGAGGCGGCCTCCTGATGGATTGGGTCGACTGGATCCTCCTGGTGATCCGGGTCGGCCTGGTCTTCGTGGTCCTCCTGGCCTCCGTCATGCTGGTCATCTGGGCCGAACGGAAGATCGTGGCCGACATGCAGACCCGGCTGGGCCCCCGGCGGGCCGGCCCGTTCGGGGTCCTGATCACCCTGGCCGACGGCATCAAGCTGTTCTTCAAGGAGGGGATCACTCCCGCGAGCGCAGAGCGACCGGTGTACGCCCTGGCGCCGATCATGTCCCTGATCCCGGCCGTCCTGGCCTTCGCCGTGGTCCCCTTCGGGACCGGGGTCGAGCTGTTCGGGAGGAGGATCCCCTTCCAGATCGCCGACCTCAACATCGGGATCCTGTTCTTCCTGGCGATGGGATCCCTGGCCATCTACGGCATCGTGCTGGGAGGATGGTCGTCGGGATCGGTCTATCCACTCCTGGGGAGCATCCGGTCGAGCGCCCAGATGATCTCGTACGAGGTCGGGCTCGGCCTGGCCGTCGCCGCCGTGCTCATGTACACGGGGACGATGCGGATGTCGGAGATCGTGGCCGCGCAGGAGGGATTCATCCGCATCGGGGAGTTGCCGGTCTTTCCCCGATGGCTCATCGTCCCGCAGTTCCCCGCGTTCCTGATCTTCGGCTACGCGGCCCTGGCCGAGACGAACCGTCCGCCGTTCGACATGCCCGAGGCCGAGGGCGAGCTGGTGGCGGGGTACCACACCGAGTACTCGGGCATCCGATTCGCCATGTTCTTCCTGGCCGAGTACCTCCACCTCATCACGATCTCCGCCGTGGCGGTGACGCTGTTCCTCGGCGGCTGGCGCGGACCGATCTTCGACTTCCTGCCGTGGCTGTGGCCGCTCCTGTGGTTCGTGCTGAAGGTCATCGGCCTCCTGTTCCTGTTCATCTGGATCCGAGCCACGCTCCCCAGGATCCGGTACGACCGGCTGATGAACTTCGGATGGAAGGTCGTCATCCCCGTGGGGCTGCTGTGGGTGCTGGCCACCGGCGCCATCGTGATCCTTCCCGACGAGATCGGCCGTGATGCGCTGCTCCGGTGGGTGGGGATCGCCGCGGGGGTGATGTTGGTCCTCTCGCTGGTGATGCCCTTGTTCACCAGATCGAGGGAGAAGAGCAGGTGATCCTGGAGTTCCTCCGCGGGCTGGGGGTCACGTTCCGGCAGATGTTCCGCCGGCCGGTCACCTCAGCGTACCCGGAGGTGATCAGGCCGCTCCCGCCCCGGTCGCACATCGGCCGTCACCTGCTCAACCGGTACGAGAACGGCCTGGAGAAGTGCATCGGGTGCGAGCTGTGCGCGTGGGCCTGTCCCGCCGATGCGATCTACGTCGAGGGAGAGGACAACGAGCCGGATGACCCGATCTCGGCGGGGGAACGGTACGCCCGGGTGTACCAGATCAATTACCTGCGGTGCATCATGTGCGGCCTGTGCGTCGAGGCCTGTCCCACCCGGGCCCTCACCCTGACCTCGAACTTCGAGCTCTCCTGGGAGACCCGAGAGGACGCCATCCTGGAGAAGGAGCAGCTGCTCGAGCGGCCGCCACCGCTGGGGACCGCGCCGGGAACGGAGCAGGGGGCCTAGGCATGGACCTGGTGGTGTTCTGGGTCGTGGCCCCGGTGAGCGTCGGGGCCGCCGTCCTGATGCTCCTCCAGCGCAACGCGGTGCTCGCGGCGCTGCTGTTGATCCTCAACCAGTTCACGCTCGCGGTGTTCTTCGTCCTCCTCGACGCCCACTTCCTGGCCGCGGTGCAGGTCATCGTGTACGCCGGCGCGATCATGGTCCTGTTCCTGTTCGTGATCATGTTCCTCGGCGTGGATCGGCGAGAGGCGTTGGTCGAGACGATCCGGGGGCAACGGGTGCTGGCCATCGGGCTGGGGGTTCTCCTGGTTGGAGGGGTAGCTGCCGCCATCGCCTTCGGCGTGGGGCTGTCCGGGCCGCCCGGCCCGCCGCCGGGAGGGGACAACGTCCGATCGGTGGCCCGGCTCCTTTTCTCCGACTACGTCTTCCCGTTCGAGTTGACCTCGATCCTGCTCATCGTGGCCGCGGTGGCCGCCATGGTGTTGGCCAGGCGGAGCGGCCGGGGGCTCTCGGAACCGAAGGACGTGGAGGAGATGTCGCCGCCGGAGCGCGAGGCCCTCCGGTGAGGACACCGATCGGCTATTACCTGGTTCTCTCGGCGGTCCTGTTCACGATCGGCACGATCGGCGTCCTGGTCCGGCGGAACGCCCTGGTGATCTTCATGTCGATCGAGCTCCAGCTGAACGCGGTCAACCTGTCGCTGATCGCGTTCGCCCGGGAGCTGGGCGAGGTCCGCGGACAGGTCCTGGCCTTCTTCGCCATGGTCGTGGCGGCGGCCGAGGTGGTGGTCGGTCTGGCAATCATCGTGGCCATCTTCCGCAGGCGCGTGTCCGCCAGCGTCGACGACGTCAACCTCCTCAGATGGTGAAGCTGTCATCTCACAGCCGCTGCGCGGCGCGGCGTAGGCCGGACGGGGCCCCCGCGAGTCGTCAGCGAGCGGGGTGGCCGGCCAAGGGCAGGCGCCGCGGGTGGAGCCGCGATCTCGGATGACCGACCTCATCTGGCTGGTCCCGGCGCTGCCGCTGGCGGGGGCCGTCCTGCTGATGGTGGCTGGAAGGCCGCTGCGGCGGATCGCCGGGGGACTGGCGTCGCTGCTCGTCGGCGGGTCGTTCGTCGTGGCGCTGCTGATCTTCATCGACCTCCTCGGCGTCGGCCAGGAGGGGCGGACGACGTCGGTGATGCTCTTCGAGTGGATCTCGGTGGGCTCCTTGCGGGCGCCCATGGAGCTCCGGGTCGATCCGCTGTCGATGGTCATGGCGCTGACCGTCACCGGCGTCGGGTTCCTGCTCCACGTCTACTCGATCGACTACATGCACGGTGACCCGCGGTACTCGAGGTATTTCGCGTATCTGAACCTGTTCGTGGTGGCCATGCTGACCCTCGTCCTGGCGAACAACTTCGTGGTCCTCTACGTCGGCTGGGAGGGCGTCGGCCTGTGCTCGTACCTGCTGATCGCGTTCTGGTTCGAGCGGAAGGTGGCCGCCGATGCCGGGAAGAAGGCCTTCATCGTCACCCGCATCGGGGACACCGCCATGCTGATCGGGATCTTCCTGATCTTCTCCACCACGGGGTCCGTCCGGTTCGACGAGGTGTTCGGGGCGGCGGGCGGTCTGGCCGGAGCCACGGCCACGGCGATCGCCCTCCTCCTGTTCGCCGGGGCGGTGGGCAAGTCGGCCCAGGTGCCGCTCCACGTCTGGCTCCCCGACGCCATGGAGGGGCCGACGCCGGTCTCGGCCCTGATCCATGCCGCCACGATGGTCACCGCCGGCGTGTACCTCGTGGTGCGGACGCATGCCCTGTTCGAGGCGTCGGAGGTGGCCCTGGTCGTGGTGGCCGTGGTCGGGGTGGTCACCGCCCTCTACGCCGGACTCTCGGCCATCGGCCAGGACGACCTGAAGCGAGTCCTGGCGTACTCGACCATCAGCCAGCTGGGCTACATGTTCCTGGCCGCCGGTGTGGGGGCGTACGCCGTGGCCATCTTCCACCTCGTGGCCCACGCCTTCTTCAAGGCGCTGCTCTTCCTGGCCGCCGGGAGCGTGATGCACGCCACCGACGGAGTCATCGACATGACCCTGCTGGGAGGCCTCCGGAGGCGGATGCCGCTCACCGCGGGCGCGTTCGCCGTCGGAGGGCTGGCCCTGGCGGGGATCCCTCTGTTCGCCGGCTTCTTCAGCAAGGACCAGATCCTCGGTGCCGCCTACGAGGCCGGTCGCACTGGGCTGTGGATCGGTGGGCTGCTGGCGGCGTTCCTCACGGCGTTCTACATCGCCCGGGCGTACGCCATGACCTTCGAGGGAAGGCTCCGGTCTGATCTCCATCCCCACGAGGCGCCCGTCCTGATGGCCGCGCCGATGGGGGTGCTGGCCGCGCTGACCGTGCTCGGGGGGCTGCTTGGCGCATCCGTGGAGAGCGGTCGGATCCAGCGGTTCCTGGAGCCGGTGGTCGGTCGGGCGGAGCAGACGGCAGGGGGTGGCCTCTCGGAGCTCGGGCTATCGGTGATCGCCACGGCCGTGGCCCTGGTCGGTCTGGCCCTCGGCTGGCTGGTGTACGGCTCCGGTCGGGTCGACTGGGGGCGACTTCGCCAGCGGTTCTCGAGACCGAAGCGGGCCCTGGCCAACGGGCTCTACGTGGACGCCCTGTACGGCCGGGGGCTGGTCCTTCCCGGCAAGGCGGCGGCGTCGTTCGTAGCGTATGGCGTCGACGCCAAGGTGATCGACGGAGCGGCCAACGGCCTGGGTCGGGTGGTGAGCGGGCTGGCGGCGGCCGGCCGGAGGCTCCAGACGGGACTGGTCCGGACCTACGCCCTGGCCTTTCTGCTGGGCGCCGTGGCCCTGGTGGTGGTCCTGGCGGTGCGGTCGTGACCGGGTTTCCCTGGCTGACCGTGACGGTGTTCGTCCCCCTGGCCGGGGCCATCCTTCTGCTGGCCGCGGTGCCGCTGCCCCGGCGACGCCCCGAGGCGGGCGGCTTCTCGAGCGACGCCCCCTGGCGATGGTGGGCCCTCCTGGTGTCGATCGTGACGTTCGGTCTCTCGCTGGGCATCCTGGGCGAGTTCGACGGCACCGGAGCCGGCTTCCAGCTCGTCGAGGAGGCCTCGTGGGTCGGACCGCTGAACTTCCGGTACGTCCTCGGGGTCGATGGCATCAGCCTGTTCATGGTCCTCCTGACGACGTTCCTGATGCCGCTGGCCATCCTGGCGTCATGGAGGGTCGACCGGCAGGTTCCCTACTTCATGGCATCGCTCCTGGTCCTTGAGTCGGTCATGCTGGGCACGTTCCTCGCCCTCGACCTGCTGCTGTTCTTCGTGTTCTTCGAGGCCGTGCTGTTCCCCATGTATCTGGTCATCGGGATCTGGGGGACGGGACGGCGCGTCTACGCGGCGGTGAAGTTCTTCCTGTTCACGATGGCCGGCTCGGCCCTGCTCCTGGTGGCCATCCTGTTCCTGTACGCGCGATCGGGAACGGTCCTCGGCCAGCCGACCTTCGATCTCCGTGACCTGATCGGGCTGGAGCTTCCCGCCGTGACCGCCCGGCTGTTGTTCCTGGCCTTCTTCGTGGCCTTCGCCGTGAAGGTGCCCCTGTTCCCGCTACACACCTGGCTCCCCGACGCGCACACCGAGGCTCCCACCGCCGGGTCCGTGATCCTGGCCGGGGTGCTGCTGAAGATCGGAGCGTATGGGCTGATCCGGTTCAACCTCACGTTGTTCCCCGATGCGTCCGCCTATTTCCGGGGCTTCGTATCGGTGCTGGCCGTGATCGGCATCGTGTACGGCGCCGTGGTGGCCCTGATCCAGACCGACGTGAAGCGGCTGGTGGCCTACTCGAGCGTCTCCCACCTCGGGTTCGTGGTGCTGGGCACCTTCGCCGGGACGATCCAGGGCCTGTCCGGCGGGGTCATCCAGATGGTGAACCACGGGTTGTCCACGGGGGCCCTGTTCCTGGTGGTGGGGATGCTGTACGAGCGGACCCACACCCGGGATCTCGGACGGCTCGGAGGGCTGGGGACCCGGGTTCCCGTGCTGGCCGGATTCTTCCTGATCGTGGCGCTGTCCTCGCTTGGCCTCCCCGGCCTGAACGGCTTCGTCGGTGAGTTCCTCATCCTGGTGGGGACGTTCGACGTTGCCCGGGTCCTGGCCATCGTCGGCGCCGCCGGGGTCGTGCTCTCGGCGATCTACCTCCTGTGGGCGTACCAGCGGACGATGCAGGGTCCGCCGGCAACCGATCTCTCGCCGGGGCCGGACGTGACCCCCCGCGAGTACGCGGTGCTGATCCCGGTGGTTGCGGCCATCGTGGCCATCGGGATCTACCCCAAGCCGCTGCTCGATCGGATCGGGCCGTCCGCAGGGCGCCACGCCGAGCTGATCCGGGTCGAAGCCGACTCGGCCTCGCCGGTTCAGGCGGCCACCGGAGGGGGCGAGTAGGTGCCGACCCCGGCCCTGAACCTCGCCCCGATCCTCCCCGAGCTGGTCTTGGCCGGGGTGGGGATGGTGATCCTCCTGGTCGATGCGGCCCGGCCGACGAGCGATCAGCGGCTGCTGGCCGGAGCGGCGATGCTCGGGATCCTGGGCGCGGGCGGGTTCGTAATCCGGCAGTGGGGCGTCCCCGCCGCGGACGAGCTGACCGTGCTCGGTGGCATGGTGGCCGTCGATCGCTATTCGCTGTTCTTCCGTTTGGTCCTCCTGGCCTCGGCGGCGCTGGCCGTCCTGCTATCAGCGCACTACCTGGCCCGGACCGGAGAGGGCCGGGGCGAGTACTACGCGCTCCTGCTCTTCGCCACCAGCGGGATGACGCTCCTGGCGGCCGCGGCGGACCTGATCGTGGTGTTCCTGGCTCTGGAGATCCTGTCTCTGTCGCTCTACGTCATGGCGGGGTTCTCCTGGCACCGGATCACCTCGC
>OBLR010000029.1_pt1 | contig 20523 bp, 18 predicted proteins | sample 1519891 | NCBI WGS metagenome assembly OBLR01 (sample SAMEA3113583, study PRJEB22503) | soil metagenome | reverse complement strand
GGATGCTTAGTGGCGGACAGGTGGCCGGCCTCATCGTGGCCATGTTCTGGGCCATCCTCGTGTGCTTCCTCGCCGTGGTCCTCCTCCGGCTGGCCCGCCTGCTCGGCGAGACGACGAAGATGATCGCCGAGATCGGCGACCACGCGGGACCGCTGCTCGACGACATGACCAAGACCGTCGAGCAGGCGGGCGAGCAGCTCGACCGGGTGGATACGATCACCCGCAACATGGCCGGAGTGACGCAGAACGTCTCGGCGGTGAGCACGGTCGTGACCTCGGTGGTCGGCAGTCCGCTCGTCAAGGCGGCCGCCTTCTCTTACGGGGTCCGCCGCGCCCTCGGCGGGCGGCCGCAGCAGGGCGCGCCGGCCGGCGGGCCGGCCGTCACCGGCAGCGTCGCACAGACTCCGCGGGGCAAGACGAGCGCACGGCGTACGGCCACAAGCGCCAAGGCCGCCAAGGGCGGTGCGGCCGGCGAAACCGGCGGCATCGGCAACACCGGTAAGACCGGCACCACGAGGAGCACCGGCAAGATCGACAAAGTGGGCAAGACCCGCAAAACCAGCAGGACCAGCAAGATCGACAACACCGGCAAGGCCGGCGGCACCGGCCAAGGCGGCAGGAGCGAGGCTGGGCGAAAATGAGGCGGTTGTTCTGGCTTACCCTGGGAGCGGTGCTCGGCGCCTGGACGGTGCTTCGCGTCCAGCGCTTCGCCCGCCAGTTCGGCCCGCGCGGCGTGGCCGGGCGGGCGGTGGGAGCCGGCGCCGCGTTGCGTGCGTTCGCGGCCGACGTCCGGATCCAAATGCGGCACCGGGAGGCCGAGTTGCGCCGGGCGGCGGGCGGTATGCCCTCGCTGGCCGGCCCGCCCGCACGACACAGCCGCGCCATCGACGGTCCCGACACCTGGGACGCCACCGACATAGACAAGGACGGCCACTGATCATGGAGTCGGCAGAGATCGCCCGCCGCTTCCTCCGCTTCTTCACCGAGCGTGGGCACACCGAGGTGCCCTCGGCCAGCCTTGTCGCCGAGGATCCGACCCTGCTGCTGGTGCCGGCGGGCATGGTCCCGTTTAAGCCGTACTTCCTGGGCCAGCGCACCCCGCCGGCGCCGCGGATGGCGAGCTGTCAAAAGTGCGTGCGCACCCCGGACATCGACGAGGTGGGCAAGACCACCCGGCATGCCACGTTCTTCCAAATGCTCGGCAACTTCTCCATCGGCGACTACTTCAAAGAGGGCGCGATCCCCTACGCCTGGGAGCTGCTGACCGCCGGCGAGGCCGACGGCGGGTTCGGCTTCCCTGAGGAGCGGCTTTGGGTGACGGTCTACCACGACGACGATGAGGCCGCCGACATCTGGCACCGCAAGGTGGGGGTGCCGCAGGAGCGGATCCAGCGCCGCGGCCTGGCCGACAACTACTGGCACATGGGCGTGCCCGGCCCGGGCGGGCCGTGCTCGGAGATCTACTACGACCGCGGCCCGGAATACGGCCGCGAGGGCGGCCCGGTCGTCGACGAAGACCGCTACCTCGAGGTCTGGAACCTCGTCTTCATGCAGTACCAGCTGAGCGCGGTGCGCGGCAAGGAAGACTTCGACATCGCGGGCGACCTGCCGGCCAAGAACATCGACACCGGCATGGGTCTGGACCGCATGGCCGCCATCCTGCAGGGCGTCGACAACCTCTACGAGATAGACACCACCTACAAGATCCTCGACCGGGCGGCCGCGCTGACCGGCACCCGGTACGGCCGCGACCAGCGGGCCGACATCGCGCTGCGGGTCGTCGCCGACCATGTGCGCGCCGGCCTCATGGTTGTCGCCGACGGCGTCATCCCCGGCAACGAAGGCCGCGGGTATGTGCTGCGCCGCATCCTGCGCCGCTCGATTCGCAACCTGCGGCTGCTCGGCGGCCTCCAAGACCCCGGCGACGCCGGGCTCATGCATGAGCTGACGGGCGCCGGGATCGCGGCCATGGGCGAGCAGTACCCCCAGCTCGTCAACGACGCGGGGCACATCCACGCGGTGATCGACGCCGAGGAGGAGTCGTTCCTGGCGACGCTGCGCACCGGCACCGCGATCTTCGACGCGGCGGTGGAAGAGACCAAGCGGACCGGCTCGCCGACCCTGGCCGGCGAGCAGGCGTTCAAACTGCACGACACCTACGGCTTCCCGATCGACCTGACGCTCGAGATGGCCCAAGAACAGGGCCTGTCGGTCGACGAGGAGGGCTTTCGGCGGCTGATGGCCGAGCAGCGCGACCGGGCCAAGAAGGACGCGCGCGCGAAGAAGCAGGGCAACCTCGACGTTTCGGTGCTCGGCGACCTCCTCGATCGCGCCGGCGGAAAGGTCGGCTTCACCGGGTACGACGACGTGACCGGCGAGGCCCGGCTGGTCGGGTTGCTGATCAACGGCGCCACCGTGCCGGCCGCCGGGGCCGGCACCGAGGTCGAGGTCGTCTTGGACCGCACCCCGTTCTACGCCGAGGGGGGCGGCCAGCTGGCCGACCAGGGTGTGATCAAGCTCGGCAACGGCGCGGAGATCGAGATCTACGACGTCCAGTCGCCGCTGCCCGGGCTCATCGTGCACCGCGGCAAGGTGCGCGCCGGAGAGGCCCGGGCGGGCGACAGCGCCCTCGCCGAGATCGACACGGAGCGCCGGCGGGCGATCTCTCGTTCGCACACCGCGACGCACATGGTGCACCGCGCGTTCCGCGGCGCGCTCGGCGAGTCGGCGGCACAGGCCGGCTCGGAGAACTCGCCCGGCCGCTTCCGGTTCGACTTCACCGCGGCGGGGGCGGTGCCCGGGTCGGTGCTGCGCGACGTCGAGGACGAGGTCAACGACATTCTCGTGCACGACCTCGACGTGCGGGCCTTCCACACCTCCCTCGAATCCGCCCGGTCCATGGGCGCGCTCGCGCTGTTCGGCGAGAAGTACGGCGATGAGGTCCGCGTCGTCGAGGTCGGGGAGTACTCCCGCGAGCTATGCGGCGGCACGCACGTCGCGCGGTCCGGGCAGCTCGGCCTGATCAAGGTGCTCGGCGAGGAATCCATCGGCGCGGGCATCCGGCGGGTGGAGGCGCTCGTGGGCATCGACGCCTTCCGCTTCCTCGCCAAGGAGAGCGTGCTCGTCGGCCAGCTGTCGGAGCGGCTGAAGACCCCGCGCGCCGAGCTTCCCGAGCGCATCGCCGGCATCGTCACCCGGCTCAGGGACGCCGAAAAGGAGCTGGAGCGGATCCGGTCACAGCAGGTCCTGGCGGCGGCCGGGGCGCTGGTCGACGGCGCCCGCGACATCCACGGCGTCGGCTTCGTCGCGCATCGCGCCCCCGACGGCACCGGCGCCGACGATCTGCGCCGCCTGGCCGTGGACGTACGCGGACGGCTCAGCGGGCGGCCCGCCGTCGTGACCATCGCCGGGGTGCCGAAGGACCGCCCCGTTGTGGTCGTCGCGGTCAGCGAGGCGGCCCGGGATCGGGGCCTCAAGGCGGGCGGGCTGGTCCGCGTCGCCGCCCAGACCCTCGGCGGTGGCGGTGGCGGCAAGGACGACCTCGCCCAGGGCGGCGGGGCGAATCCCGAGGCCATCGACGACGCCCTCGCCGCCGTCGAACGGGCGGTCGCGGCCGCCTGACCACCCCCACCAACGGCGGCACGAAACAGATGAGCAGATGAGCAGGTGAGCGATCCGGGTGAGCGACCTGATGAGACGGGGAGCGACCCCGCCGAGTGAGCGGAGTGGGGGGCTGAGGGACGAGGTCCTCCGCGAAGTGAGCGAGAAGGGTGAGCGACCTAATGAGCTGGGAGCGACCCCGCCGAGTGAGCGGAGTGGGGGGCTGAGGGACGAGGTCCTCCGCGAAGTGAGCGAGAAGGGTGAGCGACCTAATGAGCTGGGAGCGACCCCGCCGAGTGAGCGGAGTGGGGGGCTGAGGGACGAGGTCCTCCGCGAAGTGAGCGAGAAGGGTGAGCGACCCATGAGACACGGCGTGCGGATCGGCGTCGACGTCGGCTCCGTGCGCATCGGCATCGCCCGCAGCGATCCGGACGGGATCTTGGCCTCCCCGCTGGAGACCGTACGGCGCGGCAAGGGCGACCTGGATCGGATCGCCGCCATCGTCGAGGAGTACGAGGCAGTCGAGGTCGTCGTCGGGCTCCCCGTGTCGCTGTCGGGCCGTGAGGGCCCGGCGGCGACCGCCGCCCGTCAGTTCGCGACGCGCCTCGCCCGTCGGCTGACCCCCGGCATGGTGCGGCTGCACGACGAGCGGCTCACCACCGTGACCGCGGAAAGCTCGCTGCGCGAGCGCGGGATCCGCGGGCAGGCCCGGCGCAAAGTCGTCGACCAAGCCGCCGCGGTCGTGCTGTTGCAGGCGGCACTTGACGGAGAACGGTTGACGGGACGCGCCCCTGGCGAGATCGTCCGGGGGAGCATATGAACGATTTGGATCTTTTCTCCGAGCCGTCACGCGGCGGCCACCTGCCGAGCGAACGACTCGGCCGGCGGGGCCAGCGCGCGGCCGGCAAGCGGCAGCGCCGCCGGCGGGTCGGCTCGCGCGCGGCGACGTTCTTCGCGTTGGCGTTCCTGGTCGCCGTGGTGGGCGGCGGCGGGCTCGTTGGCTACGTCGCGCTGCGCGGCTACATGATCCCGCCCGACTACTCGGGCGAGGGCACCGGACGGGTCGTCGTGCAGATCAAGGACGGCGACACCACCCAGGCGATGGGTGATCGGCTGCAGGGCGCGCGGGTGGTCAAAAGCTCGCGTGCCTTCTTGAAGGTGGCCAGGAACGAGCCGCGGGCGCAGAGCATCCAGCCGGGCTTTTACACCATGCGCGAGCGCATGGCCGCCGGCGCGGCACTGGCGCTCCTGCTCGACCCCAGATCGCGGGCGGGCAACCAGATCACGGTCCCCGAGGGGCTGCGGGTGCAGGAGGTCATCCAGCAGCTGGCCAAAAAGACCGGCGTCCCGCTGCGTGACTTCCAGCAGGTGGTGAGCAATCCGGCCGGCCTTGGGCTGCCCTCCTACGCCAAGGGCAGGGTCGAGGGCTACCTGTTCCCGGCGCGCTATGACATCAGTCCCAACGCCACGGCCCGCGACATCATCAAGATGATGGTGGCGCGGTTCAACCGGGAGGCCGCCGACGCCGACCTCGTGCGCCGCGCCCGCGCGGCCGGCCTGACGCCGGGCCAGGTCGTGACCATCGCGAGCCTGTTGCAGGCCGAAGGCGGCCGGCACAGCGACTTCCCCAAGGTGGCCCGGGTGATCTACAACCGGTTGCGGGTGGGCCGGCCGCTGCAGTTCGACTCGACGGTGTCGTACGTCCTGAACAAGCGAAGCCTGCTGGTCACGAACAAAGAGATCCAGGTCCGGTCGCCCTACAACACCTACCGGGTCAAGGGATTGCCGCCGGGCGCGATCGACAGTCCGGGCCTGGCCGCGATCGAGGCCACGATGCGGCCGGCCAAGGGCGATTGGCTGTTTTTCGTCACGACCGACCCGCGCCGGAACATCACCGAGTTCACCGACAACGAGCAGGACTTCGCCCGGCTCAAGGCCAAGCTCGACCGCTACCTCGCGACGCACGGAGGCACGTAGGTGGCACCGTCGCCGGCCCGGCCACCGATGCCGGCGCCGATGCCGCGGCGGGCCGCGGTGCTGGGCGCGCCGATCGCGCATTCCCTCTCGCCGGTGCTGCACCGGGCGGCCTACGCGGCGTTGCGGCTGCCCGGCTGGACGTACGAGGCGATCGAATGCCACGAAGCGGACCTGGCCGACCGAATCGCCAGTTGCACCCGCGACGCGCCCGCCTGGGCCGGCCTGTCGCTGACGATGCCGCTCAAGCGGGCGGTGCTGCCGCTGCTCGACGAGGTCTCCGACCTCGCCGTCGCGGTGGGGGGCGCGAACACCGTGACCTTCCCCGGCGGCCGCCCGGTCGGCGACAACACCGACGTCTACGGCATCGTGACCGCGTTGGCGGAACAGGGCGTCGGCGCGCCGTCGTCGGCGGTCGTGCTCGGTGGCGGCGCGACGGCGTGCTCGGCGCTGGCCGCGCTGCGCGAACTCGGCCTGCCCAAGGCCACGTTGGTCGTCCGGGACCCGGCGCGGGCGGCCGCGGCGAGCGCGGCCGCCCGGCGACTTGACGTGGCGGTGACTGTGCACACCTTCGCCGAATTGGCCGACCTGCTGCCCGTGGATCTCGTCGTCTCGACCCTGCCGAAGGGCGCGGCCGATCCGTTCGCCGGGCTGATCGCCGCGTCGGGGGCGGCGGTGTTCGACGTGGTCTACGCACCGTGGCCGACCCCTCTGGGCGCGGCAGCGGCGGCCGCCGGCAACGTGGTGGTCGGCGGGTTCCCCATGCTCTTGCATCAGGCCGTCCGCCAGGTCGAGCTGATGACCGGCCGCGCCGACGTTCCCGTCGAGGCCATGCGGGCCGCCGGTGAGGCGGCGCTGCGCTGACGAAATACCGGGCTGTCTTCGCTTGCTGGTAGTCTGGATAGCCGACCGGTCCGGAGTTCCCGCTCCGGACGCGCAAGCGGAGTCCTCTCCCACCTGACCGGCCAGGCGGCCGGTGGGTCTCGGTTCGGCGTTCGGTCCCTCGGCGAGGGGGCGGACGCGGTATCCGGCGTCGCCGCGACGTCGGGTGACCGAAGGTGGCCCCGCAGGCACGTCGTGCGGGGCTTTCGCTTTGAAGGCCCAAGGGGTACGACCGGTCGCAGCGACCAAGCAGTCCCCAAGGAGGTCCCATCAGCGCCGAACCGCGTATCAACGATCGCATTCGCGTGCCCGAGGTGCGCCTCGTCGGCCCGAACGGCGAGCAGGTGGGCATCGTGCCCATCGCCAAGGCCCTCGAGATCGCGCGCGAGTCCGATCTCGACCTGGTCGAGGTGGCGCCGACCGCGCGCCCGCCCGTCGCCAGACTCATGGACTACGGCAAGTACAAGTACGAGTCCGCGATGAAGGCGCGCGAGGCGCGGAAGAACCAGGCGCACACGGTCATCAAGGAGATCAAACTCCGGCCCAAGATCGATCCGCATGACTATGAGACCAAAAAGGGTCACGTCGTGCGGTTCCTCAAGCAGGGTGACAAGGTCAAGGTCACCATCATGTTCCGCGGCCGCGAGCAGTCTCGGCCCGAGCTCGGCCGCAGGCTGCTGGCTCGGCTCGCCGAGGACGTCGAAGAGCTCGGGTACGTCGAGTCGAACCCCAAGCAGGACGGCCGAAACATGATCATGGTGATCGGTCCGCACAAGAAGAAGAGCGAGGCCAGGGCGGAGCGCGCGGCGGACCGGGCGCGTCGTCAGGCAGGCGAGGCGAGTTCCGGGTAGGGGTCGCAGGCACGCGCGTACCGGCCTCGGCGTAAGGTCGGTTCGGGCTTCGCGAGCATACGTTGACACAGCGCGCCGGTAGGAGCGCGCGGCCCGAGGGTTCGGCCGGGCCGTACGCACCATGGGCGTCCCCCGCTCCGGCGGGACATTGAGAACGAGGGAGACGGCGACCATGCCGAAAACCAAGAGCCATAGCGGTGCCAAGAAGCGATTCCGCGTGACCGGCACCGGCAAGGTGATGCGCCGTCGCGCCCACCGCGCCCACTACAACGAGCACAAGTCGTCGCGGGTCACCCGCCGCCTCGACGGCGTGGTCGAGCTCGCCAAGGGCGACGGCAAGAACGTCAAGAAGCTGCTCCGCAAGTAGTAGTCCAGCACGTCCTAGTTACGACCGGCCGGCAGCCGACGCCAGGGTCTCCACCCGTGCCCGACACGCGTACGGGCCCGACGTCACGGCACCGGCCCCCACGAAGGAGTTCGAACGTGGCACGCGTGAAGCGGGCGGTCAACGCCCACAAGAAGCGCCGGGTCGTCCTCGAGCGGGCGAGTGGCTACCGTGGCCAGCGGTCGCGCCTGTACCGCAAGGCCAAGGAGCAGATGCTCCACTCGATGACCTACAGCTACCGGGACCGCAAGGACCGCAAGGGCCAGTTCCGGCGGCTGTGGATCCAGCGGATCAACGCGGCGGCGAGAGCCAACGGGATGACCTACAACCGGTTCATCCAAGGGCTGAAGGCCGCCGAGATCGACGTCGACCGGCGCATGCTGGCCGAGCTCGCCGTCAATGACGCCGAGGCGTTCGTCGCCCTGGTCGAGGTGGCCAAGAAGGCACTGCCCGCCACCGAGGGCGAAGCGAAGGGCAAGGCCGCCTGAGCCGGCGGGCGCGACGCTGATGGCGGGCCGCGAGCTGACGTCCATCCGATCTCCACGGGTGAAGGCGGCGCGGCGGCTCGCCAAACGCGCGTTCCGGCACCGTGACCGGCGCTTCCTGGCCGAAGGTCCGCAGGCCGTGCGGGAGGCGCTGGAGCTGCCGGACGTGCTCGTGCAGCTGTTCACCACGACGGAGGCCGAAACGCGGCACGCCGACCTCGTAGCCAGGGCCGAGGCGGCCGACGTCCCCGTCCTGCGGGTCAGCGGCGAGGTCATGGCGGAGCTGGCGCAGACGGTAACCCCCCAAGGGCTGCTTGCCGTCTGCGGCTTCATCGACATCGGCCTGAGCAAGGCCCTGGCCCCGGCCCCTCAGCTGGTGACGGTGCTGACGCGGGTGCGCGACCCCGGCAACGCGGGCACGGTGCTGCGCACGGCCGACGCCGCCGGCTCCGATCTGGTGGTCTTCACCGACGCCTCGGTCGATCCTTACAACGGCAAGTGCGTGCGCGCGTCGGCGGGCAGCCTCTTCCACGTCCCGATCGTGACGGGGCCGCGCTTCGATGAGCTGGTCGGCGCGCTCAGGAGCGGTGGTCTGTCCGTCATCGCCGCCGACGGCACGGCCGAGCGCTCGCTCGACGCCGCCATCGATGACGGGCTGCTGGCGCGGCCCACCGCGTGGGTGTTCGGGAACGAGGCCTGGGGGCTGCCCGCCGAAGCGCTGCGGCTCGTCGACGACGTCGTACGGGTGCCCATCTACGGCCGCGCGGAGAGCCTCAACCTGGCCACGGCCGCGGCCGTGTGCCTTTACTCCTCCGCCCGCGCCCACCGCGGCGGACCGCCGTCCAGGGACGGCGGCCGGCCTTCGGGGTGACCGCCGGCCTCAGCGGCCGGCGGCGTAGCCCTGGGCGCCGCGCGGGTTGGCCGCGGCGCGCAGGAACCCGGCTGCGGGGAAGTCGGCGTCGCGGGCGACCGCGCTGAGCCGGCCCAGCGTCCACGGACCTTGCACCTGGACGTCGTGCCCGCGGCGGCGCAGCGCCTCGATGACCGTGGGCCCCACCCGATCCTCGATGACCATGACCCCCGGCTGCGAGGTCCGCGGGTAAAAGGAGCTCGGGAAGTGGGCCGAGTGGAACATCGGCGCGTCGATGGCCGCCTGCAGGTTCAGCCCGCCGTGGACGACCGACAGGAAGAAGTTCAGCGACCACTGATCTTGCTGGTCGCCGCCCGGAGTGCCGAACGCCAGCCAGGGCCGCCCGTCCCGCAACGCGAACGACGGGGTCAGCGTCGTTCGAGGGCGGGCGCCGGGGCGCAGCGAACTCGGCAACCCGGGACGCAACCAGAACATCTGGGCCCGGGTGCCCAGGCAAAAGCCCAGCTCGGGAATGGTCGGCGAGCTTTGCAGCCAGCCGCCGCTCGGGGTGGCCGCGACCATGTTGCCGTGCCGGTCCACCACGTCGACGTGGCAGGTGTCGCCGGACGGGGGATATGTCCCACCCGTCGGGTGTGGCACCGGATCGGCGGCGGTCGCCCGCGGCGGCGGGCCGAGCGTAGGCTCGCCGGACGCGCCCAGCTGGGCGTCGGTGACATCGGGCGCCGCGACCAGTACGGGAGCCCGGCCGTCGGGGGAGCCGGGCCGCAGCTCCATGGACGCCTCGGCGCCGACGAGTTCGCGCCGCGCCTTGGCGTAGTCGTCGCCGAGCAACGCCGCGAGCGGGACGTCGACATGATCGGGGTCGCCGTACCACGCCTCGCGATCGGCGAAGGCGAGCTTGGCGCACTCGATGACCGTGTGCACGTAGTCCGCGCTCAGGAAGCCGGCCGCGTCCAGGTCGAATCCGGACAGCAGGGCGAGCTGCTGCAAGAAGACCGGCCCCTGCCCCCACGGTCCGGTCTTGCAGACCGTGTGACCGCGATAGTCGTAGGTGACGGGCCGTTCCACGGTGGGCGTCCAGCCGGCGAGGTCCTCTCCCGTGAGCAGGCCGCGGTGCGGTTCGCCTGAACTGTCCGGCCAGGCCCGGCCCGCGCAAAACTCCGCGATCGCCTCGGCGACGAAGCCGCGGTACCAGGCGTCGCGGGCCGCGGCCACCTGCCCGGCGCGATCGGGGCCGGCCGCCTCGGCCTCGGCCACCAGCCTGCGATAGGTGGCCGCGAGTGCGGGATTGACCATCCGGGAGCCGGCGGCCGGGGCCCGCCCGTGCGGCATCCAGGTGGCGGCGGAGGTCGGCCAGTCCGCGGCGAACATCGACGCGACGCCGCCGATGGCCTCGCTGATGCGCGGGACGACGGGAAACCCGCGGTCGGCGTAACCGATCGCCGGCTCCAGCACGTCGGCCAGCCGCCAGGTCCCCCACCGCTCCAGCATGAGCAGCCAGCCGCCGACGGCGCCGGGCACGGTCGCGGCCAGCGGTCCGGTGCCGGGCACGAGGGCGAGCCCCAGGTCGGCGAACCGCTCGATGGTGGCGGCCGCCGGCGCCACGCCCTGGCCGCAAACCACCGAGACCTCCTGCGCCGTCTCGTCCCAGAGCAGGATCGGCACCTCGCCGCCTGGTCCGTTGAGATGCGGCTCGACGACCTGTAGGACGAAACCGGCGGCCACGGCGGCGTCGAAGGCGTTGCCGCCGCGCTCGAGGACGCTCATCCCCGCCGCCGAGGCGAGCCAATGCGTGCTCGCCACCATGCCGTGGTCGCCGACGAGTTCGGGCCTGGTCGTGAACACTGGGGGCTCCTCCTCGTTGTGCTTGTCTCGGGCGCCTCAGGCGCGGGTGCCACGGGCGTCCGGCAGGCTGTCGGACGACACGAGATGACACGCGGTGAGGTGATCGCCGTTCAACCGGCGATTCATCAGGTCGGGCGGCTCGGTGCGGCACCGATCGACCGCGACCGGACACCGGGTGTGGAACCGGCAGCCGGCCGGTGGACGCACCGGGCTGGGCGGGTCGCCGCCGAGCACCACGCGGCTGCGCCGCCGCTGCTCGGCGGGGTCGGGCACCGGCGCGGCCGACAGCAGCGCCTGGGTGTAGGGGTGCTCGGGCGCGGCGAACAGCCGGTCGCGCGGCCCCGTCTCCACGATCTGGCCGAGATACATGACCGCGATCCGGTCGGCGAGGAACTCCACCACGGACAGGTCGTGGGTGATGAACAGGCAGGAAAAGCCCATGTCCCGCTGCAGGTCGGCGATCAGGTTGAGCACGGACGCCTGTACGGACACGTCCAGCGCGGACACCGGCTCGTCAGCCACGACCAGCTTGGGTTCCAAGATGAGCGAGCGGGCCAGCCCGACGCGCTGCCGCTGCCCGCCGGACAGCTCGTGCGGATACCGGTCCCGCGTCTCCGGGCCAAGCCCGACCTTGCCGAGCATGGCGGTCACCCGGTCGGCGGCCGCCGACCGCCGCGCGACCCCGTGCCGTACGAGCGGTTCGGCGACGATGCGCCCGACGGTGAAGCGCGGGTTGAGCGACGAGTAGGGGTCCTGGAAGACGATGTGCACGTCCCGGCGCAGCGATCGCATCCCGCGACGCGACAGGTGGGTGATGTCGCGCCCGCCCAGCCGGATCCGGCCCGCGGTCGGCTCGGTCAGCCGCAGCACGCATTTGCCGACGGTCGACTTGCCGCTGCCCGATTCGCCGACCAGACCCAGCACCTCGCCCTCGCCGATGGTCAGCGACACCCCGTCCACGGCCCGCACGACCTTGCCGCGCTCACCTGCGGCGTAGTGCTTGACCAGGCCGGACACTTCGAGAACCGGCTCGTGTGTTTCCCGCTGCGCCTCGGCGCGTTTTGGGCGCGCCTGCGGCTCGCTCATGGGGTCGCGCCCGTCCGTACGGCCGCCACGGGATGCAGGCACGCGGCCAGGTGGCTCGCACCGTGCGACTCGAGCGGGGGCCGGGCGGCCGTGCAGTCGGCTTCGGCACGCGGGCAGCGCGGCGCGAACGCGCACGCGTCGGGGTCGGTGAACGGCGGCGGCACCATGCCGGGGATCTCGGCGAGCCGCCGCCGGCCGGCCGCCGTCGCGGCCGTCGGCAGCGCGTTGAGCAGCCCGACGGTGTACGGGTGGCGCGGCCGGGCGTACAGCTCCTCGACCGGCGCCGCTTCCACCGCGCGTCCCGCGTACATGACGATGGCGCGGTCGGCGATGTCGGCGACGACGCCCAGATCGTGGGTGATGAGGATGATCGCCGTGCCGAGGCGGTCGCGCAGATCGCGGAAGATGTTGAGCACGCCGGCCTGAATGGTCACATCCAGCGCGGTCGTCGGCTCGTCGGCGATGAGCACCCGGGGCGAACAGGCAACCGCGATCGCGATCATGACGCGCTGGCGCATGCCGCCGGACAGCTGGTGCGGATACTCCTTGATCCGGCTCGCCGGATCGGGGATGCCGACGAGCTTGAGCAAATCGACGGCGCGCGCCCGGGCGGCCGCCCGCGACAGGTCCTCGTGCCGGCGCAGCACCTCGCCGATCTGGAACCCAACGGTGAACGACGGGTTCAGCGACGTCATCGGCTCCTGGAAGACCACCGAGACGTCCTTGCCCCTGACGTCGCGCATCTCCGCCTCCGACAGCGCGGTGAGGTCACGGCCGTCGAGCGTGATCGACCCGGACAGCCGCGTCGTCTCGGCGGGCAGCAGCCGCGGGATCGACATCGCGGTGACCGTCTTGCCGCAGCCTGACTCGCCGCACAGCGCGAGGATCTCGGCGTGGGCCAGCGAAAGCGACATGCCCTTGACCGCCCGGACCAGGCCGTCCTCGGTCGCGAACCCGACGGAGACGTCGGTCATTTCCAACAGGCTCATCGGGGGCCTTCCTTGGGATCGAGGACGTCCCGCAGCCCGTCACCGAGCAGGTTGAAGCCGAGCGCGGACAAGGCGATCATCACGCCCGGCCAGATGGCCAGCCACGGCGCCTGGGACAGGAACTGCTGGGCACTGGTCAGCATCACGCCCCACGACGGCGTCGGCGGCTGGACGCCGAGGCCGAGGAAGGACAGTGTGGCCTCGCCGATGATCGCCGTTGGGATCGCGACGGTCGCCTGCACGATGAGGGCGCCCGCCGCACCGGGCAGGATGTACCGGAAGAGGATGTAGGGGTCGGTGGCACCGTCGGCGACGGCCGCCGGGATGTAGTCCATCTCGCGGATCGCGAGCACCTCGCCGCGCGTGATCCGGATGACGCCGGGAAGCTGTGCGACGCTGAGCGCGATGATCACGTTGCGCAGCGACGGCCCGAGTATCGCCGCCAGCCCGACGGCGAAGATCAGGAACGGGAAGGCCAGGACGACGTCGACCAGGCGCATCACGATCGGGTCCAGCCAGCGCCGGTAAAATCCGGCGACCAGCCCGATCGGGATGCCGACGACCATGGCCAGCAGCGTCGAGACCAGCCCGGCCTGCAGGGATGTCCTGGCGCCGGTGGCGATCCTGGCCAGCACGTCGCGGCCCAGATCGTCGGTGCCGAGCGGATGCCCGGGCGATGGCGGGGACAGCGTCGCGGCGTAGTCCTGGGACGTGGGGTCGGCGGTGACGAACGGGCCGACCAGGGCCAGCAGCAGGAAGCCGGTGACGAGCACCAGCCCGGCCATGGCCATCGGCCGGCGGCGGAACCGCCGCCAGGTCCGGCGGCGGCGCATCACCGGGGGCGCCCCGGGTACGGGGGACGGCGGGGAGGCGGGGGACAAGACCTGCTCAGTCACCGGCCACCCCCGACAGCCGGACCCGGGGATTCAGCACGGCGTACAAGATGTCGACGCAGAGGTTGACCAGGACGTACGCCACGACGGTGACGAGCACCACCGCCTGGATCACCGGGTAGTTCCGCGTGGCCACCGCGTCGACGGTGAGCTTGCCGAAGCCGGGGATGACGAAGATCTGCTCGGTGACCACGGCGCCGCTGATCAGCACGCCCACCTGGAGGCCGAGCACGGTCACCACCGTGGTCAGGCTGTTGCGCAGCGCGTGCAGGCCGACGACTCTGCGTTCCGCCAATCCTTTGGATCGCGCCGTCCGCACATAGTCGGCCGACAGCGCGCCCAGCATCGCCGAACGAGTCTGCCGCATCAGCACGGCCGCGAAGCCGGTGCCGAGCACGAGCGCGGGCAGCAGCATCCGCTCCAGGTTGCCCACCGGATCCTGCGTGAACGGCACGTACCCGGAGGCGGGCAGCCAGCGCAGCGTGACCGAGAACAGCAAGATCGCGAGCAGGCCGAGCCAAAAATGCGGCACCGAGAGCCCGACCAGGCCGAACCCGGTCGCCATGTAGTCGGCGAACCTGCCGCGCCGCACGGCCGCGACGATCCCGGTCAGCACGCCGATGGCGATGGCCACGGCGATGGCCAGCAACGACAGCTCGATGGTGATCGGCAGCCGCTCGATGATGATGTCGGCAACCGGGAGCTTGTCCTGGGTCGACCGGCCCAGGTCGCCCTGCAGGGTCCGGCCCAGATAGTCGACGTACTGCACGGGCAGCGGCCGGTCGAGCCCGTAGTCGTGCCGAATGGCCTCGATGGCCTCCTGCGAGGCCTCCTGCCCGGCGAGCACCGTGGCCGGGTCTCCGGGCAGCGCCCTGATCCCGAAGAAGACCAGCGCGCTGCCCAGGAAGAGAACGATGATCGCCGCTCCGGCGCGGCGCAGAATGAACCAGCCCACGACGGCACCGGACCACTACTGCGCGTATCCGGCGCTGATGAGCCGGGGCAGGCCGTCGGCGAAGGGCCCGACGCCGGCGATGCTCTTGTTCAGCCCGAGGTATTCCTTCTGGCGGTAGAGGTAGATGTATCCGCGCAGCTCGGCGGCGCGCTGGGTCGCCCTGGTGTAGAGCGCCTGCCGCTGCGCCACGTCGAGGAGCGTGGACGCCTGCTTGATCGGGTCGTCGATCCCCGGGTCGGACATTCCGGCGTAGTTGTTCGCGCCGCCCGTGGTGACCTGGTTGTTCAGGTTGCCGTCCGGGTCGACCCGGCCCGACCAGCCGTCGAGCATGACGTCGAACTTGCCCGCCTTGCCCAGTTCGAGCGTGGTGGCGAACTCCATCGGACGCACGGTGACGTTGAAGCCGGTCTCCTTGGTCATCTGCTGGATGACCTCGCCGAGCCGGATCCCGTCGGAGTCGTTGGGCACGTTCATGGTGACCGGGATCGGCGTCTTGATTCCGGACTGCGCCACCAGTTGCTTGGCCTTGGCCACGTCGCGGTTCGAACAGGTCAGGTTCTGCGCGCGGTACGGGCTCTCGAGGGGGAGCGGGCCGCAGTCGGGCTGGTACATGCCGTTGAAGACGGTCTTGTTGATGGCGTTCCGATCGAGGGACAGCTCCCACGCCTGGCGCAGCTGGGGGCTACGGCCAAGCGGGGTGTTCACGGTGCCGTAGGCCTCGGTGGCGCCTTTGACGTTGCCGATGTTGATGTGCATTCCGTAGAAGCCGAGCCCGCCGCCGGAGACCACCCTCAGGTTCGGGTCGGACAGCAGACCCGCGATGGTGTTGGGGCGCGGCCGGGTGGCGATCTGGATGTCGTTCGACTTGAGGTTGGCGGCCCGTACGTTCGGATCGACGATGATCTTGTAGATGATCCGGTCGAGCTTGACCTTGTCCGGTGCGTAGTAGTCGGTGGCCCGCTCGAGCACGATCTGGCTGCCGGACGTACGGCTGGCGAACTTGAAGGGCCCCACGCATACCGGGGCGGTGCCGAAGTTGTCCCCGAGCCGGTCCAGCGCCGCGGGGGAGAGGATCATCCCGGCGCGGTCGGCGAGCTGGGCGGTGAGCGGGGCGAACGGCCGCGACAGGGTGAGCCGCACTGTAGCCGGGTCGACGACGGTGACGCTGTCGACGGCGGCCAGTTCGGCGGCCCGGGCCGACTCGTCCAAGGTGCGGTGCCGGTCGAGGGAGGTCTTGACGGCGGCGGCGTCGAAGACGGTGCCGTCATTGAACTTGATGCCGGTCCGCAGTTTGATCGTTGCCGTCTTGCCGTCCGCCGACAGCCGCGGCGGCGCGGTGGCCAGCTGGGGCACCAGCTTGGTGTCGGCGTCGATGTCGTAGAGCTTTTCGCACATGCTGGCGAAGACCATGCGGCCGTTGAGCGTGGTGGCCCTCGTCGGGTCGAGGACGTCGGGGTCGGCGTCAAGCGCGATGGTCAACGTTCCGCCGTTCTTGACCGGCCGATTGTCGGCGGCGGCGCCGGCGACGGTGGGCGGGGAGGACGCGGTGCCGTTTCCAGAGCATGCGGCGGCCAGGGCGAGTGGGAGTGCGGCGAATACCGCGGCGAGGCTGCGCGTACGCATGGGTGCGGGGTTCTCCTCTCGGGGCGACGGGGCGAGGAGCGTGGGTGGCGGGGTCCGCCCTTCAAATTGAAGACTGTATACCGAAGACGATTTCCAGAAATGTCACGCTTCAGCCGCAGCATTCGGCGGCCGGCGGCAATCGTGACGAATGTGAGACCTGACACGCGAGTTCCCGGCGGATCTCGACACGGATGCGGTCACCTACGGTGAACGCGGGAATTCTGGCCGGATGCGGACAGTGATTCGCGCACGCGTTCGGTAACGCCCTGCAAAGATCTAACATCTGCGAATCCGCATATAACAGGATGTAAACGGGCGTGTACTGAGGGGCCGTCGCCGTGCGGCCGGGGAGTTTCGGGGTGGCTGGAAGCGATTACGGTTCTCATCGGCCATCCGGCGGGCCCAGTCTTTCCGGCCGTGGACCCGCCGGTCGGGGAGGGCAGAAGTCAACCCAGCGGGGGATCTCGGCGTCTGACGTGATGGTTACGGCAATGGGGGCGGGTGGCCGCACTCGCGCGGGAACGCGGGGGCGCGACCGGACCGACCGGGGACATCTCGGGCGGACCCGGGCGGCGGACGCACGATCGACGGAATCAAGGCGGGGGCGGAGCAGTGACGAACGATGGACTGACCGGGGCCAGGCTCCGGTGGAGGCATATCGACATGAGCGATGACGGGCAGCGGACCGGCCGTCAGGATGCGGTCTTGCGCTACGCCGGCAGCCTGCGTTGCCGCCCCGCACCGGGCGCCGGGGCAGATCCCGGGCCCGAGGACTGGCGGTTCGACATCCTCCAGGCAGGTGCCGGCATCGTGGTCACCGAGGTGGCCGGAGAGATAGATCTGCGGACCGTCGCGATTTTGCGCAAGCGGCTCTTCGAGCTCACCGACGCGGGCTTCGCGCGCATCATCATCGACTTCGAAAACGTACGGTTCTGTGACGCCGCCGGCCTCGGGGCGCTGGTGGCCGCCCAAAACCGGCTGCGCGCCAGGGCCGAGGACCGAAGCCGCGCCGCGACCGGCAAGCCCGGCGCGGAGTACGCCGACGGCCCGGACGGCCCGGCCGACGCCAACGACGCCAACGACGCCAACGAGGCCGGTCCGGCCGGGGCCATCTCGCTCGCCCGGGTGCGCCCGGCGCAGCGCCGCCTGCTGCACATCGCCGGTCTCGGCCGGGTGTTCGCCCTGTATGAAAGCGTGCCGGAGGCCATCCGCGCGCAACGGGACCCGACCACGGCCCCCCTGCGCTGACGCACCGCCATCCCGCCACACGTGGGCGAGGCGGGATGGCCGCGGCGCAAGACTCCCGGCATGCGGGTCATGCCGCTAGAGTGCTTCTGGATCCCGAGTGTCCCGGCTGCCGGGTCCCCGAGGTGACGATGGACGACGAGACGGGACGAGATGGAGGTCGTCGTGGGTCGAGGCGATCCCCGCGAGGGTGATGGCGCGGCGTCCCCGCCGGCCGACGTCCATTCCGAACCGGCGTCCCCCGACGATCTCCCCGACGGCTTGATCGTGGCCGACGCCGATCGGCGGGTCATCATCCTCAACACCACCGCGGCCAAGCTGATCGGCATGACGCGCGCCGAGGCGCTCGGCAAAGAGCTGCCCGATGTGCTGACGCTGCACGACGCCGAGGGGCGTGACTGGTGGAAGTGCCTGGACCCCTACGGCGGCCTGTCGACCCGCACCCGTCACCCGGAGCTAACCCTCTACCTGCCGAACGGCACCGAGCTGCTGGTGACCGCGGCCTACCGCCGCGACACCGCGCGCCGCGTGGAGCGGTTCTCGGTCGCGCTGCGCTCGGCCCACTGCCGGGCCCGCCAGGACCGCGACCGCGCCGACCTCGTCTCGACCGTGGCGCATGAGCTGCGCTCCCCGCTCACCAGCGTCAAGGGCTTCACGGCCACCCTGCTGGCCAAGTGGCAACGGTTCAACGACGACCAAAAACGGATCATGCTGGAGACGGTCAACGCCGACGCCGACCGGGTGACGCGGTTGATCACCGAGCTGCTCGACGTGTCGCGGATCGACGCCGGCCGGCTCGAAGTGCGCCGCCAGGTCGTCGACCTGGCCGATCAGGCGCGCAAGGTCATCGCGGGCCGGGTGGCGGCCGGCGACCCCGAAGACCGCTTCCGGCTCGTCGTACGCGGCACGCTGCCCGAGATGTGGCTCGACCCCGACAAGATCGACCAGATCCTCGCCAACCTCACCGAAAACGCGGTGCGGCACGGCGCTGGTACCGTCACGATTACGGTAGAGCCGGACCTCCACGGAGAAGGGGCCGTCGTAGTGGTACGCGACGAGGGCGAGGGCATCCCGCCCGAGGCCGCCCAGCGCGTCTTCCGGCGGTTTTGGCGCAGCCAGGGCAAGCGGCGCGGCGGCACCGGCCTCGGGCTCTACATCGTCAAGGGCTTGGTCGAGGCGCACGGCGGCGGCATCGTGGTGCGGCAGGCGCCCGGCGGCGGCGCCGAGTTCCGATTTACCTTGCCCGCCGGCGCCCCCGACTTCGCCTGAAGACCCGGCGAAACTCGAGAATTCGAGAACTCGAGGACCAGGGGACGCCGAGCGGGCGCCGTCGGCTCTTCGCCGCATCGCCGGTTGCGCGAAGGGATCCTGCTTGCCCACTAGACTCGCGGGCGTCGCGGCGTCCAAGCGTCCAGACCCCGCCCAGGCTGGAGTTTTCTTACCGTCATGTCAGCACCGAACAAGTCCTACGACCCCGTCGAGGTGGCGTCCCTGCGGCCCGACGAGGTGACCCGCATGCGCGATGAGGCCCTGGCGGCGATCGCGGCCGCCGCCGACTTGGAGGCGTTCAAGCAGGTCCGGCTCGCGCACGCCGGCGACCGTTCTCCGCTCGCCCTGGCCAACCGCGAGATCGGCGCGCTGCCACCGCACGCGAAGGCCGACGCGGGGCGTCGCGTCGGCGCCGCCCGCAAACAGATCGCCGACGCGCTCAAGACGCGGCAGGCCGAGCTCGAGGACGAGCGCGACCGGCGGGTCCTCGTCGATGAGGCCGTCGACGTCACCCTGCCCTGGGACCGCGCGCCGCGTGGCGCCCGGCACCCGCTGACCACCACCGCCGAACGGATGGCCGACGTCTTCATCTCCATGGGCTTCGAGCTCGCCGAAGGCCCCGAGGTCGAGGCGGAGTGGTTCAACTTCGACGCACTCAACTTCCCGCCCGGCCATCCGGCCCGCGACATGCAGGACACCTTGTTCGTCGAGTCGGAGGACTCCGGGCTCGTGCTGCGCACGCACACCTCGCCGGTGCAAATCCGCGCGCTGCTCAGCCGTGAGCTGCCGGTGTACGTCGTGTGCACCGGCAAGACGTTCCGCACCGACGAGCTGGACGCCACCCACAGCCCCGTCTTCCACCAGATGGAGGGCCTCGTCGTCGACGAGGGCATCGGGATGGCCGACCTGCGCGGCGCGATCGACGCCTTTGTCACCGGCATGTTCGGTGCCGGGCTGCGTACCCGGTTCCGGCCGTCGTACTTCCCGTTCACCGAGCCATCGGCCGAGGTGGACATGCAGTGCTTCGTCTGCCGCGGCGGCTCCGCCGAGCCGGGCGCGCCGCCGTGTCGTACCTGCAAGTCCGAGGGCTGGATCGAGCTCGGTGGCTGCGGTGTGGTCAACCCGCGCGTGCTGACCGCCTGCGGCGTCGACACCGACCGTTACAGCGGCTGGGCGTTCGGCCTGGGCGTCGACCGGACGCTGATGTTCCGGCACGGCGTCGAGGACATGCACGACATGGTCGAGGGTGACGTCCGGTTCACCCTCCCGTTCGGGATGGAGATCTGATGCGGGCCCCGCTTTCGTGGCTGCGCGAGTACGCCGACCTGCCGGCCGGCGTCGGCGGCCGGGACCTGGCGCAGCGGCTGATCGCGGCCGGCCTCGAGGTCGAGTCGGTCGACGGGCCCGACGTCGCCGGCCCGATCGTCGTGGGCCGGGTGCTGGCGATCGAGGAGCTCACCGGATTCAAAAAGCCGATCCGGTACTGCCAGGTGGACGTCGGCCGGGTCAACGGCACCGGCGAGCCGCAGAACGTGATCTGCGGCGCCACCAACTTCGCCGTGGGCGACCT
>OBLR010000028.1_pt1 | contig 20532 bp, 15 predicted proteins | sample 1519891 | NCBI WGS metagenome assembly OBLR01 (sample SAMEA3113583, study PRJEB22503) | soil metagenome | reverse complement strand
TGGTGCCGGTGCGGTTGATCCGGTCGAGCACCTTCATGATGCCGATGGACGTCGCGGGGTCGATGTTCCCCGTCGGCTCGTCCGCCAGCAAGATCATGGGTCGGTTGACGAAAGCGCGGGCGATGGCGACGCGCTGCTGCTCGCCGCCGGACAGCTCATCGGGCATGCGGTGCTGCTTGCCCTCGAGCCCGACGAGGTCGACGACCTCGGGCACCACCCGGCCGATGAATCGTCGTGGCTTGCCGATGACCTCGAGCGCGAACGCGACGTTCTCGAAAACGTTCTTGTTGGGCAGCAGCCGGAAGTCCTGGAACACGCAGCCGATGCGGCGGCGCAGGTGCGGGATCTTCCAGTTCGACAACCGGCTCAAATCCTTCCCGGCCACGTGGATATGACCTTGGCTCGGGCGCTCCTCTTTGAGGATCAGGCGCAGGAAGGTCGACTTGCCGGAGCCCGAAGGCCCGACGAGGAACACGAACTCGCCCTTCTCCACGGCGACGTTCACGTGCTGAAGGGCGGGTCGGTTCTGATGGGCGTAGACCTTGGTGACGTTGTCGAAGTGGATCACAGCTGCATCACGGCGTGCCAGTCTAGGGGCTGGTGAACGGTGGGCGTCGGTATTTGCGACAAATACCACCGTTGACGTTCCGGTTTGGCGGACCGGTTGGCCATGGAGCAGTCTAGGGGGGACACTGGCATGGTAGGTCCAACTTGGACACAGTGGCCTGGGAGGGAACCAGATGAGCTGCGAACATCTGATCTGCGCTCACTGCTCAGGACCCGTTGTCGAGGGCCGCTGCCCCACCTGCAGGATGGCCCGCGCGGAGGTCCATCACCACGGTTTGGCCGGCCCGCAGGCGGCCGTCATTATCGCCCTGATCTTGATATTCGCACTGGCGTTGGCACTGCGTCACCTTTCATAATCAGCACGTAATCAATTGGCCTTGTCAGGGCGCGTCAGGGATTGTCAGAGAGCGGTCAGCGCCCACTTGCGCAGACCCCGTCGAAGCCACCCGAAGATCCACCGAAGATCGCTAAAGATCCCTAAGAAACGGCCGGCGTCGACTTCAAAGTCCGGTGAGGTGGGGTGGGACAAGACCCGCTTCCCGCTTAAGACGTCTCGCGCCCGCTTAAGACGTCTCGCGCTGGCGCAGCCAACGGATCTCGGCTTCGATGAAGTCGTCGATGTCGCCGTCGAGGACCGAGGTGGGGTTGCCGGCTTCGACGCCGGTGCGCAGGTCTTTGACGATCTGGTACGGATGCACGACGTAGTTGCGGATCTGCGTTCCCCAGCTGCTGGTGCCCTCACCGCGCAGCTCGTTCATCTTCTCCGCCTCCTCCTGGCGCTTGCGCTCAAGCAGCTTGGCCTGGAGGACGGACATCGCGGTGGCCCGGTTTTGCAGCTGGCTCCGCTCGTTTTGGCACGAGACGACGATGCCGGTCGGCAGGTGCGTGATGCGCACCGCAGAGTCGGTGGTGTTGACGCCTTGGCCGCCCGGCCCCGATGACCGGTAGACGTCGACCCTGATCTCGTCTTCGGGGATGTCGACGTGGTCGGTCTGCTCGACGACCGGCACGATGTCGACCCCGGCGAACGACGTCTGCCGCCGTCCCTGGTTGTCGTACTGCGAGATCCGCACCATGCGGTGGGTGCCGTGCTCGCCGCGCAGCGTCCCGTACGCGTACGGAGCCTTGATCGCGAACGTGGTCGACTTGATGCCGGCCTCTTCCGCGTATGAGGTGTCGTAGACCTGGGTCGGGTAGCCGTGCCGCTCGGCCCAGCGCAGGTACATGCGCTGCAGCTGCTGGGCGAAGTCGGCCGCGTCGACGCCACCCGCCTGGGAGTTGATCGTGATGAGCGCCTCACGGGCGTCGTACTCACCGGACATCAGGGTCCGGATCTCGAGTTGCTCGACCTCGGCCCGGATGGCGATCAGCTCCCGGTCGGCCTCTTCCCTGGTCTCCGCGTCGTCTTCGGTCTCGGCCAGCTCGTAGAGCACGGCGACATCGTCGAGGCGCCTGCGCAGCCCCTCGACCCTGCCCAGCTCGGTCTCCAGGTTGGACAGCCGGCGCGTCACGCGCTGGGCCCGCTCCTGGTCGTTCCACAAGCCGGGATCGGCCGCCTCATCACGCAACGTCACGATCTCGCGCCGCATGGCATCGAGATCAAGGACTGACTCGACGCCGGAGAGCGCCGAATTGAGCTCCTTGAGCTGGTCGTTTGGATCGGTTACTGCCACGACACACCAGCCTAGTTGACGGGACGGACCCACTCGCCCGCCCGCTACCGTCGCGCGCATCTTCCCACACCGCGGTCGAGGGCGTTAGCGCCCACCACCTTCCCGGGATCTCGCCGTCCACTCGCGCGCATCAGGCCGGCTTCGTCCCGAGGGGCCGCCGCCGTCCCCGCAACTGGCATACTCACGGCGATGGTTAGTAGACGTCGGACCACGCGGAGGGGCCTGTCCCTCCTGGTCACGCTGGCGCTGGCGGCCGGCGCCGGTTGCTCTTCAGACGGCGGCCGCCCGCCCGAGCCGGTGGCAACCACAGCGGGCGGCAGCCCGATCGACGAGCGGCTCACCCCCGAGATCGCGACCCGCGCGTTCCGGTCGTACGTCCAGAACGACGACGTGGCCAGGGCCAGCGGCGATGAGCGGCTCGCCCTCTCGTGGACCGATGACGGCCAGGCGCAGCTGACCGCCGCCGAGTTCCGCAAGGCCGCGTTCACCGGCGATCCGGTGCCGCGTTATGCCTACTCGCGGCGGCGGTTCTACGTGCCCCGGCTTACGCACTACCCCAAGTGGTTCGTCGTCGCGGCCGACCGTATGGCGGCGCCGACACCCGGCGGGCCCGGCGGCTCCGCAGGGCGCGATGGCAAGCAGGCCGTCCTCATGGCCTTCGTCCGCAAGTCGGCCGACTCGCGCTGGCGACTCAGCCTGGCCACGGTGCTGGAGCCGAAGGGCAGGCAGCCGCAGATCACCGTGGGCGACGACGGCTATGCGACGCCGCTCGCGACCTTCGACATCGGGCTGGTCATTCAGCCGCGCATCGTGCCGGCGATGCAGGCCACCCTCGCCGAGGAGGGACCGGAGAGTCTGGCAACCAAGGTCATGCTCACCGGGCCGCACACCTCCGGCTACTACCTGCGCGACCAGCACAACGAGGCGCGAAACAAGGAACGCGGGCTCGCCTATGACAGCGTCTACGCGGCGACCGGCTTCCCGATCTACTCGTTGCGGACGGCCGATGGGGGCGGTCTCGTGCTGTACGCGCTGTCCAGGAATACTGTGACATTCGTCAAAGACAAGCGGCACGGCCGCCTTTCCGTCCCGCGTGACGCCGCCCACCTGCTCGACACGATCGTGCTCAAGGACGAACTCGACGTGACCGAGACGCTGCAGTTCGCCGCCGCCGTCCCGGCCAAGCCCCCGAGCACGAAGAACAAGACCCCCGCCCCCGGCAAGGCGCCGGCCAAGGCCTCGGTGATCGCCTCCGACGGCGCCGTCATCAGCGCGGAGACCAGCGAGGCCGATTAACGCCGGCGGCCCGATCAACGCCGGCGGCCGATCAACGACGCGGCGATGAAAGACGCGGCCGATGAGTCCCAGGTGACGACCGTGGCCATTGCGGCGTCATGACAGAATGCTTGCCGGTCCCGTCCTGAGGGTCTGTTGAGGACACATCGTTCATGCTCCCCCGTCCAGTCGCCGCCCTGCTGGGACTGATCGTGCTCGCCGCCGCCGGCGGCGCGGCCGGTTGCGCGGCCAAGAAGGCGGACGCCGGGGCGGCCAAGCGCGACATCGCGGCGAGCCAGGCCCTGCGCCCGGCCGTGTCACCGAACGAGTCCTTGCGGGTCATCGACGACTACGTGGCGCGCCACAACAAGGCGGTCGGGGCCGGCGACGGCCGAGCCTGGCGCGGCCTGCTCGCCGACCCCATGGCGACGATGGCCGAGGCCCGGCTGCGGACCGCCGGATCGGCACGCCATCACCCTCGTCAACCCCGTCCTGTTCGTGCCGAAGCTGGACGCCTTCCCCAAGTGGTTCCTGGTCGCCGCGATGGAACGAGTGGGGGCGCACGGCAAGCCGCATCAGGCCCTGATGATCTTCACCCGTTCCGGGCCGGAGGCCCCCTGGCTGCTGTCCAACAAAACGATCACCTCGGCCAAGCTGCCGAAGATCGCTACCGACGGGCAGGGCTACGCCATCGCGGTCGCGGCCGAGCAGCGGCAGCCGGCCCGGCTCGCCGTGCCGCTCGGCGACCTGGCCACCGCGCACGCCGCCTACCTCACCACCGGCACCGGCCCGTTCGCGGCCGGCCAGTACACCAGCGAGTGGCGCACCGAGCGGACGGCGTGGGCACGGCGGCCCCGCGCGGGCGGCTGGCGCGACACCGTCACGTTCGGGCAGACCCGCTACCCGACGGCCGCGCTGCGCACCAAGGACGGCGGGATCCTCGCCTGGTACGCCGTGAGCCGCCTCGACACCCTGTTCCCCGGCCGGACCGGCCGGCCACCCCGGCCGGACGCGATCCCCGGCGACATCCGCGACTATCTCGGCGGCCCTCCCAAGGGCGCCCGCACGGAGGTACGGGTCGCCTGGCTGCTGTTGCCCCTGACGTACGTCCCGCCCGCCGGCGCCGGCGACGGCCGGGCCGCCGTACTCGGCCAGACCACCGGCCTCACCTCGGCCGCCGCCATCCGGCACTGACCGGCCCGCAGGCATGCCCCGGCCGACCGTGCCCCCGCCGACCGTGCCCCGGCCGCCAGCTGGGTCCGCTACGCGGGGCGCCGCGATCGACCCGGGCGGCGCCGGCACCATGGCGGGGCGATCAGGCGACGCGAACGGCGCCGGCGTAGGGGCGGCCGTCGAGCGGAACGATCCGGACGACGTCGCCGGTGTGCGGCGCGTGGATCATGTTGCCGCCGCCGACGTACATGCCCATGTGGTGCAGATCCGAGTAGAAGAAGACGAGGTCGCCCGGGGCCAGTTGGCTCCGCGACACGTGTCGGCCCGCGTTCCATTGGGCGCCGGTGTAGTGGGGCAGGCTGATGCCGACCTGCCGGTAGGCCCACATCGTCAGACCGGAGCAGTCGAAGCTGCCCGGGCCGGAGCCGCCCCAGACGTAGGGCGAGCCGAGCTTCGACTTGGCGGCGGCCACCGCGCGGAGCGCCTTCGCCGACGCGCCGCCTGACCCGCCGGTGCCGGTGCTGGGCGCGGCGTTCTGGGTGGCGCGCTGCCTGGCCGCCGCGGCCCGTCTCTCCTCCGCGCGCTCGGCCCGGACCGCCGCGGCGAGCCTGTCCTTGTTCTTGGCGAGGAGCGACTCGATCCGCCGCTTCTTCGCGCCGATCTGGTCGGTAAGGGCCCGGACCTCGTTGAGGCTGGTGTCCTTGGCCTGCACGGCCCGGTCGGCCGCATCGGTGGTGGCGGCGAGTTCCTTGATCCGGTTGGTGTCCTGCCGGGCGAAGTAGCCCATCGTCGAGGCCTGGTCGAGGAAGGCCTGGGGGTCGGGCGCGGCGGCGAAGGCCGCGGTGGCCTGGTCGAGCCCGCCGCTCATGTAGGTCCGGGCGGCGACCTCGCGGACCCGGTCCTGTACCTGCCACAACGCGCGGCGCTGCTCGGCGGCCGACCGCTCGGCCGCCTGGGCGGCGGACCGTGCGCGCTCCAGCCGGACACGCAGCCCGTTGTACTGCTCGGTGAGCACCTCGAGTTGGTTGTTGAGCTTGTCGGCCTGGGCCTTGAGCTCGCTGATGGACGGCTCCGGGTCCGCACCGGCCGGGGCCACCGGAACGAACAGGGCGCCGACGGCCAACAGCACACCGGTGATCACACGCAGCGAGAACGGCGAACGTACGCGCGGGACGGTAGAACCCACCGACTCTCCTCTCCTGTCCGCCTACCGGGTTAGCTGACGGGTTCGGGCGAGGAGCCGCCCTACCGAAGTGCCGTCGTGGCACCGGATTCACCCCAGGAACGTTGTGGGTCCCCGGCTCCCGGGCGGAATGGGCTACGCCAGGGACTCGGCGGGTCGGCTGCCGTCCCCTGGATGGGGACGCCGATGCAGCCGATCTTGGCTGATCGTAGGGAACGCACCCTATGGCCGCCACCGAATCACGGAAAGATAACAGGATTGGGGCGGACCGGCTGCGACCAGTGACGATGATCTCCGCCGCCGGCGCCGACGGCGCCGGCGAGGAGACCATTCACCGCCGGCCGCGGAGACGCTGTCGATCAGGGGCTGTGCGGGAGGGTGCTCGACGTGACGAGCGTACGGATGGCTTGCAGCGCGACCGACAAGGTGGCCAGGTCGAAGCTGTCGCTCTCCCAGATCTCCGACAGGGTCTGGCGGGCGCGCAGCACCGCGGCGGCGTTCTTGTCGCTCCACGCGGCCAGCCGGTCCTCCGTGCTCGCGCCCGACTCGCTCATCACCAGCACGTCGCGGGTCAGCGCCGCGTGCGCCGCGTAGAGATCGTCGCGCAGTGCCGACCGGGCCATCGACTTCCAGCGGTCGCCGCGCGGCAGCGCGATGACCCGTTCCCGCAACCTGGTCAGCTGCAGCCGGTCGGCCAGGTCGAAGTAGACCTCGGCGACCTCCTCGACCGGACGCCCGGTGACGTAGGAGATCTCCACGAGGTCGAAGGTCGAGTACGCGGGCACCATGATCGCGACGCTCTCGGCCAGTTCGTCCGGCACGCCGTTGTCCGCGAAGTTGTCGCGGCGCTCCTCGAACCCGGTCAGGTCGCGGCCGACCAGCAGCTTGGGCAGGGACGGGGCCAGCTTCGCCGCGCCCTCGGCGAAGAAGTCGACCGTGCCGCGCACGTCGAACGGCGGCCGCCGGTTGCGCAGCAGCCAGCGGGTGCCCCGCTCGGTGAGCTTGCGGGCCTCAAGCAACATCGCGATCTGCGTGGACTCGGCGACCTTGTGGTCGAGCTCTTCTACCGACGCCCAAAAGCGCGGCATGTCGAAGACCTCGCGGGACACCAGGTAGGCCTGCGCGATGTCCGGGGCCGAGGCGCCGGTCTCCTCGTTCATCCGGAAAATGAAGGTGATGCCGCCGTAGTCGACCATGTCGTTGGCGACGCGGTTGGCGATGATCTCGCGGCGCAGCGGATGCCGGTCCATGTACGGGCGGAAGGGCCCGCGCAGCGGCGTCGGGAAGTAGGAGACGAGCCAGTCGGCCAGGTAGGGCTCGTCGGGCAGATCCGAGCCGAGCAGCTCCTCGTCGAGAGTCAGCTTGGTGTAGGCGAGCAGCACGGCGAACTCCGGCCCGGAAAGGCCCACGTCCTTGCCCCGCACGTCGCGTGCCTGCCGACGCTCGGCGAGCGCCTTGTCGTCGGGCAGGAACTCCAATCGCCGCCTGAGCTTGCCTGCACGCTCCAGTTTGCGCAGGTAGCGGGAGTGGACGTGCAGCATCGCCGGCGCCTGGGCGCGCGCGGCGGCCAGCACGACGTTCTGGTTGTAGTTGTGGCGCAGCACGAGCGAGGCGACCTCGTCGGTCATGCCGTACAGCAGCTTGTCACGCTGCTTGCCGGTGAGCTCGCCGTCGCGTACGACCTGATCGAGCAGGATCTTGATGTTGACCTCGTGGTCGGAGGTGTCGACGCCGGCCGAATTGTCGATGAAGTCGGTGTTCACAAGCCCGCCCGCGCGGGCGAACTCGATGCGGCCGAGCTGGGTGACCCCCAGGTTGCCGCCCTCCCCGATGACCTTGCAGCGCAGCTCGCTCGCGTCGGCGCGGACGGCGTCGTTGGCCTTGTCGCCGACGTCGGCGTGGCTTTCGACCGAGGACTTGACGTAGGTGCCGATGCCGCCGTTCCACAGCAGGTCCACCGGCGCGCACAAGATCGCGTGGATCAGCGCGTACGGCGGCATGGCGGTGACGTCGCTCGAGATGCCGAGCAGCTCGCGCACTTGCGGGGTGAGCCGGATCGACTTGGCGGCGCGGGAGTACACGCCGCCGCCGGCCGAGATCAGCTTCTCGTCGTAGTCGGCCCACGAGCTTCTGGCCAGGCCGAACAACCGCTTGCGTTCCTCGTAGGAGGCGCCGGGATCAGGCTCTGGGTCGATGAAGATGTGCCGGTGGTCGAAGGCGGCGACCAGCTTGATGTGCCTGGACAGCAGCATGCCGTTGCCGAAGACGTCCCCCGACATGTCGCCGATGCCGACAACGGTGAAGTCCTCGTGCTGCACGTCGACGCCGAGCGAACGGAAGTGGTAGCGCACCGACTCCCACGCGCCGCGGGCGGTGATCCCCATCACCTTGTGGTCGTAGCCGATGGAGCCGCCCGAGGCGAACGCGTCGCCCAGCCAAAAGCCGTAGGCCGCCGCGACCTCGTTGGCGATGTCGGAGAACGTGGCGGTGCCCTTGTCGGCCGCCACCACGAGATAGGGGTCGTCGCCGTCGTGCCGCACCACGCCCCGTGGCGGCTCGACCTGTCCCTTGACGAGGTTGTCGGTGACGTCGAGCAGCGCGGAGACGAACTCCCGGTAGCAGGCCACGCCTTCGGCCTGGTAGGCCTCCCGGTCGCTCGGGTCGGGCAGCCGCTTGCACACGAACCCGCCCTTGGCCCCGGCGGGGACGATCACGGTGTTCTTCACCGCCTGCGCCTTGGCCAGCCCAAGGATCTCCGTACGGAAGTCTTCGCGGCGGTCCGACCAGCGCAACCCGCCCCGCGCCACTGAGCCGAAACGCAGGTGGACGGCCTCGACGCGCGGCGAGTACACGAAGATCTCGAAGCGCGGCCGCGGCGGCGGCAGGTCGGGGATCCGCTCGGGCGCGAACTTCAGGGACAGGTACGGCTTGTCCTGGTAGTAGTTCGTGCGCAGGGTGGCTTTGATCATGGAAAACAGCGCGCGCAGGATGCGGTCCTCGTCCAGGGAGGCGACCTCGTCGAGCGCGCTTTCGGTCTCTTCGGCGATGGCGGCGCTGCGCTCGGCCTCGCCGCCCTGGTCCGCGCCATCATCGGGCCGGGAGGCGGCCGCGGCGGCGGCACTGTGCTTGGGGTCGAAACGCGACTCGAACAGGCGCACGAGCAGCCGGGCGATCGTCACATTGCCGCGCAGCACCCGCTCGATGTATCCCTCGCTGAACGTCGTGCCGGTTTGCCGCAGATAACGGGCGTACGCCCGCAGCACCATCGTCTGCCGCCACGTGAGGCCGGCGTGCAGGACGAGCGCGTTAAAGCCGTCGCTTTCGACGTCGCCCCGCCACACGGCGCGCAACGCGTCCTGGAACAGCTCTTTGATCTTGTTGTCGCCGGCCGCGAAGGACGGATCGTCCCGCAGCCCGAGGTCGTAGATCCAGCGGCGGGGCGCGTCGGCCGGGAGGATCTCGTACGGCCGTTCGTCCACGACCTCCACGCCCATGTTCTGCAGCAGCGGCAGCACGTGGGACAGCGAGATCGGCGGGCCGAGCCGGTAGAGCTTGAGCCGCCGCTCGCCGGGCACCGCGTCGTACGGCTCGTACAGGTTGATCGAGATCTCGCCGTCGACGGTGAGCCGGTCGAGCCGGACGAGGTCGGCCACGGCCGTACGGGCGGGGAAGTCGGCCTTGTAGCCCTCGGGGAAGGCCCCGGAGTAGCGACGCGACAGCGTGCCGGCGCGCTCTTCGCCGCACTGGGCCACGATCGCGGCGGCCAGGTCGTCGGCCCACGCCCGCGTCGCGTCGGCCAGCTTGGCCTGGAGCTCTTCGGCGTCGACGTCGGGCAGCGGTTGGCCGCGCTCGCCGCGCACCACGACGTGCAGCCTCGCCAGCAGCGACTCAGACACCTGGGCGCTGTAGTCGACCGCGACGCCGTTGAACGCCGAGCGCAGGATCTCTTGGATGCGCAGCCTGATCTGGGTGGTGTAGCGGTCGCGCGGCAGATAGACGAGGCACGACATGTAGCGGCCGTAGGAGTCCTTGCGCAGGAACAGCTTGAGCTGGCGCCGCTCGCGCAGCCGCAACACGCCGAGGGCGATGGGGGCGAGATCGTCGACGGAGATCTGGAAGAGCTCGTCCCGCGGGTAGGACTCCAAGATCTCGACGAGGTCCTTGCCGTCGTAGCTGTCGCGCGTGACGCCGACCCGGTCGAGCACCTCGTCGAGCTTGCGCTTGAGCACGGGGATGTGCTCGATCGACTCGGTGTAGGCCACATGGGTGAACAGGCCGAGGAAGCGGCGCTCGCCGATGACCTCGCCACGCTCGCTGTACTGCTTGACCCCAACGTAGTCGAGGTAGTGCGGACGGTGCACCGTGGCCCGGGAATTGGCCTTGGTGAGGATGAGCAGGCGCTTTTCGCGGGCCCTGGCCCTGACTTCGGGCGGCAGCGCGGCGAAGCTGCCCGACTCGCCCTTGTCCGAGCGCAAGATGCCAAGGCCGGTCCCGGGTACCGGCCGCAGGACCGTGCCGTCCTCGCTCAGCCGGTAATCACGGACGCCCAAGAAGGTGAAGTGGCCGTCGGCGAGCCAATCGAGCAGCTCGATGCTCTCGGCGATCTCTTTGTCCGGCAGCGGCGGCGTGTGCTCGGAGATCTCACCAGCGATCGCCCCGGCGAGGGCGCGCATCTTCGGCTCGTCCTCGACGGCGGCGCGCACGTCGAGCAGCACCCGTTGCAGGTCGTCTTCGAGCTGGTCGAGCAGCTGTCTGTCGGTGGTGCGGTCGACCTCGATGTACATCCAGGATTCGTCGATGTCCTGGTTGGTCTCCTTGATGCCGACGATGGCCTTGAGGTGCCCGGCCACGTCGCGGGACACGCCGAGCTGCGGATGGACGAGCAGGTGCGTGGTCAGGCCATGGCGGCTCAGCTCCATCGTGACGGAGTCGACGAGGTAGCGCATGTCGTCGGTGACCACTTGGACGACGGTGTGCCCAGGCTCCCAGCCGTGATCTTCGAGGGTGGGGGTGAAGACCCGTACCTTGGCCCGGCCCTGCGGCCGTTCCTCGCCGAGGGCGCGATGGGCCAGCGCGGGCCCGCAGATGTCGGCGGGGTCGCGGTCGAGCAAATCTTCCGGCGCGACGTGCTGATAGTAGCGGCGCAGGTAGCGCAGAGCCTCCTCGGTCGTGATGCGTCGAGGCCCCGGAGTGTGCACGCACGTCTCGGCCGCGCGCACCAGCAACTCGTCCTTGGCCAGTTCGAGCTTGGTCCCGAGCGCCGAACCGCCGGGGATCGGGCCGGGCCCCGGATTCCCTATGTGGGGACCGTCGGCGCTCGGTGCCGCGCCGTCGCCCCCGCCGTCGCCGTCGCCGTCGCTCATGTCGGGCTCACCATCTCTTCACTCCCCTTTGAGTTAGAGCAGGGTCCGCAAATCCCACAGCAGTGGGTAGTACCTCATATCCAGACGTTTACGCAGATAAGGGGCGCCCGTCGAGCCCCCCGTGCCGGACTTCGTCCCGATCTGGCGTTCGACCATCTGGACGTGACGCTTCCGCCAGAGGGCCGCCATCTCATCGTGTGTCAGCAGGTCCTCGGCGAGCTGCCAAAGATCGTCGTATCGATCGCGGCCGCGCGCCACCTCGATCAAGGATTCCCGCAACGCCTCGTCGCCATCCGCCGACAGGCCGCGTGCCTGCAAAAGGTTGACGTAGGCGTCCCAGAGGGTGGGCTCGGCGAGCCGGCGCTCCAGCCGCGCGCTCTCGGCCTCGGACAGCCCCCGGAAACGCCGCACGAACCCAGGGTCCTTCGCGCCGGACAGGAATTCCAGCTCCCGGAACTGGACGGACTGAAATCCGCTGGCCGGGGCCAGCGCCGCCCGGAACTCCATGAAGTCCTGCGGGGTCATCGTCTCGAGCACCTCGATCTGCTCGATGAGAACCCGCTCGGAGGCATGCACCCGCCGGAACAGGTGCCGGGCGAGCCAGACCTCCCGGTCGTACATCGCGTCCCTGATCTGCTCGATCTCGTGCAGCAGCAGTTTGAACCACAGCTCGTAGATCTGATGGATGGTGATGAACAGCAGTTCGTCTCTGGCCACCGGATCGGTCTGCGGGATCTGCTGGGCGAGCAGCTCAGGGAGCCGAAGATAACTCCCGTAGGTGAGGCGAGCGCCTTCTTCGCCGAAACTGCGTCCGGGCGCGTCGGACCGCGTGCCGGGCTGGCCGGAGCCATGCCCGGAGCCGACCACGGTCGCACCACGCCGTTGTGGTGTTGCGGTCACACCGAAAAGGGTAGCGGCTTTTCCGGTATGTCCGAACCCGCGATCGTGCGGTTCCCCGCCGGACCAGGCCGCGAGCGCCCGGCGCGAGCAGCGGCCGGGCGGCCGGGCCGGGCATCCGCGGCCCAGGTCCGCCCAGGCCGGAGCAGGTCAGGGGGTCCCGGGCGGGGACGAGGACGGATCGGGCGGCGTAGGCGTTGGCGTGGGGGTCGGTGTCCGGGTCTTGGTGGGCGTCGGCGTCGGCCGCGCGGATGTACGAGACGGGCTCGGCGACGGGGACGCCGACCGGGGAAGGGTCCGGTGCACCGTCGGCTGTATGGTCGGCGCTTGCCTCGTCGGCGCGGCCGAGGTGGACGACGGTGGCGGCATCGACGTCGGCTCGACCGTCACGGGGTCACCGGTCGGGTTGTTCACGTGCCGGACCCCCGGCGAGCCCTGGGCCAGCACGTAGGCGGTCCCGCCCGCCGTCGCCGCCGCGGCCACGATCGCGGCCGTGGTCAGGGCCACCGCCCGGGCCCGGCCGCGCCGCGGCGGCTCGTCGCCGTACCCGGCGGCGCCCGGACCGGCCCCTGCCCCCGCCCCCGCGCCGAACTCGAAGCCTTCCGGGTCGGTGAGGTCGGACAGGGCCGAATCGGTGAGCCTCGGCGCCCCGGCGCCGGGACCGGCCGGGTCCAGCCAGTTCGCGCCGTGCTCGGGGCTCCCGCGCGGCGGCAGCGCCTGCGTATGCGATGTCGCGAGGTCGTGGCCGATCTCGGGCCGTGCCGCCCCTGGCTGTGCCCCGGCCGGCGGGCGGGCCGTAGCCTCGGCGATCTTGACGAGGATGGCCGCCGGGTCTTCGTTCGCGGGCGCGGCCGGGGCCGGACCGGCCACCGCGTCCTCCTGGCCGAGCAGGCGCATCAGCAGCTGCCGCGCCGTCGGCCGGGCCGCCGGGTCCTTCGCCAGACAGTCGACGATGAGGCCGCGCAGGGGTTCGGCGATGTGGCCGAGATCCGGCTCCTCGTGGAGGGTGCGCTGGATGACCGCGGGGATCGAGTCGTTGCCGAACGGCGGCCGCCCGGTCGCCGCGTACACCATGGTGGCCGCCCAGCAGAAGATGTCGGCTTCCTTGCCGAACTCCCTGCCCCGCATCTGTTCGGGCGACATGAACGCGGGCGTGCCGATGACCCGGCTGGTCATCGTGTTGGTGCTGTCGAAGACGCGGGCGATGCCGAAGTCGATGACGCGCGGGCCGCCGGGGCCGATCAGCACGTTCGCCGGCTTGAAATCGCGGTGGATCACGCCGGCCTGGTGGATCGCCACCAATGCCGTCGCGGTGCCGATGGCCAGCCGGTCGAGCGCCCCGCCCGCGATCGGCCCTTCTGTGAGCACCAGCTGGAGCACGGAGGGCCCGGGGACGTACTCGCTGACCAGGTAAGGGCGTTCGCCCTCGATGTCGGCGTCGATGATCTGGGCCGTGCAGAACGACGCCACCTGCTTGGCGAACTCGATCTCGCGCAGGAAGCGTGTCCGCGCCATGTCGTCCGCGGTCAGCTCTCGATGGAGCAGCTTGATGGCGACATCCGTGCCGTCATCGGCCCGGCCGAGGAAGACGGTGCCCTGACCGCCGTCGCCCAACCGCCCGAGCAGTTCGTACGATCCCAGCCGCTTCGGGTCACCAGGCCGCAAAGCGTCCGTCTGCATGTACGGACCGCTCCCCTCTGGACTTGATCGCGATGTGATCGCGGGTGAGCGCCGTCGCACCCTTCGTTTTTCGAAACATCAACACCATACGTCCCACAGAACGTCGTCTCTACCGGAATTAGTGACGACCTGATCACAGTGGGCGGTTACGGAGCGTTCTCGCCGTAACTCTCCGTGGCCGCCGGATCGTACGACGTGGCGGCCGGAGTGGGGCTCGACGTCGAAAGAGGCGTGGTGGCGGGCGTTGTCGTTGGCGTGGCTGAGTGCGACAGCAGGAAGCCGATCGCCACCACGACCGCGGCCGGCCCGGCGATGATGAACGCGCGGCTCAGCGCGGAGCGCTTCGCGACGGGGGGCCGCGCCGCCGGATCCTTCGATGGGTGTGGGCCCGGCCGAAGGGGGGATGACCCCGGTCGGCCCCACACCCGGGTGAGACGCATCCCTGCACGAGAGTGTTCGCCGCGCGTGTCGGTGCGGATTGCCGCTGGCCAAGAACAAGCACGCAGGTTTCGGGCACCGAGCCCCAATTATTTATCCCTCATCTCCCCTCTGACCTGGACAAACACCCCCCACGGCCAGGGTTTTACCCGGGCAATCGGGGTACGGAGAATCACGCTCAGTGATCTTCGTTTGGAGGTCGGAAAAGATGTTCGATCCGTTAAGAGTCGCCGTCTGCGCGACCGCCGTCGCGCTGACCCTGACACCCGAAATGGCCGTATCCCCGGCCGCCGCGGGGGAACCGACGGTGGTCGAGATCCACCGCACGGACGACCAGCTCCGTCAGCCGCGGCACCGGCATGAACAGGCGCGGCGGCAGCACGAACGGCCCATGGCGCTGCTGCGGCTGCGCCAGGCCACTTTGCGGAAGCGGGCGCGCATGATCGATCGCTGGCAGGTCCGGGCCGGGCGGGCCGTGCGGTTCGCCTATCGCCAGCGCGGCAAACCGTACCGGTGGGGCGGTACGGGCCCCCGCGGCTACGACTGCTCGGGCCTCGTGCAGCGGGCCTGGCGCGCGGCCGGCGTGTCCATCCCGCGGGTGACGTACCGGCAGTACCGGATGAGACCGCACATCTCGCGGCATCGCCTGCGCCCCGGCGACCTGGTGTTCTTCCATGGTCGCGGGCACGTCGGCATCTACGTCGGGCACCGCCGGTTCATCCACTCGCCGCGAACCGGCACGCGCGTCAGGGTGCAGCGGCTGCGCGGCCACTACCGCAGGTCGTTCGTCGGCGCGGTGCGGCCCGGCTGGCCGCGGCTGCCCACGCCGCCGACCCGCCTGCCCGCCGATCGCCACCACAAGGACAAGAACAACCACGGGGGGAAGCATCACCATCGCTGACCGGGTCCCCGCCGTGTTCGGGAACGAGCACGGCGGGACGGTCAATCCGTCGCCGCCGGGCGGTAGTGGCGCAGCACCTCGGGATTGGCCATGGCGCCGGGGTTGGCGGCCTCCTCGACCGGGGTACCGAGCAGGATCTTGCGGACCGGCACCTCGAGCTTCTTGCCCGACAGCGTGCGCGGCACGCCGGGCACCCGGTGGATCTCGTCGGGCACGTGCCGGGGCGACAGCGCGGCCCGCAGCGCCGCCCGCAGCCGTGCCTCGAGGTCGGCCGACCACGACACCCCGTCAGCGAGCTGGACGTACAGGATGAGCCTGCCGTCCTGGCCGAGGCGGCCGGTGTCGATCACCAAGCTGTCCACGATCTCGTCGAACGCCTCGACGACGCGGTAGAAGTCGGCCGTGCCCATCCTGACGCCGCCGCGGTTCAGGGTGGAGTCGGACCGGCCGTAGATCACGCACCCGCCATCGGGCCTGATCTTGATCCAGTCGCCGTGCCGCCACACACCCGGATACACCGCGAAGTACGAGTCCCGGTAGCGCTCTCCGGACGGGTCGTTCCAGAAGTAGATCGGCATCGACGGCATCGGCTCGGTGATGACCAGTTCGCCGACCTCATCGACGACCGGCCGCCCGGCCGGGTCGTACGCCTCGACCTTCGCGCCGAGATGACGGCACTGGATCACCCCGGCCCGCACCGGCAGCAGCGGCGAGGGCCCAACGAACCCGGTGCACAGGTCGGTGCCGCCGGAGAACGAGCCCAACGGCACGTCCTTGGAGACGGCGTCGTACACCCAGGTGAAGGCCTCGGGCGGCAGCGGGGAGCCGGTCGAGCCCATCGCGCGCAATCGCGACAGGTCGTGGTCAGCGCCGGGGCGCAGGCCCTGCTTGAGCGAGGCCTGCAGATAGGGCGCGCCGACGCCGAAGTAGGTCACCCCGGTCTGCGCCACCATGCTCCACAGGTCGCCCGGCGCCCCGTCGTACAGCACCACCGTCGCGCCGACCAGCAGGCCGCCGATCAGGTAGTTCCACATCATCCAGCCGGTCGTGGTGAACCAGAAGAACACATCGCCGGGCCCGAGGTCTTGGTGGAAGGTCAGCGACTTGAGGTGCTCGAGCACGACGCCGCCGTGGCCGTGCACGATCGGCTTGGGCAGCCCGGTCGTTCCCGACGAGTACACCACCCAGAGCGGGTGCTCGAACGGCACCGGCTCGAACGCGAGCTCACCGGGGGCGCCGGCGGCGCCGGAGTCGTCCGGCGCGCGCGCGAGCAGGTCGGCGTAGGCCATTCCCGCGATGCGCGGCGCCGAGTCGAGGTACGGGACCACCACGGTGTGCCGCAGCGAAGGCAGCGCGGCCTGGATCTCGCCGACCACGCCGGTGCGGTCGAACGGCTTGCCGTTGTAGTGGTAGCCGTCCACCGCCACCAGCAGCGTCGGCTCGATCTGCGTGAACCGGTCGATGACGCTGGCCGAGCCGAAGTCCGGCGAGCACGACGACCACACCGCGCCGAGACTGGCGACGGCGAGGAAGACGATCAGCGCCGCGGGGATGCTGGGCAGGTAGGCGGCCACCCGGTCGCCGCGGCCGACGCCGAGCGCAACCAGACCGGCACGCGCACGGGCGACGTCGCGGGCGAGCTCTGCCCACGTCAGGCGCTGCTCCGCGCCCGACTCGTTCCAGAAGATCACGGCCGTACGGTCGCGGAAGGCGGGGTCGCTCGCCCGGCGCAGCGCGTTTTCGGCGTAGTTCAGCGTGGCGCCGGGGAACCAGCGCACGCCGGGCATGGTCGTCCCCTCGCGGACCGGCCCGGCGCCGCGGTCGCCGCAGACGTCGAAGTAGCTCCAGATCGAGTCCCAGAACGCGTCGATCTCGGTGACCGACCAGCGCCACAGCTCGTCGTAGGTGTCCGCGCGGACGCCTTGATCGCGCAGCCGGCGCAGGTAGTGGGTCACCCGCGCCCGCTCGATCGTCTCGGCGGACGGCTCCCACAGCAGCCGTCCTTCCAACTGTTCGGTCTGTCCTTCGGAGGTCATACGGAATCCCTGGTGAGGTCGTCGACGGCACGTAGCACGGCGGTCGTGTCGTCCAAGCCGGGCAGCACGACGGCGGCTCCTGCGCCGCGGAGTTCGGCGACGGTCGCGGTGCCGGTGGCGACCGCGACGATGGGGACGCCGACGATCTTCGCGGCCTGGACGTCGCGGACCGAGTCGGCGATGAGCAACGTCGTCGGCTCCACAACCGGTACCCCGAGCGTCTTCTCGACGTACTTGCGCGTCGCGTGGCCACGCGCCAGCTCGATCAGCGCCGCCCGCGAGTACACCTCCGAGCCGTAGCCGCCGACCTCGAGGTCGAGGTGTTTGTCCAGGCCGAGCTCGGTCAGCTTGACGATCGCGTTCGGCTTGATCGACCCGGTCAGCACCGACTGCACGATGCCCGGCAGCCGGCCGACGGCGGCCAGCGCCTCGCGGGCGCCCGGAAGCACGCGTCCATGGTCGCGGACGCTGTGGCGCCTGGCCGCGAACGCATCGGCGAGTGCCTTGGTGAACTCGGGCAGGTGATGATCCTCCGTCGCGATGTCGTTAAATGCGAGGGTATCGAAGATGATCTCAGATTCGGTACGCCCGGCCGTGGGGGCCAGCCGGACGAGGGGTCGCCCGGTGACCTGCTGGAAGGCCTCGGCATAGGCCTCCCGCGTCACCCGCCCGACGTCGACCAAGGTGTGATCGACATTCCACAGCGCCAGCCGCCGAACCGTTTCCATGAAACAACCGCCGAATTCATAGCTCAGAGACGGACACAGGCCCCTACAAGGCGCCCCCATCGTCCGGCTTGGCGGCTGGTCCCCGCAACCGGCCTCCAGTCAGGAACTCATAACCCCTGGTGCTAGGCGTACAGCCTGCGGTATTCGCCGGGCGGGATGCCGTACGCCGCCCGGAACATCCGGTTGAAGGACCGCGGGTTAGTGAATCCCCAGCGCGCGGCGATCGCGTTGACCGGCCGCGGCCGCAGAGCGGGGTCGGTGAGGTCGCTGCGGCAGCGCTCAAGCCGGCGGTCGCGGATCCAGCCGGCGACCGTCTTGCCCTCGGATTCGAACAGCTTGTGCAGATAGCGCAGTGAGATGTGGTGGGCGGCCGCGATGGTGGGCGGCGTCAACTCCGGGTCACCGAGGTGCTCTTCGATGAAGGCGTGAATGCGCACAAGCAGGACGTGCTGGCGTGTCTTCATCGGCACCTTGTTCGCGCGGCCCAGGCGGATCGCGAGTGCCGCCGTGCTCAGGTCGATCAGGGCCGAGCCGATGCGGCCGCCGGCCGCGCCTTCGTACGCGTCCAGATCCGCGACAAGCCGGCGGACCAGCGACGAGACCAGGGCGCCGGCCGCCGAGTCGCCGGAGAAGACGACGCCGCTCAGGCTCTTGGTGTCGTACGAACCCAGCGGGAACAGGACCCGCGGGAAGAGCACGAAGGCGAACTCGGCGGGCGAGCCGGCCTGCCGATGGGGCCGCGAGAGGTCGGCGAAGGTGAAGTCACCGGGCCGCAGCTCCGCCTCCCGTTCGTTCTGCTCGATAACCGCGCGCTCTTTGAGCTGCAGAAACAGCCCGAGCGACGCGGGCTGCGAGCTACATTGCCGGATCAGCCGGGGGGTACGGGCGTACTCGCCGCGCGGGGCACTGGCATGGATCATCCTGAGGGCACCGACATCGGCGGCCCGGATCCAGCCGGGGAAGTCCTGCTCCTTGTTCTTGTACCAATGCGTGACCGGCGCCATCGCCTCGGCCGAGGCGTTCCGCATGTAATAAAGACGCTCCGAGCGTGGCACGTCTCGCGCTCGCCAGATCTTGCTCATGGCTCCACCACATCCCGCCGCCGGTTGTTCGCCCGACTATGACGGGGTTGATCCTCTTCCGGTTCCGTTCCCATGATCTCAGATTCACGAACGAAACGGGTGCCCTTCGCGAGGTATGGCTTTCCGGGCATACGCCGGCGTCCGCGATGGGACGCTGAGGGCTATGTCGGGGAGCGACGATGTGCATAACGAGATCGGCGGCGGACGGTTCTTTTCTGCCGTAATCCAAAGCCGCGACATCGGCACCGTACGAATCGAGCCGTCCGCGGACATCCCCGCCGCGCTCTCCGGTCTCCCCGCGCCGTCGGCGGCGTTCACCGAGCGTGCGGCCGAGCTGGAATCTCTGCTCGACGTCCTGGCTCCCCCCGGCGCTTCCCCCGGCGCTTCCGTCGGCGCTTCCGTCGGCGCTCGGGCTGGACTACCGGGACGTCGCCCGTGAAGAGCTGGAGAAGGCGCAGGCCGATCAACTGCGTCAAGAAACGCTATAAAGCGAAAGAACGGCTTCCTAGCAAGGGTGGCGCTGAAACGTCACGGATTCGGTGGGTTCCCTCCGGGATCGGTGGTTGGCCGGTTACGCCATGCGGTCCGGAGCGCCTCGAGCTCGAACCGGGGGAACGGTGATCTCCATGTTCCGTGATAACCGCCTTCTCCGTGACGTTGAGCCACTTCGTCGAAACAACGGATGACCGCGCGGGCCACGGAGTCGACCGTCTGCCGGCTCGACCAGATCTCGGTGCCGGCCTTGTCGGGGCGGTCGCCGTTGGTGAGCCGGACAATGCGCACCCAAACGTCGCCGCCGCCTCGGGAGAAGATCCACCGGAACGCTGTCGGCTCGGCCTCGAACTGGACCCTGGTCTCGGCTTCTCCGACGACCAGCCTGGCCACCGCGGTCAGCAGCTCTTCGGGGGCGTCGGTGATATAGGAGGCGATGACTCGCACCTTGTTTTCGGCGTCGGCGACAGTGCAGTCGGCCCATCCGTACCCGACCAACCTCCACTCCAGCGACATCGTTGCCACGGTTACTCCTGTTCGCGTTGCCGGCCCGCGATGGCCATGCGTCCGAGGATGATCGTCCAAGGCGGCGGGGCACAAGCGACGACACGGGCGGCCGCTGCCGGGCGATCTGCTGCGCCGGATGATCGAGTTCCGAGTGCGCGAGCACGAAGACGATGGAGTGCTGTGGATGTGACCTTCGGCGCAGCCTGCTGAGACCCGGCCGGTACGGGACTGCCCAGCCCAGCCCCATGAGCGGGGCTGGGCTGGGCGGCGAGAGGTGAGTTTTAGAGGTTGTGCTCGCCGAGCTTGACGTCGGCGAGAAGCCGGCCGAGCGAGCGCCGGCTCACCTCGATGTACGGGCCATCAGGGTTCTTACTGTCCCGTAGGGCAATACTGCGCGGGGTCCTGGCCAGCTCAACGCAGGTTTCTCCGCCGTTGGAACTCCACGTGGACTTCCGCCAGTTCAACTTTTCCATTCTTCGGCTACCTTCAAAATAAGCTTAATTGATTCGTCTTTGTGCAGAGCGTCCGATCTCAGGA
>OBLR010000027.1_pt1 | contig 20552 bp, 16 predicted proteins | sample 1519891 | NCBI WGS metagenome assembly OBLR01 (sample SAMEA3113583, study PRJEB22503) | soil metagenome | reverse complement strand
GAAGTCGGGCGTCTCGGGCGCCGGACCCCGCGAACGCCTGTAGCTGGTCGATCTTGCAGGCGAAGCCGGGCACGGGCACCGCGAAGACCTGCCGTGTGTGCTCCCCATTTGGCCACCAACTTGAGCTTCCTGAGCAGATTTGTACGGCCATATGTACCATATAGTTAAACAGTAGATCAACGTGGCCCGAGGGGCGGTTCAGGCCTGGTCCGCCGGGCCAGCTGCGTGCGGTGCTTACCAGTGCCCGGCCCATGTCCGGGTGGCGACAGGGCTAATCAATCCCCAGGAGCGGGCTTGTGCTTATGTGCGGGGAGCGGAGTGTCAAGAGCCACACGCGAGATCATCTGGGTCGTTGACGAAGAAAGCAGCAAGCGGGCGGGCGCGCTCATCTTTGGCCGGTGGCCTGCGGCGTGACCGGATTGTCGGCGATGAGGGCGCCGTCGTGCAGTTCGAGCACCCGGTCGGCATGCCCGATCAGCACCGGGTCGTGGGTGGCGACCAGCGCCGTGACCTCTTGGTCGCGGACCACGGCCTTGATGAGGCGCATGATCGATTGCGCGGTTTCCGAGTCGAGCTGGCCGGTCGGTTCGTCGGCGATGAGCAGGCGCGGCCGGTTGGCCAGCGCCCGGGCGATCGCGACGCGCTGCTGCTGGCCGCCGGACAGCTCGTAGGAACGCTGACCGGCGTGGTCGGCCAGGCCGACGAGGGCGAGCAACACCCGGACCCGCTCCTCGCGGGCGCGCGGGGACATCCGGGTCAGCCGCAGCGGTACCCCGACGTTCTCGGCGGCCGACAGCACGGGGATCAGCCCGAATGACTGGAAGACGAAGCCGATGGTCTCGCGCCGCAGCCGCAGCTGTTCGGCCTCGCCGAGGTCGGTCACCGTGCGCCCGGCCACCTCGACGCGGCCGGCGTCCGGGGCGTCGAGCCCGCCGATCAGGTTGAGCAGCGTCGTTTTGCCGGAGCCGGACCTGCCCTTGACCACCGCGAGCTGCCCGGGCGGTACCTCGAACGACACCTCCCGCAGCGCCGGCACCTCGATCCGCCCGGTCCGGTAGGTCTTGGTGAGCCCGGCTACGGCGATGGCCGGCTCAGTCATCTCGCTCCTCCGCCCGGTCCGGCCGGTCGGCAGCGCCCGCGCGATCGGCCCAGACGCCGATGTGGTCGGGTTCGAGCGCGAGGCGCACCCGGTCCTTCATGCCGAGCTCGCCGGTGAACGCCCGCGGAAGCTGTAGCCGCCCGGCCCGGTCGAGCACGGCGTACTCCTCGGCGACGATCCGTTCGCGACCCGCCTCGTCGCGCAGCGTGCGCCGGACGACTTCGCTGCTCGTGCGGCCGTCGCGGATGCCGATCGTCCGGTCGACCTGCTCGGCCACCTGCGGGTCGTGCGTCACGATGACGGCCGTCACGCCGAGCTCGCGGTTGGCGCCGCGCAGCGCCGCGAAGACCTCGGCCGACGTCGCGGTGTCGAGCTCGCCCGTCGGCTCGTCCGCCAGCAGCACCTGGGGCGCGTTGGCCACGGCGACGGCGATCGCGGTCCGTTGCTGCTCCCTCGGCAGCCGCCCGGCACAATGACCGACGCCCATCAACTCGAGCAGTTCGCCGGCGCGCACCCGCCGCGCTCGCGCCTTGGCGCCGCGCAGCCGCATCGGCAGCTCGACGTTCTGCGCCGCCGTCAGGTAGGGGAGCAGGTTGCGCGCCGCCTGCTGCCAGACGAACCCGACCAGCTCGCGGCGAAAGCGCAGCCGCTGCCGGGCCGACAGCGACAGCAGGTCGGCCCCGGCCACCCGGGCCAGCCCGGCGGTGGGCACGTCGTGCCCGGACAAGATGTTGAGCAGCGTCGACTTGCCCGAGCCGGACGCGCCCACGATGGCGACCATCTCACCTTGCTCGACGAGCAGGTCGAGGCCCTGGAGCGCGACGACCTCGACGCCGTCGGTCTTGTAGATCCGCACAAGGTTGTCGCAGACGATATGGGCGTCCGCGCCGTAGGCGGGTGTGCGGCCGGCCGCGCGGCGCTCCATCTCGGCGAGGCCGACGGCGTCCGTCGCTTCCAATGCTTCCTCGGTGGTGGTTTTCCCGGTCATGGCTGAGCCCCCATTCTGAGCGTGCCGCCGAGCCGCCGGCGACTGCTGATCATCGCGTCGACGACGATGGCCAGCCCGCCGAACGCGACCAGCCCGGCGGCGAGCGCGGCGGTCGTGAGCGGATCGGGCGCGAAGCCGGTGGCGGGCAGCCCGCCCGTGTACGGCCGAAGATCGATGGCCGGGCCCACCACCCGCGGCAGCAAAAGACCGACCACCCATCCGGCCACCGCGGCGCAGGCCAGCGCCGGGCCGACCTCGGTGATCGCGAGTCGTCGCGCCTGGCCGCGGCTGAGCCCGAGCGTGCGCAGGTACGACACGGTCTGGCCGCGTCCGCTCGACCCGATGATCAACGCGAGCACGATGGCGAGCGTGGCGTACCCGGCCACGACGAGCGCGCCCACGCCGAACGCCGTGCGCATCAGGCCCACCATCGGGGCGCCGGTCAGCCGGTCGAGGACGGCGGCGCGCGTCGTCACCACGGCGTCGCCGCCGGCCGCGCCGCGCAGGGCGGCATGGTCGATGTTCGTGCCGCTGACGAAGAGCGCTGTCGGCACCGCGTGCGGGCCCAGCGCCTGGTACGGCACGACCACGACCTCACCGCCGGCACCGGAAAAACCGTCGATCGTGCCCGCCGGGCGGATGGTCAGGTCGGGGATGCCGGCCCCGGTGGCGGTGTACGGTCCGGGTCCGGCTCCGAGCCGGCGGGCCAGCCCGGGCGACAGCAACGCGGGCACGGCCGATCCCGCGGCCGGCGACAGCGCCGGGAGCTCGATCGGGCTGCCGGTCACGACGCGCCGATAGGCGGCCAGATCGACGGCCACGATCGTGACGTCGACCAAGTCCGCCGGCGAGCCGATGGAGCCGCTGTCAACGAAGCGCGCCGCCGCGACGTCGCGTACGCCCGCCACCCGCCGGACGCGCTCGGCGCCGTCGACGTGCAGTCGCAGGCCGTCGACTCGCGCCTCGGCGCCGGCCATCATCCACGCCGAGCGCTCCTGGGCCCGCCGCAGCTCGGAGTCGATCACGCTGGTGAAGCCGGCGACCGCCGTGGCGAGCAGCAGAACGATCATGGGCAGGACGGCGACGGTGCCCTGGCGGGAGGCGCGTGCGACGCCGACGAACGAGACCGCCGAGCGGCCACGCGCGGTGATCCGGGCGATCAGCCGCAGCGGATACGGGTAGCCGCGCAGCGTCACCAGACCGGCGGCGCACCCGAGCAGTACGGGCACCATCGTCAGGAAGGGATCGGTGCCCGCCGTCGCCGCGTCCGTAGTCAGGCCGCGCGAGCGCAGCGCGAACACCCCGGCGACGGTCAGCGCCACGGCCAGCGCCTCAAGCACGAACCTGCGCGGGGTGACGCGCCCCAGGACCAGGTCGGATCGCCCGGGCTTGCCCCCCCGGCCGGCCCGGCCGTGCGCCCAGCCGACGAGCGCGACGGGCAGCAACGTGGCCACGGCGAGCACGGCGAGCGCGCCGGGCAGCGCGGTCGGACCCGGCGTCGTCGACGCCGCCGCCGTCCCGTACCCCACGGCGGCTGCGGGCAGCGCCACGACGGCGACCGCGACGGCGACGCCGGCCCCCAGCTGGGTCAGGGACGCCCCACGGGCGCGCATGGTCGCCAGGTGGGCGCGCAACCGCTCGGTCAGCAGCCGGCACACGAGCGCGAGCACGCCGAACGCCACAGCGAAAAGTTCGGTGAGCGCGAGCGACAGCACCGCCTGAGCCGTCCGCAGCTGGCCGCGGAATTCGGTCAGCGCGGGGGTCAGCCCGCTTTCGACCCGCACTTGCAGCTCAGCCCCGCCCAGTCCGAACCGGGTAAGGGCATCGACCACCCCGTCGACGCGGCTCGCGGTGAAGGCCTCGGGTCGGACGGGACGCCGCCAGGTGATATAGAGCGACGCGTCGGTATGGCTATAGACCGCCTCATAGCCCGCCGCGTCCAGCACCCCGACTCCGGTGTAGATCGTGCCCTCCCGGTCCCGACTCACGATCGGGCCGGTCAGTCCGGGCCGCGCCGGCCAGTAGCGATCGCCCGCGGCAAGTGGGCGATACAGACCGGTGACGCGCACGACGACCGGCCCGGTGCCGAAGGTCAAGGGCATCTCGGCGCCCGGGCGGACGCGCAGCGCCGCCGCGGACGTGGCGTCCAGGCCGACCTCGAAGACCGGCGGGCCGGGAGCCCGGGGGACCGGGTTGCGCGGCGGGCGGCCGACGAGGTAGCGGACGCGGCCGGCCACGCCGGGATCCCACTCGAGCAGCAGCCGCCGGCTTTGGTCCGGCCGCTCCGGGTGGGTGCCCGCGCCCGTCGGCAGCGGCGCCGCCCGGGTGACGACGTTGTACTCGAAGGGGCCGGTGACGGCGCGCAGGTCGTCCGGGGTCAGGTTGTCGAACTGGTCCGCGGCCTGGCGCAGGCCGATGTCGAGCCGGGTGGCCGGCGGCGGGCTGGCCCGGCTCGCGCTGAGCGAGGTAAGCGTCACGTCGCGGGCGGCCGGTGCCGGGCCGGCCGCGGCCTCGCGCGCCGCCGCGTCGTAGCGGCCGGTGAGCAGCGGGGGGACCACGGCGACGAGAAAGGTGGTGAGGAGGACGATGAGGCCGAGCGCGGCGAAGATGGCGCGTTCCGCGCGGACCGTGCGCACGACGGCGAGCAGGGACGTCACCGATCCTCCCCGATCCGGGTGGCGGAGCCGAGACCACGGCGCAGCAGCGAGCGGACGAGCAGGGCGAACACGCCCGCGAGCAGTACCGGCACCCCCGCGAGCAGGCCGATGATCGAAGGCCACGGCACGATCAGCCGCACCGGCGGGTAGGGCGCGGTGGCCCGTACGGTGAGCACGGTGTGCGGGATCACGACGTGCCCGATGACGAGCCCCAGCGCCAGGCCGCCGACCAGGCCGAGCACCACCAGGAACACCTGCTCGACGCCCAGCATGCCGAAGACCTGCCGGGTGCTGACGCCGAGCGCGCGCAGGACGGCGAACTCGGCGCGCCGCTCCCGGGCCGACACCGCCGCGTTCACCGCGAAGCCGACGACGGCCAAGCCCAATGCGGCGAGGAAGCCGAGGACGAACGCGCCCTGCAGCGCCGCGCCGAGCGGCGCGTCGCGCAGCTCGCGGCGCAACGCCATGCGGTCGACCACCCCCGCCGTCCAGGCCGGATGCCGCGCCAGCGTCCGCACGGCCGGCGCGGTGTCGCCGCCCGTGGCCAGCCACCATTCGGTTGGCGCGGTCTCGGTGCCGGTCAGGACGGTGGAGCGGTCGGCGTAGGCGCGCCAATCCACGAGCGCGGCGGGCTCGTTCGGCGACGTCGACGGCAGCGCGGGGACGATCCCCGCGACGGTGACCGGCTGCGGGCCGTAGGGCTCGGTGAGGGTGAGCCGCCCGCCGACGCCGACGCCCGCCCGACGGGCCAACTCGGCGTTGATGATCCCGGGCAGTGGCGGCGCGCTGTCCGCCGGCCGTTCGCCGGAGCGGCCGAGCACGACGGTGAGGCGGGCGCCCACCGGGCCCCCGAAGCGGTCGCCCACCGGCGCGACCTTCGGCAGCTCGACCGTCAACGACCGCCCATCCGGCCGGACGACCGCGCCGCCGGTGTCCCCATCGCCCGCGGAGCCGCTGAGGGAGACGCCGCCGGCGGGGCGAAAGGCGCTCGACCACGCGTTGCCCGCCGGTGGCCGCAACCCGGGCTCGGCGGCGGCCGGCGGGGCCGATGTGCCGCGGATCCGCAGGCTCAGCGTGAGCGGCGGCAATGCCGCGTCCGCGGCGTAGTCGTAGCGGAAGCCCCTGATCGCGATCGGCCCGCTGAGCCGCCCGCCCGGCCCGGTGAGCGCGGCGAGGCCGGCGTCCCGGACGTGGAACCTGCCGTCGCCGGGGACGCCGCCGAGCCCGACCCTCGCGACCACGCCGAACGCGTCGACCAGCAGGACGAACAAGCGGCCCCGCGTGACGTGACCGGGGTCGCCGAGGGCTCCGTGCGGGACGATCCGCACATCGAACGCCAGCCGGTCCGCCCGGCCGGGCGGTGCGATGGCAGGGGGAGCGGCGCCCGGGGGAGCGGTGGTCGGACGCGTCCTGAGCAGCGCGCCGGCCTTCGCCGCGTCCACCGCGAGCAGCGACACCTCCTGATCTCCCGCGCTCGACGTTTTACGCAACACCGGGCCGGCCACGCTTACCCCGGGCAGCGTGCCGAACGCCGCACCCTGGCCGAACGGGGCGGCGGCGCCCGCGTCCCGCGCCGGGGTGACGCGCAGGTCCGCCCCCGCCTGGAAGTCCGCCTGGTCGAGCTGTGAGCGCCGCCAGGTGACCCCGGCGGTCACCGAGAGCACGCCAACGGCGATCGCCATCACGAGCAGCAGCGCCGGTCCGGCGTAGCGCAGCGGCCGCCGGCTGACCTGCCAAGCACCGAGCGCGGGGGCGAGGGCGTCCCGCCGAGACGTCGCCCGTTCGGCGGCGCGGGCGGCGATCGGCACGATGCGCAGCACCAGCGCTCCGCCGCCCAGCAGGGCCAGCGCGGGTCCGGCCACGATGAACGGGTCGATGCCGAGCGCGCCGCCCGCCTGCCCACTCGTCCCGGCCTGTTCGGTCACCGGTCCGCCGTAGCGGACCAGCTGCCAGACGCCAAGCGCGGCGACGAGGGCCAGGGCGAGATCGGCGCCGGCCCGCTGCAACGCCCCGTGCCGGGCGCCGCGACCCCGTATCGTTCTGGCCGCCACGTACGAGCGGGTGACGCCGTGCAGGGCCGGCAGGGTAAGCGCGACGGCACATGCGGCGGCCGCCGGCACGGCGGCCACCCACAACGTCGCCGCCGGCGTGGAGTCGAGCCGCAGGCCCGCGTCCTTGATGATCGACACCTTCCCGGCCAGCCGCAGCAGCGCCGGTGCCAGCAACGGAGCCGTCACCATGGCGGGCGCGGTGAGCAGGACCGCCTCACCAATGGTCAAGCCCGACAGCTGCCGCAGCGAAGCCCCGCGCGCCCGCAGCACGGCGGTCTCCATCCGGCGGTGTTCGGCCAGCAGGCGGCCCAGCAGCAACAGCGCGTACCCGGACAGCACGAGTAGCTGCAGCAGCGGTATGGCCATCGTCGACCGGCTGACGAGAGCGGCCTGGTCAAGCTGGGCCAGGACCCGCGGAAAGTCGGTGGCCACGATGTGCTGCGCGTCGGGGTCGGCGGCCGCGAGCCGGTCGCCGAGCCCGGCCACCCGGACGGCGAGGCCGCCGAGCTGGTTCGGCCTGATGGCGTCCACGTCCGGCAGCACCAGCCAGCGCACCGTCACGCCCGTCGCCGCGAACCCGCCGACGAACGTCTCGGGGGCGACGACCAGCGGGCCGAAGGTGGTGTAGGAAAGCGTCTGGACGCCCCTCGTGACGAGCGGATCGTCGTACCAGAACGGGTCGTCGGCCCGGTTCACCGTGAACAGGCCGGTGATCCGCACCCGCGCGGCCCGCCCGTCAAGTCGGCTGTGCACCGTGTAGGTGCCGCCCGCCGACATCTTCATCGCCCGCGCCGCCGGCTCGGGCAGCGCGGCCTCGACGATGCCGCCGGGTGCGGTCGGCGGCCGCGGCCGCGGCCAGGCTCCCCGCAGAAGGGTCGCGTGCCGCTCGATCCCCGCGTACATCGCGAACGTGGTCAGCAGCGGGCGGCGGGCGTGCCGCTGGCCCGGCAGGGTGTAGGAGTCGCCGCGGGCGCTGACCGCGGCGGTGAACGGCACCCCGGAGTAGGCGCCGGCCAGGCCCGTCCGGACGGCCCGTTCGGTCTTGGCGTAGGTCGCGCCGGTGGCCCGCGCGATGATCCGCGTCTCGAGCTGGCCGGCCGGGGCGCGCGCCAGGGTCCGGCGGGCGCCGCTGTCGGTGACCGCCAGCGTGTAGCCGCCGAGCGCCACCAGGACCGTGGTCGCCAACAGGGTCGTCAGGCACGCGGCCGCGAACAGCGCCTTCTCGCTCATCGCCCGGCGCGCGGCCAGCGGCGCACCCCGACCCCGCACGGTCTCCCCGTCCCCGGCTATGAGGTGGGTCCGGCGAGCGCCACGGTGTTGGTGACCGCCATGGTGTGGACCTCTTCCTCGGTGAAGCCGGCGGCGAGGAAACGGTCGGCCATCAGCGCCAGGCCGTCCTCGACGGGTGGGTTGAACGGCTGGCCCAGATCGCTGGCGAAGAACGAGCGTGCCGGGGTCGCCGCGCGGACGCCATCGAACACAGTATCCCACGTGCATTTGCCGGTATGCGCCGTGGTGAAGCACCGCTCGAGGTAGGTCCCTCGGGCGGCGAGCTCGCGCTGATCCGCCGGGCTGATCCGCTGCGAGGTGAACTCCGGGTGCGTGACGACGACGCGGCGAACGCCGGCCGCCGTCGCCGCGTCCACGACGGCGAAGATCTCATCGCGGGACAGGTGGCCGGTCGCGAGGACCAGGTCGTGCTTGGCGACCACCCGCAGCACATCGCGCAGCGCACCGGTCACCTCGCCGGCCGCGTCGACCACGTCGATCGGCGGGCTGGCGATGCCCTCGTCGTGCAGCTCCCGCTGGAGCCGCGCCCACATCGGCGGCTTCGCGCCGGGCGGGTCGGCGGCGTGCGACTCCCGCTGGTTGCGGCAGTCGACCGTGGGCAGCCACACCCAGCGGGCGCCCTCCCGCGCGGCGATCTCGACGGCGATGGGGTTCAGCCCGCCGACGGAGGCGTTGAGCGTGATGGCGCCCACGGCGTCGACCCCCGGCACCGCGGCCTTGACCACGCTGGCCCGCTCGGCGGTGGGAACGTAATGCGACTTGAGCACGAAGCCGGCCAGCCGCCGCTCGTGGAACCGCCGGGCAAGCGCCAGGTCGTCGATCCGCCGCTCCATGACGTCGGGGGCGATGTGGACGTGCGGGTCGTACCCGCCGCTGACCAGCTCGCGGGCGGCCGGCGACGGTCGCGGATGATCACTCACGGCGTCTTCTTCTCCTCCGGATCGGCGCCGGCTCTGTCGCTTTGGTCGGCCCTGTCGGCCCTGTCGGCTTGTTCGGCGGCGGCTGGATCGGCGACGAGCCGTTCGAGCCGGGCGATGGTCGCGCGCGTGATGTCGTGGCCGGCGCCGAGGCCGGCGGCGTAGTCGGCCACCGCCCGCATCTCGGCCAGGCGCCGGCCGGCGTGCCGCGGCGTGCCGTCGACCAGCCGGTCGACGAAGGCGCGGTCCGCGGCGGTGAGCTCGGCGACGATCTGTTCGCGCAACCAGTCCTCGTGGCCGGCCAGCGCGCCGATCTCGAGGCTTTCCAGCAGGACGGCGGCGATGCCTTTCATGAACACGCTGCGCAGCAGCTTGCGCGCCGCGGCCGCACCGGGCCGCGGACCGGCGTCTTCGACGGGGACGTCGAACGCGGCCAGAAAACTCGTGAGCCTGGCCCGTCCGGACCCGGCCACCGCGACCGGCGTCCGCAGCCCCCGGCGCGGCACCGGAGCGAGCACGGCCACGTCGACGAACGCCGCGCCGGCCGGCTCGACCGTCTCGGCCACCCGGCGCTTGATCTCCGGCGCGCCGGTGTTGAGATCGGCGAACACCGCGCCGGGCCGCAGGCCGGGCGCCGCGGCGGCGGCCACCGTCGCCGCCACGCTCGCCGAATTCAGGCTCAGCACGTACGCGGCGTCGCGGACGGCGGCGACGGGATCGTCGACCTGCCGGAGACCGGGAATCTCGGGCCGGGCCACCGGATCGTGGCCCACCACCGTGACGCCGGCGGCGAGCAGGTCGGCGGCATAACGCGCCCCCGCCTCACCGAGACCCAGCACGGCGACGACACCCTCACTCATGATCCCTCGAGCGTAGTTGACCTTCGTTGACCCTGGCCGGGGCGACCGGAGGTTGATATCCCTATTGTTGACGTTTAGCGTGACGGCGAACGAGGAGATCGTCTCATGTCATCAGACCCGGCTGAGCTCCCTGCCGACGCGGCGCGGCCGCTGCTCGTCGTGACCGCACACCCAGGCGACTTCGTCTGGCGGGCGGCCGGCGCGATCGCGCTGACCACGAGCACGGGCGGGCGCGCCCTCATCGCCTGCCTGACGTTCGGCGAACGCGGTGAGTCCGCGCGGCTCTGGCGGCAGGGCTACGACCTCGAGCAGGTCAAAGCCGTCCGCCGCGGCGAGGCCGAGCAGGCGAGCAAGGTCCTCGGCGCCGAGATCGAGTTCTTCGACGCCGGCGACTACCCCCTGGAGGAGTCGCCCGAACTGCTGAGCCGCCTCGTCGACGTCTACCGTCGGTTGCAGCCGGCCGTCGTGCTGACGCACGCGCCGGCCGATCCGTACAACATCGACCACCCCAAGGCGTGCGAGATCGCCATGAAGGCGCGCATCCTCGCCCAGGCGCCCGGCGTGCCCAGCGACGCGGGCGACGTGATCGGCGCGCCGCCGGTGTTCCACTTCGAGCCGCACCAGCCCGAGATGTGCGGTTTCCACCCCGACGTGCTGCTCGACATCACTCCGGTGTGGGAGCGCAAGCGGGCGGCCATGGAGGTCTTCGAGGCACAGCGTCACCTCTGGGAGTACTACACCGACCTGGGGCGGCGCCGCGGCGTCCAGGCCAAGCGCAACAGCGGCCCCAACCTGGGTCTGGCCGCCGAGACATGGGCCGAGGCCTACCAGCGCGCCTACCCGCACGTCACCACGACCCTCGCGTAAGCATGACCCTGGCGTACCTTGCCGTAAGTACGACTTCCGCGTAACCACGACTCTGGCGTAAGCCGTAAGGACCGGCGCACCATGCACGAATACGTCGTCGTCACAAAGATCGACCGGCCCGACCCGGAGGTCGTGTCCGGGCTCGGCGCCGCCGGTGTCGCCACCGTGCACGAGGCCGCGGGCCGTGCCGGCCTGGTCGGTCCGGAGATCCGGCCCATCCAGCAGGGCGTGACCATCGCCGGGCCCGCGGTCACCGTGTCGTCGCATCCAGGCGACAACCTGATGATCCACGCGGCGGTCGAGGTCTGCCGCCCCGGCGACGTCCTCGTTATCACCACCACATCGCCGTCGACGGACGGGATGTTCGGTGAGTTGCTCGCCACGTCGCTGGTCGCACACAAGGTGATCGGGCTCGTCACCGCGGCCGGCGTGCGTGACGTCGCCGATCTGCGAGAGATGGGCTTTCCCGTCTGGACCAGAGCGGTCTCCGCGCAGGGCACGGTCAAGGCGTCGCCCGGCTCGGTGAACGTGCCGGTGGTGTGCGCCGGTCAGCTGATCGAGCCGGGTGACGTCGTCATCGCCGACGACGACGGCGTGATGTGCGTGCCGCGGGCGGACGCGGCCGACGTGCTTGAACGCTCCCGCGCGCGCCTTGCCACCGAGGTGGAGACTCGCCGCAAACTGGCCGGCGGGGTGCTGGGGGTCGACCACTACGGCATGCGCGACCTGCTCGCCAAGCTCGGCGTGCGCTACGTGGACGGCCCGAGTTGATCTGATTGACCACCCGTAACCCGTGACACGAGTGGGTCTAACCACGAAACCGACGCGCTGCTACCGTCCCATTGGCATCCATTACCCGTGAGTACGGAGAGTCGCGCTGGGCGCACATGGACGACCCTCGACACGGCCGGTGCACCGTACGAGTTTGCGGGCGCCGCTCGCCGTCGTGCTGTGCGGCGTGCTCACGGGCGCCGTCGCGTGCGTCTTCGTCTCACCCCGGCCCGGCGACGCCGACCCGCCGACGGCACCGCCGGTCGTGCCCGGCCAGCCGTACGCCGCCGCGCTGACGGCGGAGTGGGTGTCGTACGGCCGCTCGGCCACCTGCGCGGACTGGGCCGGCGGCGACGGCATCCAGGGCGTCAGGGTGGGGCGATCCACGATCGCGTGGTTCTTTTCCGACACCTACTTGGGCACCGTGCGCGAGAGCACCCCGGCCTTTCGCGGCAGCATGATCAACAACTCGCTCGTCATCCAGCGCGAGTCCAAGCGCACGACCGTGACCGGCGGCGGCGCGTGCCCATGGGACCGGCTGCCGGCCGCCAAACCGCGGCCGCTGCTGAGCAGTGGTCGGCACAAGCAGTGGTACTGGGGCGGCGACGGCATGGTCGTGGGCCGCCACGTCGTGAAGTTCTTCCATCGATTCGGCTGGACCACGACGCGCTACGAGCCGCTCGCCACCGCGGTCACCACGGTGCCGGTGCGTAGGCTCACCGCCCGCGATCCGGCCAAGGCGCTGCGGCTGCGCCCCCGCGAACTGCCGGCGGTGACCCCGGTCCCCGGCGGTACGCCGATCATGTGGGGCGCGGCGCTGCTGCCCGCGGGCGACGACGTCTATGTCTACGGCTGGCAGGCCAATGACCTGCGGGTCCAGCAAAAGCGGCTCTACCTGGCCAAGGTCGCGCAGCGGCGGCTGACCGACCTGACGGCGTGGACGTTCTACGCCGGGGCGGGCCGGTGGACGACGGCGCAGGCCGGCGCGCAGCCGGTTCAGCCGTACGGGGCCGACATCGAGGTGTCCAGCGCGTTCAGCGTGGCCCAGCTCGGCGGACGCACCTGGTTGGTGCAAAACGACCCCGCCTTCGGTTCGCCGTCCATCGTCGCCTACCCGGCCACCGCGCCATGGGGGCCGTACGACCCGCGGCAGCGCAAGGTGCTCTACCGCGCGCCCGGCGTGGGCGACGACGCGGCGCACGACTACAAGATCGTCTATGACGCGCGGGTGATGACGCCGCTGTCGACCCGGGACACGGTGGTGATCGGCTACAACGTCAACACGGTCGCGGTCGACGCCGGCTGCCGGTCGCTGAACTTCTACACCGACGCCTTCTACCGGCCCAGGTTCATCACCGTGCCCACGGCCGAGTTCACCAGGCGCGGTGGGCAGGCGCGCGGGGTGGGCGCGGGCACCGAGACCCCGGCCCCGTCGATCGTGCGGCGGCAGCCGTCGCAGTGGTTCCACACATGGAACTACCCCGAAGGCTGCCCGCCGGTGCCCGCGGTCTCCGGGGTCACCGCGACGTCGAACTCCCCGGGCACGCTCACGCTGAGCTGGCGCGACGCGGGCTCCGACGTCGCCTACCGCGTCTACCGGCGGCCGGCCGGTTCCCGAGGCGATTTCATCCTCGTCCGCACCGTGACCACGCCCGGCGTCACCCTCGACGGCCTGACCAGCGGCAAGAGGTACGAGTGGCGGATCCGCCCGATCAACTGGAAGAACCACAGCGGCCCGGTCGTCACCGGGGTCGCCCGCGTCCGATAGTACGCCTGGGGCTCGACGCCTACGGCGCGGCGCTCGCGGCCAAGGGCCACACCGTACGGCTGTTTCCGGGGCCGCCGGCACGGCGGTAGCGCGCTTGTCGTGCGGCCCGCTCCCTGAGCGCCTACGATCGGCCAGGTGGGGGAGGGTACATGGACGGCACGCACGTGCAGGTGACCACGGCCACCGACTCGCGCGCGGAGGCGGCCGAGTTGGCCAAGTCGGCGGTACGCGAGCGGCTGGCCGCGGGCGCGCAACTGGTCGGGCCGGTCGCCAGCACCTATTGGTGGGAAGGCGAGATCGAGTCCGCCGAGGAGTGGATCGTGGTCTTCAAGACCACGGTCGAACGGTTCGATGAGCTCGCCGAACTCATCGCCGACCAGCACTCCTACGACACTCCGGAGATCATCGCGGTGCCGGTCGTCGCCGGCAGCGCCGACTATCTCGCCTGGGTCTCCGAGCAGATCGAGGATGCGGGGGATGCCGGGGAAGGCGACGACTGACGTCCGTTCCCCCGATCCGCGGGTCTCGGTCTTGGCATTCCAGGACACGCATAACAATCTCATTGGCCCTCTAGGGCAATTTAACTGCTGTCACGCTGCGGCGTCGGGCCTGTTCGAGCTGTATATAGCAAATATTGCATACTGTCCTCCAAACGGCCGACATGACAACACTCTTTTTAGGTCCTAACTTGGGTTCGGCTGCTGTGGAGGGGCTATTCTTCCGTGATCGGGAAGATCATTCAGCGGATTCATCGGGGAAGTAATGGGTGAAGGGTCAAGATGATTTTAGTTGACGTCACATTGCGTGACGGCGGATACGTTAATGGGCACAGCTGGTCGGGTGAGCAGGCTGCTGCGATCGTTTCCGCATGTGTCGAAGCACAGATTCCCTATTGTGAGGTCGGCTACTTCCGGCCGCGTCGGCATGACACCGATGGCGCTCAGTTGCCAACCGCCTCCTGTCCGCCCGACTACCTTCGAAGACTGCGGGCCGATCATTCCGGGGTGACCCTGGTCGCCATGGCGCACGCGGCCGATGTGGAGCTCACTGACTACGCGCGCCTTGCCGACGCCGGCGTGGGCCTGGTCAGGCTGCCCGCGGCCATCACTGTATTGCCCAAGCTCGGGCCGCATGTCGAGGCGGCGCATCAGGCCGGCATGAAGGTGACGATCAACCTCATCCGCGTCAGCGAACTGGCGCCCAGCGATATCGTCCGCGCGACGAAATTTGCCACGAGTTTCGAGGTCGACGCCTATTATCTCGCCGATTCAAACGGCAGCCTTTTCCCCGAAGATGTAGACCGGCTGATCACCTCCGTACGGGAGACTACGGAGATTCCGCTGGGATTCCACGCGCACGACGGGCTCAGTCTTGCCTTCATAAACTCGCTGACCGCGCGGAAGGCGGGCTGTGAGTACCTGGACGCATCGCTGAACGGTATGGGCAAGGGGGGTGGGAATCTCTCGTTGGAGTTGATCGCCGGATATTTGCGCGCTCGCGAAGGCGCGCCGTTCGGCATGACACCGTTGTCGCATGCCGCGGCCGCCGTGCTCAGGCCCTGGCGGGGGGACGACGTCATGGCGCGTTGCGAGTCGATCGCCAGCAGCCTCCTCGACATCAATCTGGACAGCATCAAGGCAATGCGAGCCGCCGACAACGGCGGTGAACTGGTCTCCCTTGTTGACGACCCCGCACGACACGGGGTGCCCGTTGGAACTCCTTGAGTTCCGTATTCCGGAAAATCCCGGCAGATGACTCCGAAATTCGGGTCAATTGCGTTTTACTTCATCCGCAGGCGAGAGGAAAGTGCCCCATGGGCGAAGAGTTCGTGACCGAACTGGAAGAGATGATCCACCAGCGCCGTAAGACCACCAGCCCGCTCTACCAGACGATTCTCGCGGGCAAGGCGACCGAGCGGCTACTGCAGACCTTCGTGGTACAGCGCTGGCCCATCAAGAGCTGGTGGACGCGCAACCTGACCGGTGTGGCGTCCCGGGTGGACGACATCGCGATCCGCCGATCGCTGATCGAGAACGCCTACGAGGAGGAGACAGGGGGACTGTCCAATTCGAAGCGCCACGTGGAGACGTTCGAGGATTTCGGACGCTCGGTCGGCGTTGACCCCGCCACCCTTCCGGACGTGCCGCTCTTCCCGGAGACGAAAGCGCTGATCGAGCACAACAAGAACGCCTGCTGCAACAGCAACGTGCACTTTACCGAGGGTGTCGCATCGGTGCTGCTGCTCATGGAGGGTCAGCCTCCGATCACCAATGAGAGCGGCAAAAGCATGATGGCGGTGATGCGGGACGCCTACGGAATTCCGGAGTGGGGCTATGAATTCTTCAAGCATCACGCTTCGAGTGACTCCGATCACGAAGCGGTGAGCGATCTGGAGGAAGAGCACACGGAGCCCCTTCGCGAAATGCTCGCCCGATACTGCGACACGCCGGAACTGCGGTCCAGGGCCAAGGAGTCGCTGGCGACGGCGATCGAGCTCAGGCACACGCACTTCGACGCCATCCTCCGCGAGGCGTACGACCCGAGCGAGCCGGTCTTCCGGTATTCCGGTTGACCACGCCGATGGAGCTGGTCGCCCGCTCGCGGGCCGGCCTGGGTTGAGGGCTGACAGGGCCGAGGGCTGTCGAGGCGGGTCCGCCTCGACAGCGGGTCGAGGAGGAAATTCGGTGGTCGCTTGTCCGCATGTGTACTTCGCCGATCGTTGGGTCACACGAGACGAGGCGAAAGTCAGCATCGACAGCTTGGCGATGCGCTATGCGATCTCCGTGTTTGAGGGCATCCGCATCTACTCCCAGATCGACCGAACCCTTTCTCCTCGGCCCTTCCTCCTCGACGAGCACATCGAACGGCTGCGGAATTCACTGGCCTTGATGCGCCTTCCCGATCCGGGTGTCGACCGGCTGCCCGCGCTCATCGAGGAACTCATCCACCGCAACGACATCCATGAAGACGCCTATGTGCGGGTAGCGGTCACGGCCGCAAACGCCGGCGACCTCGGTACCGAGGCCCTGCCGGCGTTGACCGTGACCGCCACGCCGATGGGCCGAAAACGATGGCTTGCCCGCTCAGAGGCGATGTCGTTGACTATCAGCGACTGGCGGCGGGCGCCGACCTCGGTCTTCCCGCCCGCCGCCAAGAACATCTCCAACTATGCCGGGCCGCGCCTCGCCTGGTTGGCCGCCCGCGAGGCGGGTTTCGACGGGTGCGTGCTCACCAACCACGCCGGCCGGCTTTGCGAAGCCCCCACGGCCGCGCTGTTCCTGGTACGTGATGGAGTGCTCCTCACGCCGCACTTGTCCGAGGACGTGCTTCCGAGCATCACCCGCGCCTGGATTCTGCGGACCGCCGAGGAACACGGCATCCCGGCGCGCGAGACCGGGCTCACCCGTGCGGACGCGGGCGAAGCGGACGAGGCGTTCCTGTGCGGCACGGGTATCGAGATCGCCCCAGTGCGCGCTTTCGATGGCCGGGCCTGCCGCGATTGGCCGGATTCGCCGCTCACCCGAACGCTGATAATCGCGTATTTCGTCGCCGCTCGCGGGGCCGGCTCGTTCCGTGCCCTGGGGGACCTCTCGCCGATCCGGCGCGACGAGCTGATCAATGGGCCCATCTCGACCTCGGCCGAGACGCAGGTGGCCAAATGATCGACTGGCTGACGGCGAGTCGGTACGCGGCGGCCCTCATCGAACGGCCCGATCGGGTCACGGCGGCCGTGGCCGAGGCGGTCGGGAACGCTCCCCGCTTTCAGAACACATCGTTCCCCGTTTCCCCGCTGCCGCTGTTCACCGACTCCGTGGCCACCGCCGGCATCGTGCCGGCGCTCGAAGCCTACGTGGAGCTGTTGGAAAAGATCGTCCGCCGCTACCGGGAGGAGCCGGAGATACGTCAGTGGTATGCCCTCGGACCGGCTGCGGAGAAGCTCATCGCGGCGGACCGGCGGCTCGGCGACGCGGTGACGGTGTGTCGGCTTGACGGCTACCTGGAACAGGGCAGCGAGCGCCTCCGGCTGCTGGAGAACAACGCGGACGCCCCCGCGGGCACGCTGTTCAGTCCGCGCGTCAACCACCTCGTCCGGGACATGCTGGTACGCGCCGGGCTGGAGCCGCCCGCTTGGTCGCGGCTGAGCTTCGCGGACGAGACCGCGCTCCTGGACGTGCTGCTCGGCTGTCTGAGCGCCGCGGGAGCCGACGGCTCCGCCGCCGGCGATCCCCAGGTGGCGATACTCCAGCTCGCCGGCCGGGCGAACCATGAAAGCCACGAGATGGCTGAGCTGTTTCGCCGGTCCGGGATCCACGCCTTCGTCGCCGATCCGCGTCAGGTGCGGCTGGCCGATGGCAAGGTGCGGTTCGGCGATCGGCCCGCCGACGTCTGCTGGAACAAGGTCAATACGGTGGCCTGGCGGACCGCGGTCGAGTCCGATCCCGAGCTGGTCGACCGCTGGGCGGCGGTGCTGTCCTCGGGCGCGCTCGTCCATGTCAACTCATTCGCCGCCCGCTACGTCGCTGAGAACAAGCTCGCGCTCGCGTTGCCCAGGGAGCCGCGGTTCGCCCAGCTGTTCACCGAGGAGGAACGCGCCCTGGCCGATCGCCTGCTGCCGTGGGCACGCCAGCTGCGCAAGGACGCCGTGGGGGCCGACGGTGAAACCCCGCTCCTCGAACACGTCCAGGATCATCCCGCGCAGTATGTGATCAAAGTGCCGTACGACATCCGCGGCGATGGCGTCACGATAGGCCGGGAGGCCTCCCGCGCCGAGTGGGAGCGTTCGGTCGCCGGGGCCCTTGAGAACCGGCTCATCGTCCAGCGGTACGTGCCCCCGGCCGCCTACCCGGTGCTCCGGCTGGGTGAGACACCGCGAGTGGTGGCGATGCCGGTCAGCTTGGACACCTACCTGTTCCGCGGAAAGGTCGCTGGATTTGGCTCCAAGGCGAGCCTCAACGCGCGGCTGAACGTCTTCCAAGGGGGACAGAAACTCGCTCTGCATGTGGTCGAGCCGCCGCCTTCGCAGCGAATAGAGGCGGCGACATCGGAACGACAAGTGACAGCAGCGAGGTGATGCGGCCTTGAGTGCGGCCTTGGATATCGAACGAATAATTCTGCGATTCGTGACCGCGACCCTGACCCGTCCGTTCGAGAACCGCTGGCAGCGTTACCACACGTGGACCAAGTTGGTGATCGAGGTGGACGCCGGCGGTATCTCCGGGTTCGGCGAGTGCGCCGCGATGGAAACTCCATTCTACAACTACGAGACCATCGAAACAGCGTGGTACATCACGGAGCAGTACCTCGCTCCCATGCTGCTGCGCGAGCAGGTGACCGATCCGCGGGCGGCGCAGACGGTGTGGCGCGAGATCAACGGCCACGAGGAGGCCAAGGGAGGCGTCGAAGGCGCCTTGTGGGACCTTCGGGCCCGCGCGGCGGGACGGCCTCTTTGCGAGGAACTCGGAGGCACGATCCGTCCCGTGCCCGTCGGCGCGACCGCCGGCATCGAAGGGACGATCGACCATCTGCTCGCGAATATCGAGCACTTCCGCGACAGCGGATTTCGCCGGATCCGAGTGAAGATCCGCCCTGGTTGGGACCTCGAGCCGCTGCGCGAGATCAACGCCGCGTTTCCCGGGCTGCCGATCGTCGCCGACGCCAATGCCGCGTACGCCGAAGAGCACCTCGATCAGGTCATCCGCCTGGACGAATGCGATCTGATGGCGATCGAGCAACCGTTTCCCCGGGATCTCATCGAGACCACGGCGACGCTGCAGTCACGGATCTCGACCGCGGTGTGCCTTGACGAACAGGTGCATTCGCTGCGGGAGATGCGGCACGCGTGCCGCATCAAGGCAGGACGCATGGCGAATATCAAGGTCGGAAGGGTCGGTGGACTGGCGGAAGCGGTGCGGATCCACGACTTCTGCCAGGCCGAGGGCATCGATCTGTTCGTCGGCGGGAAATGGGACCACGGCCTCGGTCGCTGGTGCGCGCTGGCCCTGGCCACGCTGCCGAACATGACCCTGCCCAGCGATGTAGGTCCCAGCAGTGAGTACTACGTGGATGACGGAGCCGAACCGAAGGTCGAGTTCTGTGAACCCGGCTGGGTGATGCCCGGCCCCGGGAGCGGGCTGGGTGCGGTGCTGTCCGACGACGTCAACGTAGTGCGGGAGCTCGAACTGACTACGAAGGAGTTCCGTTGACAACTGACCACGACCCCATCCCGCTGTTTCGGGAGCATGGCACCGGAGCGGTGAGCGACTCGCTCGACCTTGTCGGACACAACGGCGGCCTGCCCGGGCTGGCCCGTCAGTCCGGAGTAGGGGTGATTGTCGGCCCTGCCTACACATTGCGTTACGAGCCGGTCGCTCCGGGCGAGCCGGCGCCGGCCGGCGAGTTCATCGACGACGTTCCGGCCGGATCCGTCGTCGTGATCGCGAATGCGGGTCGGACGCACTGCACGGTGTGGGGGGACATCCTCAGCGAGGTGGCGAACCGCAGGGGCGTGGTCGGCACGGTGATCGACGGATGCTGTCGCGATCTCGGTGAGATCCGCGCGCTGGACTATCCGGTTTGGAGCCTCGGCAGCTACATGAAGTCGGGGAAGAACCGGGTACGGCTCGTCGCCGTGGCGGAGCCGATCGACGTGTGCGGGACCACTGTGCACCCCGGCGACCTGGTTTGCGCCGACGACGCCGGCGTCGTCATCGTGCCCGACCGGCTCGTCAAGGAAACGGCGGCCAACGTCGCCAAGGTCGTGACGATGGAGGCGGGCGTCCGGGCGGACATCGCCCGCGGCGTTCCGCTGCGGGAGGCGCGGCGGCGGCATGGCTACAATCTGGCCCCGCTCGCGCAGGGCGGCCCTTCGATGGTGAAGTCCTGAGGAAGGACGTCCCAGGACGGGGAGGCGGAACGGTGCGGGCACTGGTCGCCGGGATCGTGCACGAGTCAAGCACGTTGATGGTGGAGATCAGCGGGCCTACATCGCTCAGCGACTTCGACGTGCACGAGGGGGCGGATCTCCTGCGGGAGTTCACCGGCACGAACACGTGCGTCGGCGGGTACCTGGCCGCGTGTGAAAGTGCGGGCGTGACCATGATCCCGGCCCTGCACGCGCGCGCCGAGCCGGGGGCCGCCGTCGATCCGGCCGCCTACGAGGTCCTCGAACGAAGGCTCTTGGAGGCGGCCCGCGCGGCCGGGCCGGTCGACGTCATTCTGCTCGATCTGCACGGTGCGGGCACGCTGGTGTCGGGGGACAGCCTGGACCTGGCGTTGCTTCGCCGG
>OBLR010000026.1_pt1 | contig 20721 bp, 17 predicted proteins | sample 1519891 | NCBI WGS metagenome assembly OBLR01 (sample SAMEA3113583, study PRJEB22503) | soil metagenome | reverse complement strand
CGCCAGGGGTGCCGATGACGAGGGCGTGCAGCTGCGACAGGTTCACCTTGGCCGAGCGGCAGGCCTTGACGACCGCCGTATGCACCGCCCGCACCGGGTCGCCGGAACCGTTTGGGTCGACCGTAATTTCTGCGGCAAGTCGTCCGGTTATGTCCACGATGCCGGTGCTGACCCCGGACGGCCCGACCTCGAGGCCCGCGACGTAGGCGCTCGACGGAACCACCCAATACAGTGCGGCGTTGGGTCCGCGCCCACCCGCCCGCTCGCCCACGACCTCGACCAGTCCACGCTCTTCAAGGCGGGCCAGCAGCTGGGAGGCCGTTACCTTCGACAGGCCGGTGCGGGTGCCCAGCTGGGCACGGGTCAGCGGACCGTGACTCAGGAGCAGTTCGAGCGCCGCTCGGTCATTGAGCTCGCGCAGCAGGCGGGGTGTGCCCGGGCGCTGGGCAGCCATGTCGGTCCTTTCGTCTCAATCCGCTAACGTAGCCTATTTATTAAGAAAGTTTCTTGTTAGTTTACCCCCATGCATCGAGCCCGGTGCACAAACCGGAGCGCAGGCACGGGGCCCGTGGGCGGGCCGGTGGCCGATGCGCCACCCGTTCCGGACGCATACGGGCAGGTGCGTTCAGCAGGTCGGGACACGGCTTGAACCCTCTGGGCCGGGTCCCCCGATCCGGATCGGCCCACGGGGAAGCAACTCACGCGAGGCGACGCCGGGAAGGGAGTTCCACGATGAGGTTCATCAAAGCGGCGGCCGCCGCGGCCGCCGTCATCGTCGCCGCGGGCTGTGGTGGCGGCGACAGCGGTGCCGACGATCAAACCGCGCCGTCCAAGGCCGCCGATCCGGCCAAGCTCGTCGTCTGGCAGATGGGCGGCGGCAGCCCAGAGCAGACGAAATTCCTCGACTCCGTCGAGGCCCAGTTCCGGCAGCGCCACCCGAATACGGACGTACAGATCAAGTACGTGCCGTGGCCGCAGGTCGCGACGACCTTCCAGAAGGCGCTCGCAGGTGGCGACGCCCCGGACGTCACCGAAATCGGCAACACCGACGTTCAGTCGTACATCGAGCAGGGCGCGCTGGCCGACATCACCGGCAAGGTCCGTGGCTGGGCCGAGGGCGCGACCCTGAGCAAGGGCGCGCTCGCCAACGACCAGGCGGACGGCAAGATCTACGCCGTGCCGTGGTACGGCGGGGTCCGCGCGATCTGGTACCGCAAGGACTGGTTCACCGAGCTCGGCATCCAGCCGCCCCAGAACTGGGCCGAGCTCGTCGCCGCCGCCAAGAAGATCCAGGACGCCAAGGGCGTACCCGGCATCGCCGCCCCCAGCGACTTCACCAACGGGATCCTCAGCTTCGTCTGGGCCAACGGCGGCGACATCGCCACCAAGCAGGGCGACCAGTGGATCGGCCGGCTGGGCCAGCCGCAGGCCAAAGAGGCGATCGAGTTCTACACCGGCCTGATCACCAAGGAGAAGGTCGCGCCGGAAAAGTACGTCGGCAAGAACGAACTGCAGGGCCCGCAGCAGGACTTCGCCCTCGGCAAGGTCGGGATGTACATCGACGGCAGCTGGGCACTCCCCCAACTCGAGAAGATCAGCAAGAAGAACAAAGAAAAGTGGGGCACCTTCCCCATCCCGGGCAAGATGGGCGGCACCGCTCCGGTCTTCTCCGGCGGTTCGGACCTGGCGGTGTGGGCCAAGAGCCGGCATCAGGACGTGGCGTTCGACTACATCACGGCCCTGAACAGCAAGACCAATGCGCAGACCTTCGCCGACACGCTGAAGTTCCTGCCGCAGTTCACCGACGTCCTGCAGGGCGGCAAGTACAAGAACGACCCGTTGATGGCCGCTTTCGCCACCGCGGCGGCCGGCGGGGTGAAGTTCACGCCGACCAGTACGGGGTGGGCGGACTACGAGGCCGCGAAGAAGGTCATCCCGAACGCCGTCAAGGACATCGTCCAGGGCAAGTCCGTCGACGAGGAGCTGAAGAAGGCCGACGACCAGGCCAACACGCTCCTCAATCCGTGACAACCGAAACATCCGGTAGATCGGGCCTACCCCGAAGACCTCCGAGACCTGAGAGACCTGAGAGGTCGAGCTGACCATGGTCGACACCGCCACCGCGGTGCGGCGGCCGCCGGGCCGGACGTCCTCCGGCCCGGCGCGTCCGCACCGACGACGCCGGCGCCGCCTGGGGCCGTACCTGCTGATCCTGCCAACGCTTGTCGTCATCGGGCTGCTGCTGTTCTGGCCGATGATCCAGATCGGCGTCATGTCGCGCCAGAAGGTCGGCAACCGACAACTCGCCGGCGAGCCGGCCGAGTCCGTGGGCACAGAGAACTTCCGCCAGATCTTCGGCGATCCGCTGTTCTGGCAGAGCCTGCGGCACACGGTGTACTTCGCGGCTGTCGCGGTCACCCTGACCCTCTTCGTGGGCACGCTGGTGGGGCTCCTCCTCAATCGGCTCGGCAGACGGATGTCCACGTTCGTGGCGGGTGGCGTCATGATCGCATGGGCGACCCCTCCGATCACGGCGGCGATCATCTTCACGTGGCTCTTCGGTAGCACGGGCGGCGTCGTCAATTGGTTCCTCGATTCGCTGCCCGATTGGTTGGTCGGCGGCAATTGGACGGATTTCAACTGGTTTCATCGGCCGCTGACCACCTACACGGTGCTGACCATCTGTGTGGTGTGGCAGTCGTTTCCGTTCATCGCCGTCTCCGTGCTGGCCGGGCTGAAAAGCGTGCCGGGCGAGCTGTACGAGGCGGCCAGGGTGGACGGCGCCGGGGCGTGGCGGACGTTCTGGGCCATCACGGTGCCGCTGCTCCGGCCCATCTTCATGGTCCTCATCGTGTTGTCGATCATCTGGGACTTCAAAGTCTTCACCCAGTTGTTCGTCATGTCCGGGCTGGCCAATAGAGATGCCTTCAACCTCTCCCTGTACGCCTATTCCGAGGCGTTCGGACGGCTCAACCCCAGCCTCGGGCTCGGCTCCGCGGTCGCCGCGGTGCTCACACTGGTCCTGCTCTTCGTCACCGCCGCGTACGTGCGCGTCATGGTCCGGCAAGGAGAAACCCGGTGAGGAGCGGCATGAACAGGTCCAAGCGACGCGCCGCCGTCAACGCCGCAGGCGTGCTCGTCTTCGCGGTCTCGGTCTTCCCCGTCTTCTGGATGGTCTCGACCGCGTTCAAGCCGAACGACGAGATCTTCGCCTCGACGCCCCGCCCGCTGCCGGGGCACGCGACGTTCCAGCATTTCGATTTCGTCCTCAACGGCGGAGTCGCCGGGGTCGGCTTTTTCACCTATCTCCGCAACAGCGTCGTCGTGGCGCTCGCCACGGTGGTGGTCTCCGGGCTGTTGGCGCTGCTGGCGGCGACGGCCGTGGCGAGATTCCGATTCCGCTTCCGAACCGTCTTCCTCGTCATGCTGCTCACCGTCCAGATGGTGCCGGCCGAGGCCCTCGTCATCCCGCTGTTCCTCGACCTCAAGCGGGCCGATCTGCTCAACAGCCTGCCGGGCCTGACGGTCGTCTACATCGGTTTCGCACTGCCGTTTTCGATCTGGATGCTGCGCGGCTTCGTGGCGGCGGTGCCCAAAGAGCTGGAGGAGGCCGCCTGGATCGACGGTGCCGGCCCGGTGCGGACCTTTCTCAAGGTGCTGCTGCCGTTGGTTGCGCCGGGCCTGGTGGCGACGAGCATCTTCTCCTTCATCACCGCCTGGAACGAGTTCATCTTCGCCTACACGTTCCTCGGCGACCAGGACAAATACACCTTGCCGATCATGCTCCAGTACTTCTTTGGCCGTACCGGCAACGACTGGGGACCGATCATGGCCGCGTCCACGCTGCTGACGCTGCCTGTCATCGCGTTCTTCCTCCTTGTCCAGCGGCGCATGGTCGCCGGTCTCACCGCCGGCGCGGTCAAGGGATGAGCCCACCGCCGGACCCCTCCGGGAGCGCACCGGCAGGCACAGGAAGGCAGGCACACATGAGCGAGCGCGAGACACGCCGCGCGATCGGACCGCATTTCGCCGGCCCATCGCTCCCGACCAACCCACCCCGCCGACCGCCGCGGCCTGCCCCGACCGACCTCACGGGGCGCGCGCGGATCGACACAACGAGCACCGGCGACCAAATGAACACCGCGAGCGGGCGAGCGAAGCTCGCTCCGCGATCAAGGCGACTGAGCATGCGACGAGGGAAGGGCGCGCGAAAAGCGGGCCGAGCGCGGAACGGAGGGCACAGTGAGTGACGTGTACATCCGGCGGCTGGCCAGAGGGACGCTGCTGCCGCCCTTTGCCGGGCCGCGACCGCCGCGGTGGCTGCTGGACGAGCTCGACAACGGCCTGGCCGGGGTCACGTTGTTCGCGATCAACGGCAACGTGGCGGGCGCCGGCGAACTCGCCCGTCTCACCGCGCTGCTGCGCCGCTGCGCCCGGCCCGATGAACCGATCATCGCGATCGACGAAGAGGGCGGGGACGTCACCCGGCTGTGGCATCGCACCGGCAGTGCCTATCCCGGCAACGCGGCCCTGGGGGCGGTCGACGACCCCGACCTCACCCGCCGGGTCTATCGGTCCTTGGGCGCGGAGCTGGCCGATGTCGGCGTCAACGTCGACTTCGCGCCGGCGGTCGACATCAATACGGCGGACGACAATCCGATCATCGGCACCCGGGCGTTCGGCTCGGACGCCGACCTGGTGGCCAGGCACGCGGCAGCGGCCGTCACCGGGTTGCAAAGCGCCGGGGTGGCCGCCAGCGCCAAGCACTTTCCCGGGCACGGCGCCACCCGCGACGACTCCCACCTGGGAATCCCGGTCGTGGACGCCGACCTCCCGCTGCTGGAGCAAAGGGAGTTGGTGCCGTTCCGCGCCGCGATCGACGCGGGATGTCAGGCGGTGATGACCGGGCACCTCAGCCTGCCCGCGATCACCGGGGCCGAGCCGGCCACGCTGTCCCACGCCGCCATCACCGGGTTGCTTCGCCGGCACCTCGGCTATCAGGGCGTCATCGTGACCGACGCGCTGGACATGGGCGGCGCGAGCGGGGAGATCGGGATTCCGGAGGCGGCCGTACGCGCCCTGCTGGCCGGCGCCGACCTGCTGTGTCTCGGTTCGAAGGAGTACGAGACCAGCGTCCGCGCCATCCTCGACGCGATCTGCGCCGCCGTCCGTACGAAACGGCTGCCGGGCGAGCGGCTCGAAGAATGCGCCGAGCGGACCGACAAACTCCGGCGGTGGCTGGCCGGTCGGCCGGCGCGGGCGGAACATGTCGACGAGGCCGTCGGGCTCGAGGCGGCCAAGCGGGCGGTACGGCTCGTCGGCACACCGCCGGCGATGCGATCAGCGCTGGTGGTCGAGTTCTACGCGCCGGGGAACGCCGCGGTCGGCCCCGTCCCCTGGGGCCTCGGGGCGTGGGCGAAGGACATGGTCAAGGTGAACGGTGACGGCGTCGATGCCTCCGATGTGCTGAAACGCGCCGCCGGTCGTCCCCTGGTCATCGTGGTGCGCGACGCGCATCGGCACCCCGCCCAGCGCGCGCTCACCTCGACGCTGCTGGTACGACGCCCGGACGCCGTCGTGGTCGAGATGGGATTGCCGATCTGGCGGCCGGCGTGCGCCGCGTACGTGGCCACGTATGGGGCGACCCAGGTCACCGCCCAGGCCGCGGCCGAGCTGCTGAGCCTCGGCGCGGCCGCGGCTCCGCCTGCGTGAGCGGGCCGGGGCCCGTCCAGGATGTCGGGTTCTGCGCATTGCCGACCAAGACACGAGATAATCATTCTTATGCGATTGTCCGCGCGGGTCGACTATGCGCTTCGTGCCGCCGCCGAGCTTGCCGTGGCCGGTAACCACCCGGTTACGGCGGTGCAGCTCGCCGAAGCTCAGGGGATTCCGCCGAAATTCCTGGAAAACATCCTTGGCCAGCTGCGCCGATCCGGCCTCATCCGCAGCCAGCGTGGGCCCGACGGAGGATACTGGCTGGCCAGACCGGCCGACCGGATCTCCCTGGCGGACATCATCCGGGCGATCGACGGCCCGCTGGTCGGCGTGCGCGGCGAACGCCCCGAGCACGTGGGCTACAGCGGCGCGGCGCATTCGCTGCAAGAGGTGTGGATCGCGTTGCGCGCCAGCGAACGGGCCATCCTGGAGCAGGTCTCCCTCGCCCACATCGCGGCCGGTGAGCTGCCGGCGGCGGTGCGCAAGCTCACCGAGAACCCGGCCGCCTGGCAGTCCCCGGCGCTCAGCTAGCCGCCCGCCCCTCCTCGTCCCTATTAATCCGGCTGTGCCCGAAGGCGATGTCGTCTGGTACACCGCCCGGCGTCTGCATGAGGCCCTCGCCGGGCGGGAGCTCACGCTGAGCGATTTCCGGGTGCCGCGCTTTGCCACGACCGACCTGCGTGGCCGGACGGTGGACGGCGTCGCGTCGCGTGGCAAGCACCTGCTGACGCGGGTCGCCGGCGACATCACCGTGCACACTCACCTCAAGATGGACGGTGCGTGGCGGATCCGCCGGGCCGGCGCTCCCCCGCGCGACCATCGGGTCCGGCTGGTCCTCGCCAATGCCGAATGGCAGGCCATCGGGTATTCGCTGGGCATCGTCGAGGTGCTGCGTACCTCAAGGGAGGACCGGGCGGTCGGCCATCTGGGACCAGACCTGCTGGGTTCGGACTGGGATCCGGCTGCGGCCGTACGGCGGCTGCGCGAGCAACCCGAGCGGACCATCGGCGAGGCGCTGCTCGACCAGACCCGGCTCGCCGGCATCGGCACGGTGTACCGGGCGGAGGTGCTGTTCCTGCGCGGCCTGCATCCGTGGACGAAGGTGGCCGCCGCCGCCGACCTGACCGCCCTCGTCGAGTTGGCCCGCCGCCTGCTCGAAGCGAACAAGGACGGTTATGGTCACGTGACCACCGGCGATCGCCGGCCCGGCCGCGAGCGCTATGTCTACGGGCGGGCCGGTCGGCCCTGCCGCCGCTGCGGAACAGGGGTCGTACGCGGTGTCCAAGGCCCAGACCCGTACGAGCGGATCATCTTCTGGTGTCCGGCCTGCCAGCCCGGGCCGTTAACGTAGGGTCCATGTCGTCCTCTTCCCGTACGGTGTCCCTGGTCACGCTCGGTTGCGCGCGCAATGAGGTCGACTCAGAGGAGCTGGCAGCCCGGTTGGAACGCGCCGGGTGGACGCTCCGCGACGACGAGGACGGCGCCGCGGTCGTGATCGTCAACACCTGCGGGTTCATCGACGCGGCGAAAAAGGACTCCATCGACACACTGCTGGCGGCACAGGACTCCGGGGCCAAGGTGGTCGCCGCCGGCTGCCTCGCGGAGCGTTACGGCGAAGAGCTGGCCGCCGCGCTGCCCGAGGCCGACGCGGTGCTGAGCTTTGACGACTACACCGAGATCGGGCAACGGCTCGATGATGTGCTCGCGGGCCGCCGCCACGCCGCGCACCGCCCACGCGACCGCCGCACGCTGCTGCCGATCGCCCCGGTCGACCGCGCCGGCGTCGCCCTGCCCGTCCCCGGCCACGGACCGGGTTCCGGGCGCCGTCCCGGATCCGGCGCGCACGCCCGCGGCGCCAGCGCCAACGTCAACGCCGGTACCGGTGCTGATATCGGTGCCGCCGCCTTCATCGCCAACGACGACGATGTGGCCGTGCCCGCGCCGCCCACCGGCCCGCGGGTGCTCAGGCGGCGGCTGGGCGGCGGGCCGATGGCGCCGCTGAAGCTGGCCTCAGGCTGCGACCGGCGCTGCACGTTCTGCGCGATTCCGGCCTTCCGCGGCGCGTACGTCTCGCGTCCGGCCGCCGACATCATCGAGGAGGCCCGCTGGCTCGCCGGGCACGGCGTACGCGAGCTGGTCCTGGTCAGCGAGAACTCCACCTCCTACGGCAAGGACCTCGGCGATCTGCGGGCGCTCGAGGCGCTGCTGCCCGCGCTGGCCGCCGTCGACGGGGTGGACCGGGTGAGGGTCAGCTACCTGCAGCCCGCCGAGCTGCGGCCCGCACTGATCGACGTGCTCTGCTCGACCGCCGGCGTAACGCCGTACTTCGACCTGTCCTTCCAGCACGCGAGCGGCCCGGTGCTACGCCGGATGCGCCGATTCGGCGACCGGGAGCGGTTCCTCGGACTGCTGGCCCTGATCCGTGCCCAGGCACCGGACGCCGGCGTCCGGTCGAACTTCATCGTCGGTTTCCCCGGTGAGTCCGAGGCCGACCTGGCCGAGCTGACCGAGTTCCTGTCCGCCGCTCGCCTCGACGCCGTCGGTGTGTTCGGATATTCCGACGAGGAGGGCACGGAGGCCGCCCGGCTCGATGGCAAGCTTGATCAAGTCGAGATAGCCCGGCGCGTCGCGGAGGTGAGCGCACTGGCCGAAGAGCTCACGGCACAACGCGCCGAAGAACGCGTCGGCGGGATTGTCGAGGTACTGATCGAAGACTATGCCGCTGACCGGGATGGCCACGAAGGCCGGGCCGCCCATCAGGCCCCAGAGGTCGACGGCACGGTCTTGGTCCTCGGGGCCGACCACGCGGACGGCGGTCCCGCAGGCGGCGGACTCGCCATCGGCGATCTCGTCCGCGCGCGCGTCGTGGCGAGCGAGGGCGTCGACCTCATCGCCACCCCTGCCGGGGAGCGGCTGTCATGAGTCGCGAACGAGAAGGGTGAGCGAGCCATGAGCACCCCCGAGCCGGCGGCGACGCCGGGTACGCCGCCCGGGGTTCCGGTCCCGGCGCCTAGCCCGTACAACATCGCCAACCTGCTCACGATCCTGCGGATCTTGTTCGTGCCGCTGTTCGTCTGGCTGCTGTTCGCCGAGGGCACCGGGTGGCGGGTGGGCGCCCTCGTGGTCTTCGTCGTCGCGTCGATCACCGACCGGCTGGACGGTGAGCTGGCCAGGAAGCGGCACATCGTCACGGACTTCGGCAAGATCGCCGATCCGATCGCCGATAAGGCGCTCACCGGTTCCGCACTGGTCAGCCTGTCGATCCTGGGCGAGCTGTGGTGGTGGGTCACAATCGTGATCTTGGTCCGCGAAATCGGCATCACGCTGCTGCGCTTCGTGGTCATCAGGTACGGCGTGATCCCGGCCAGCAAGGGCGGCAAGGTCAAGACGACGTTGCAGGTGGTCGCCATCGCCTTGTTCATCCTGCCGGGACCGTTCGACCCGCTGCGCTGGGCGGTCATGGCGGCCGCGCTGGCGGTGACGGTGGCGACCGGGGCTGACTATATGCTTCGCGCGTGGCGGCTGAGCCGCGGCGCCGCCGCCGGATCCTAAGACAACGCCATGGACCATCCCGGGACACGACGGGAGGACCGCATGACGAGCCAGGCCGGGATGCCGTTGACCTACGACGAGGTGGGCGGCACGCGCCGACGCCCGCTCCCCGACGGCTACCGTCATCTGCGCCACCGCACCTTCGTCGGGCGTGGGCCCAGGGCCATGCGGGATGCCGCGGACGCCGTACTGGAGTTCTGGATGCTCCGGGCGGCCGGAATCCGCGTCACGACCTCGGCACCGCGAGCGGCTCCCGACGTGCAGGTGGTCTCCCAGGTGGGCATCGGCCCGGTGCGTATGGTCGCGCCCTGCCGGGTGGTCTGGGCGGAGGAAGACGAACGCCGCGCCGGGTTCGGGTACGGGACGCTGCCCGGCCACCCCGCGATCGGGGAAGAGGCGTTCGTCGTCGAGCTCGACGACCTGAACGACGTGTGGCTGACGATCACGTCGTTCAGCCGGCCGAGCAGGCGCCTCACCCGGGCCGCCGGGCCGCTGATGCCGGCGGCCCAGCGGCTGTACGCCCGCCGCTACGGCGCCGCACTGCGCCGGCTCGTCGCCCGGGCATAGGAGAGGAGAGTGCGCATCAGGCCCCCTCTTCGGCCCCCTCGCGAGTCACACGCCCGCCCCGGATCTCACCCCCGTCCCGGGCCGTTCCCAGCCCTTCCGTGGCGGCCTGCCGGCCAGTCCGTGCCTCGCCCCGGTCCTGCTCCCGCGCCGCCTGAGTTAATGTCGTACGGCGCCCGAGTTGACGATGTCGGCGCGATCCGGCCCGCCGAGGCCGCGGAAGCCCGCCGTCCCGTCAGGTCGGTTAGATTCGGACGGGAGCGCCGGGCACGGCGACCAGGTGAGGGCGAGGAGCGGGTCGCGATGCGCGTCGAGCTGGTCATGATCGGCGATGAGCTGTTGATCGGTGACACCGTCAACGGCAACGCGGCCTGGCTGGGCCGGCAGCTCACCGACAGCGGTATCGACGTCGCCCGCAGCGTCGTCGTCGGCGACGACGAGGCCGTCATCGGAGAGGCCGTGACGGCGGCGCTCGCCCGCGCCAACGTGGTGATCACGACGGGCGGGCTCGGGCCGACGCCCGACGACCTGACCCGCGAGGCGCTGGCCAAGGCGGCGGGCGTGCCGATCGTCCGCGACGCGGCCGCGGCCGACTGGATCCGGCGGCGGATGGCCGACCGGGGGCTCCCGCTGCGGCCGATGGCGCTGCGCATGGCCGAGCACCCGGAGGGCGCGACGCCGCTGGCCAACCCGATGGGCACCGCGCTCGCCTTCCGCCTCGAGCTCGGCGGCGGAGCCGTCTACGCGCTGCCCGGGGTGCCCGGCGAGGTACGGGCGATCTTCACCGGCAGCGTGCTGCCCGACTTGCTCGCGCGCCGCGACGGCCACATCCCGGTACGCCGCACGTTGCGCACCGCGCTCGCCTGGGAGTCGGCGATCGCGACGCGGCTGGTGCCGGTTGAGGCGCTCGACGACATCCGCCTCGCCTACCTGCCCGGCATCGCCGAGGTGCGGATCCGCGTGACGGCGACCGGGCCGGACGCCCCGGCCCGGCTGGCCCACGTCGAACAGATGATCCGCGACCTGCTCGGGCCGGTCGTCTACGGGGCGGACGACGAGACGCTCGACCAGGTGGTGCACCGCCTGCTGGCCGAACGGTCGGCGACGGTGGCGACCGCTGAGTCGCTGACCGGCGGCCTGCTCGGGGCCAGGCTCACCGACATGCCCGGCTCCTCGGCCACCTTCCGCGGCGGCGTCGTCGCCTATGCGACCGACCTCAAGGCGGGGCTGCTGGACGTGCCGCGGGATCTGCTGGCCGCCCACGGCGCTGTGCACGCGGACGTGGCCGCGGCCATGGCCAGGGGCGTCAGCGAGCGGCTGGGCGCGACCTATGGCCTGGCGGTCACCGGCGTCGCCGGTCCGGACCACCAAGATGGCCATTCTGTAGGCACTGTGCACCTCAGCGTGGCCGGACCTGGCAGCGAACTTTCGAAAGTGTCGGTTCGGCTGCCGACGCCGGGCAGCGGGCCGCGAGTCCGCCATTGGGTCCGGGACGCGACCGTGACATATGCTCTTGACCTGCTGCGACGTCGGCTCCTTGGGCTTCCTGTTGACCGCCCATGGGACGCCGATTCGCAAGATCGGGAAGTCCGGGGGTGATTACAGCGTTACGTCGGAAGCGAACACGAAATCCTCGATCTGCCACGGCTGCCGGTCGGGCAGGTACGGTGGAACAGTCAGCTGGTCCGAACTCATGGAGGGGGCGAGACGATGGTCCTGCTTCGTCAGCTGCTCGGTGACGTGCTGCGGCGGCTGCGGCTCCACCAGGGTCGCACCCTCCGCGAGGTGTCCGCGGCCGCACGGGTCTCGCTTGGATATCTTTCCGAGGTCGAGCGCGGGCAAAAAGAGGCCTCGTCGGAGTTGCTCGCGTCGATCTGCAAGGCCCTGGGGGTCCCGCTGTCGCACGTGCTGCGCGACGTTTCCGACCAACTCGCGCTGGCCGAGCTGCAAAGGGAGCCGGTGATGGCCGGGGCTCCGCCCGAGCACGAGCGTCTCGACGCCGAGCGCATCTCGGCCGAGTCCATTCCGGCGACGCCCGAGGAGATCACCAACGGGCTGCGCGCCGACATGGTCGCCGCCTGAGCGGGCTCAGCCGCTCACCAGGTCACCAAGGTCACCGCTAGGCCCCCGACATCACCTACTCCCCGCCCGCCCTCCAGGGCGGCTGTAGCGCTCGCTGAGGAACGCTTGCCGAGCGCCAAGGCGACTCAGGGGGCGGACACACGGTCCCCGCGGCGGGGGCGAGTCCTCACTCCTGCGGCCGGGCGGCTTTCAGGCGGTGTTGGGATCGTTCGGATCGAAGCTGAGCCGCAGCACCTGCCCGGTCGTCCCGGGCGAGCCCAGATTCTTGCCGTTGACCGTCAGCGCCACCCCGCCGGCGTTGCCGAGGACGACACGGATCCGCTTACGCGCCGTCCACTCCTCGACGTCGCCCCGGCGCAACAGCCCGCTGAACAGCTGCTTACCCTTGCTGTCCCGGACGTTGATCCAGGTCGTCAGCTTGGCCCTGATCCGAACGGTGACGTTGGTTGGCGGGGCGAGCGCGACCGAGTCGCTCTGGCTGGCCGACGGCGTCGGGCTTGGCGACGCCGAAGCCGAAGCAGTCGCGGACTCGGGCGCCCGGGCCGCGGGCTGGACGATGGACTGGTTCCCCTCGCCACCGCTGCCGTCGAGCGCCTGCACGACGCCGTAGAGCACGACAAGCACGAGGGCGGCCGCCATCGCGAGGCTCCAGTTCGGCGAGCGCCGCTCGCGAAACCGGACCGGCATCGCCGGCTCGAGCGCCTGCGCGGCCGGCGTGGCGCCGGGAGCGCCGCCGTGCTGCTCGTCGTAGATCCGGATGAGCGGCTCGGGATCGAGCCCGACGACGCGGGCGATGCCTCTGATGTGCCCTCGGGCGTAGAAGTTGCCGCCGCATGGGGTGAAGTCGTCGCGCTCGATGGCGCGGATCACAGTCTCGCGGATGCGGGTCTGGTTGCTCACCTGCGCGATGGTGAGACCGGCCTCCCGGCGCTGCTCTGCCAGGGTCTCACCGATACTCACGCCGGCCTCCAGGGGACGTCATTGTCGCGTTTCGTGCTTCATAACCAGCCCCGCTGCCGTGGAAACCAGTCTATGAAAGGGTCCTGTGACGAAGCGATACGCCACGCACCCTGAAATCGATTCGATTTCCCCCGCGTTACTCTCGAGGTACCCGCCGCATTACTCCCCGCGGAGGCGGCCAAGCACCTCCTCCAGCTCGTCGGGTTTGATCAGTACGTCGCGGGCCTTTGACCCTTCGCTTGGCCCCACGATGCCGCGGCTTTCCATGAGGTCCATCAGCCGGCCCGCCTTGGCGAAGCCCACCCGCAGCTTGCGCTGCAGCATGGAGGTCGAGCCGAACTGGGTGGAGATCACGAGCTCGGCGGCCTGGACCAGCAAGTCGAGATCGTCGCCGATGTCCTCGTCGATCTCACGCTTTTGTGTGGCCGCCGCCGCCACGTCCTCGCGGTAGGCCGGCTCCATCTGCTTCTTGCAGTGGCCGACGACCCCGGCGATCTCCTTTTCGGACACGAACGCGTTTTGCAACCGCATCGGCTTGCTCGCGCCCATCGGGAGGAACAGCGCGTCGCCCTGGCCCACCAGCTTCTCCGCGCCCGGCTGGTCCAAGATGACCCGGCTGTCGGCCAGGCTGGAGGTCGCGAACGCCAACCTGGAGGGCACGTTCGCCTTGATCAATCCGGTGACGACGTCGACGCTGGGGCGCTGCGTGGCCAGCACCAAGTGGATGCCCGCCGCCCTGGCCAGCTGCGTGATCCGCACGACCGAATCCTCCACGTCGCGCGGCGCCACCATCATCAGGTCGGCCAACTCATCAACGATCACCAGCATGTACGGGTAGGTCGCGTACACCCGCTCGCTGCCCGGCGGCGCGGTCAGCTTCCCCGCCCGCACGGCGGTGTTGAAGTCGTCGATGTGGCGGAACCCGCTGGCGGCCAGATCGTCATAGCGCCGGTCCATCTCGCCGACCACCCAGCCCAGCGCCTCGGCCGCCTTCTTGGGGTTGGTGATGATCGGCGTGATCAAGTGCGGGATCCCCGCGTAGGCGGACAACTCGACCCGCTTGGGGTCGACCAGCACCATCCGCACCTCATCCGGCGTGGACCGCATCAAGATCGAGGCGATCAGCCCGTTGATACAGGTCGACTTGCCCGCACCGGTCGCCCCGGCGATCAACATGTGCGGCATCTTCGCCAAATTGGCGATGACCGTACGCCCTTCGACATCCTTGCCCAGGCCCACCACCATCGGATGATGATCGCCGGTGGCCACCGGCGAGCGCAGCACATCGCCCAGGCTGACGATGTCTTTATCCACATTAGGGATCTCAACCCCGATCGCCGATTTGCCGGGAATCGGGGAAATGATCCGGACATCCGCACTCTTTACCGCATACGCGATATTCCGCGTCAGCGCGGTGACCTTTTCCACCTTCACCGCCGGGCCGAGCTCGATCTCATACCGCGTGATCGTCGGCCCCCGCGTAAAACCCGTCACCTGCGCATCGATGTCGAACTGCTCCAACACCCCAGTCAGCGCATTGACGACGACGTCATTGGCCTTGGTGCGCGGCTTGGTAGACGTACCCGGACGCAGCAGACTCGGCGGCGGCAGCTCGTAGATCTCCCCCGACGACGACAACGGCAGCTGTTCCGACCGTCGGGGCGGCGCCGTGGGCGCGGGCGCCTCGGGAGGTTCGGGAGGTTCGGGGACGGGCGCCGCCGCGGCTCCGGTCGCCGGAGCGGGCGGCTCCGGCTCCGGTGCGGGCTCGGGGTCCATGAGCTCGTCGATGAGATCGGGCCGCTCGCGGCCCGGCCGGCCCCCCGCCGCCCCGCCGCCCTTGCCGGACAGGATCGGGGTGTCGTACGGCTTGGAGTGCTCGCCGACCTCGACGTCATCTTTGCCCTGGCCGCCCTTGCCACCCCGCCGGCGGGGGCGGCCGCGTCCGTCGCCGCTGTCTTGTCCGGCGGACTGCTCCTCGCGTATCGGGCGCTCCCGCAGCAGCAGCAGGCTGCCCAGGTCGGCCAGCCGTTCAGGAACGCGATGCAGCGGCGTCGCGGTCACCACGAGCAGTCCGAACCCGCTGAGCAGGAGCAGCAACGGCACCGCGACCCAGGCGGTGAGCGCGGCCTCGAGCGGCGCCGAGATCGCCCAGCCGATGAGCCCGCCCGCCGCGCGGATCGGGTCCATTCCCTGCCGAGGCGAAGGCCCGCCGGCCGCGATGTGCACGATGCCAAGCACCCCGGCGAACAGTGCGCTGGCCCCGATGACGACGCGGCCGGTGTCGCCGTTCAGCTCCGGATGGCGCAGCAGCCGCCAGGCCAGCAGGCCGGCCAGCACCGGCAACAGCATGGCGAACTCGCCGAACGCGCCGCGCACGACAAGCTCGATGACCTTGGTCACGCTGCCTTGTGGCGGCCACCAGGTCACCGAGGCGAGCACGATCGCGACGCCCAGCATGGCCAGGCCGAGCCCGTCCCGGCGATGCTCGGGGTCGAGATCGCGGGCGCCGCGGCCGTAGGCACGGAAGACCGCTCCGACGGCGTGCGCGATCAGCAGCCAGAGTCGAGCGATCAGCCGACCGAGACCGATGATCAGCTGGGCTACCGGATCCGGCTTTTGCGGCCTTCGCCCGGATCCGGACCGAGGGCGCCCACTGGGGCGAGACCGGCCTGATTGGCCCGCCTTTCCCGATTTGCTCGACCTGCCCGGCCGGCCCGACCCGCTCGGAGTGGGCGAGTTGGTGGCCTTGCCGGTCGCGCTCGACCGCTTACCGGTTGTGGTCGGACGGGTACGCGCGGAGCCCGAAGAGCCTCCATGCGCACGAGTGGCCATGATGATGAGAGTAGTTGTGCGCCATCGGGGTTCCCCGTTAGCGACCCGGCGTGTCGCGACACCCCGACGTGATCGGAGCTTGGCTCGCGACGAACCAGACTGAGCCAGATCGGCCTAGATCTGACTAGACCTCGACGACGACCGGGATGATCATGGGCCGGCGGCGGTAGCTCTCGCTCACCCACTTGCCGGCGGTGCGGCGGATCAGCTGACGCAGTTGGCGCACGTCATTGATCCCATCCGCGGCCGCGCCCTCCAGAACCTCCTGAATCCTCGAGACGACGTCGTGGAAGTCCTCGTCGACGATGCCGGCACCCCGGGCATGGATCTCCGGCCGGGCGACTATCTTGCCCGACGTGGAGTCCACGGCCACGACGATGGAGATGAAGCCCTCCTCGCCCAGGATCCGCCGGTCCTTGAGCGAGGTTTCGGTGACTTCGCCGACCGTCGCGCCGTCGACGTAGACGTAGCCGGCGGGCACCGCCCCAGTGATCGCCACCTGACCGTCGACGAGATCGACCACGACCCCGTCCTCGGCGATGACGACGTTGTCCCTGGGTACGCCGGTGAGCTCCGCCAGCGCCGCGTGCGCCCGCAGATGCCGCCACTCGCCGTGGATCGGCAGGAAGTTGCCCGGCTTGGTGAGGTTGAGTACGTACAGCAGTTCCCCCGCCGGCGCGTGCCCGGACACGTGCACCAGCGCGTTGCCCTTGTGCACGACGCGGGCGCCCCAGCGGGTGAGGCCGTTGATGACCCGGTTGACCGCGTTCTCGTTGCCTGGGATAAGCGAGGAGGCGAGCAGGACGGTATCGCCTCTGGTGATCCGAATTTGATGGTCGCGGTTGGCCATCCGGGACATCGCCGACATCGGCTCGCCCTGCGAGCCGGTGCAGATGAGCACCACCTTTTCTGGGGGCAGATCGTCGATCTCCTTCTGCTCGACCATGATGCCCTCTGGCGCCCGCAGGTAGCCGAGGTCGGTCGCCACCCCCATGTTGCGGACCATCGACCGGCCGACGAAGCAGACCTTGCGCCCGCTGTCGGCGGCCGCGTCGAGCACCTGCTGCACCCGGTGTATGTGCGAGGCGAAGCAAGCGACGATGACCCGCTGTTCCGCCGTGCGGAACACGTCGTCGATCACCGGGCCGATGTCGCGTTCGCTGGTGACGAAGCCGCCGACCTCGGCGTTGGTCGAGTCCGACATCAGCAGGTCGATGCCCTCGGCGCCGAGCCGGGCGAACCCGCCCAGGTCGGTGAGCCGCCCGTCCAGCGGCAACTGGTCCATCTTGAAGTCGCCGGTGTGCAGCACGAGCCCGGCCGGAGTGCGGAGGGCAACCGCGAGCGCGTCGGGGATCGAGTGGTTGACCGCGAAGAACTCGCAGTCGAACGGGCCGAAGCGCATCCGATCGCCTTCGGCCACCTGCCGGGTGACCGGCCTGATCCGGTGTTCGAGCAGTTTGGCGTCGACGAGCGCCAAGGTCAGCCGCGAGCCGACGATCGGAATGTCGGCGCGCTCGCGCAGCAGGTACGGTACGGCGCCGATGTGATCTTCGTGGGCGTGGGTGAGGACGATCGCCTCGATGTCGTCGAGGCGACCCCTGATGTAGTCGAAGTCGGGCAGGATCAGGTCGACCCCGGGCTGCTCCTCCTCGGGGAACAGCACCCCGCAGTCCACGACGAGGAGCCTGTTCGGCCCGTGCGCCGCGGCGATCTCGAAGACGGTCATGTTGCGGCCGATCTCGCCGAGCCCACCGAGGGCGACGATCCGCAGTCCGTCCGTTGTCAGCGGAGGGGGCGCGTCGAGTTCTGGATGGGGATGGCTCATCGGCTCACCCGGCCTGGCGGGGCGACTCTGCGGTCAAGATTGGCGATGTTGGCTGTGCACACTACGAAGTGGCCTCCGGCACTTTGACTCCCCCGATCGTGAGATCTTCGCGCAGCTGCGCGGTGAATTCCGGTGTGGCGTCGACCAGCGGCGGCCGTACGGTGCCGCCGGGCCGGCCGAGGAGCCCGAGCGCGGCCTTGACCGCGATGGCGCCCTGCGTACGGGTCATGATCGCCGTGACGACGGGGAGCAACCTGCGGTGAGTGGCCAGCGCCGTGGCGATGGCGCCGGACCGGTATGAGTCGATCATCTCATGCAGGTCGGCGCCGACGACGTGGCCCACGACGCTGACGAACCCGGCGGCTCCCATGGACAGCCAGGCCAGGTTAAGGGCGTCGTCGCCGGAGTAGAACACCAGGTCGCTGCGGGCCATCACCCACGACCCGGCGAACAGGTCTCCCTTGGCGTCCTTCACCCCGACGATGCGCGGGTGCGCACCGAGCCTGACCAGCGTCTCGGTATGGATCGGCGTCCCGGTGCGGCCCGGGATGTCGTACAGCAGCACGGGCAGCCCGGTCGCGTCCGCGACGGTCGTGAAATGGCGCAGCAGGCCGTCCTGCGGGGGCTTGCTGTAGTACGGCGTGACGACGAGGGCGCCATGCGCACCGGCCCGCTCGGCGGCCCGCGCCAGCTCCACGCTGTGCGCGGTGTCGTAGGTGCCGGCCCCCGCGACGATCGTCGCCCGGTCCCCCACCGCCTCGATCACCGCCGTGAGCAGCCGGGCCTTCTCCTCATCACTCGTCGTTGGCGACTCCCCCGTGGTACCGCTGACGACGAGCCCGTCGTTGCGCTGCTCGTCGACCAGGTAGGTCGCCAGGCGCGCGGCTCCGTCGTAGTCGACGGCGCCGTCGGCGGTGAAGGGCGTGACCATGGCGGTCAGCATCCGGCCGAACGGCGCGTCGGGAGTTGTGCTGGGTGCCATGTTCGAACGGTACCCGGCTTCGCGGATCTCGTGGACCCGCCGCCCCGCACGTGTGTCGCCCGCGCCACCTCGGCTATCGCCGCCGCGCCCGCGCCGCCGGTGCCGGCACACGAGACCCCGGTGCCCAAGACGCCGCCGATATGTGCTCGGGGGTACACACACCGGCGGCGTCTTAATCCCGACATCGCCTCGGACAAAGTTGGTGTTACTCGACTGAACCGGGACGAGACACCGCACGTGGTAGAGGTCAGGCGGGGTTTCGCCGGGCGAGGCGGGGCCGGCGAGACCATTATCCGGTCTCGCTGGCGGCGGCCGGCGGAGGCGGGGCCGGCGAGACCCCGCCCCTCTGTCCGCCTCTGGCCTCCCACGTTCGTCGCCTCCGCCGCGGCGCGGGCGGCGTCCGAGTGCGCCGAGCCGCCCGCCCGGGCCACGCCGTCCGTTCGCTATTGCCGCTGCCGCGCGGCCAGCTCGTGCAGGCGGCTGCGCAGCTCCTCGATGTTGCGGCTGCGGACGAGATCGTTGCCGCGGACCGCCCACCAGTGCCCGGAGCCGCCGAGGCCGAACCGCCAGCCCGAGAACTCGGCCGCCAGCTCCTCCAAACGGTGAGCTGTCTGCCATGCGGTGGATTCCATGCTCATCACCCGCTCCCACAGCAAGTGGTGGGCGTTGCCCGCTCTCCCTAAAACGATGGTCAACGAAGGGTCTGATCGATGCAATAGCCACTTCGTGCCAACGAGCAACCAAGTGATGGCAAATTACAACCAAAGAAACATCAAAACACCGGGATGATGTCCTCGGGGTCGATGACTTTGACCTCGACTCCTTCGATGTCGAGCTCCGGGATTGCCGGGAACTCGATGCCCCATCGTTCGACGATCGCGCGCACTCTGGCCATCGCGACCCGCCAGTTCTCGGCCTGCTCCGCATACGACAAGACGCCGAGACCGGCCTTGCGGGCGTGGTTCATCAGCACGCGGTGGTTGTTCAGGAAGTACGGCGGCAGGTCCCAGAACCCCTCCGGCGGCTCCCACAAGATCATCGACAGGAAGACGAACCCGGCCCGAAGCTGGCGGGTGATCTGGGACTTGATCTCCTCGGTGAGGCCGGGCCACTCGTTCTCCAGGATCGTCATGCAGATTTGCAGGTGCCGGGACTCGTCGCGGCCGATCCGCTGGAACATCTCGCCGAAGACGGGGTGGGTGGTGCCGGACGACATTCCCCTGAACAGCGTCGAGGCTGCCATCTCGCCCATCATGAAGCTGGTGAACAGCACGGCGAGCGAGTATTTGCCGACCGCCGAGTTGTAGCCGTTCCAGTAGCGGCCGCCGTTGTGGTAGAGCCAGGCGATGTTGTTGTGGGCCGCCTTTTCGAGGTTGGTGCGCGGCTCCCAGTCGAGCGGGCCGCCCGGCCACAGCTTGGCGATGGTCCGCTGGCAGCACTCCTCGTGGTTCATCTCGTCCCGGGTGATCGAGAAGAAGCACTTGCGGACCGGGTCTTCCTCGTGCTGCTCGAACGCGTGGATGGTGGCGCGAGCGAACACGGCGGGCCCCGAGGCGTCGAAGTTGGCGAGCACGGAGAACCAGTACATGATCCCCAGGCGCTGCTCGACCGTGAAGTCTTCCGCGCGCAGCCCGTCCCAGGGCAGGTCGGCCGGGTTCCACACGGTCCGTTTGGACTTCTCGTAGAGGGCGGCGAGCTTTTCCGTCTCGACGCGCCACTCCATCGGGTAGATGTTCGGCTGCGGGACCTGTGGAGCGGGCCAGAACCCGCCGTCAGGGATGGTCAGTTTATCGGCCATGGAAGACTCCTACCCGGTCACGGCGTTGTGACGTTGCAGTGCCCATCGTGCGCTGTGTTGTCACATCGCGCAAGTCGGCGCCGGCGTCGATGGGCCCCGCCGGGTTGGGTCGAGACGGCCAAAACGTAGTCGTAGCCGGCCACGCGGCCTTCCTCGGAACTTCCAAGAACCGCTCCCGCACCTGGTGTTCGATGCAGGTGTGCGGCAATCGGACGAAGACGAAGACGCGCGCGCCTTCCGGGCACGCCGCCGAAGGGACGCCGCCGAAGGGACGCACCAGGGCACCTCTAACCTGAGAACCATCCTGGGAACGAAAGGACCGCGATCATCAGATGGCCGACGTTGGCGTACGACCCGCGCGGCGAGCCGACACCGATGCCGTGGCCCGCATCCAGATGCGGGCGTGGCGGG